>Ga0209467_1000324_pt1 | contig 76417 bp, 70 predicted proteins | sample Higcelwee11metaG_FD_187175 | JGI IMG/M metagenome (GOLD analysis project Ga0209467, IMG submission 187175) | Freshwater pond sediment microbial communities from the University of Edinburgh, under environmental carbon perturbations - High... | ecosystem: Environmental > Aquatic > Freshwater >...
CCATTTTAACCTTATATTTTAACTGGTTAGAAAATATTTCGTAACCTGCCAAAATAATGAATAAAATGATATTGTCAATATGATTGTATATATAAAATCAAATTTTTAACCCTTTATTGGCATTATTAACTTAAGACCATGGAAACCTCATAAGTGGCATCCGCGAGTGAAACGTTTGTTTGGTGAGATGGGGCTATTTTCCCTATTAAAAATCAAAAAAGACAAAAAGCTAAAAAAATCTGATGATCATTTAAGGTTTTTCAAATTTTTGACAGGTAATGATTCCGATGGCGAAATAGCAGACGATCTCATGAGAGAAATGAGCCCTGCACTTGGTGCAACTTATAACGAGGAAAAATTATATATAGCTTTAAGCGAGGCAATGACAAATGCAGTCCAGCATGCGTACCCAGAAGATATGGACAAAAAATATCCTATATTACAAAAACAATGGTGGCTTGCTGGTTCATTTAATCAATCTTCAAGAATGATGATTATTTTGTTTTATGACCAGGGAGTGGGTATCCCAGCTACTTTACCAAAACAGCCTTTTTATAAAGAGATAATAGCTAATTTACAAAAAGGGGAATTCTTAACAACTAATGAGGGGGCATTAATTCTTGGTGCTATTGAAGTTGGAAAAACAAGATCTAAAAAAGCTCATAGAGGAAAAGGGTTAAGGCAATGTTTAGACTTTTCTCTTCACAGTAAAGACGGTAATATGAAAATTATTAGCGGTCGAGGTGAATATGAGCAGCTAAGTGGGGAAAAAGCTACTTCTAACGAATACAATACTCCGCTTGGTGGAACATTTATCGAGTGGAGATTAAAGCTTAGCTGAAGGATAACGCTAATGGACAAAAAGATAATTAAAATTTCAGAAGATTTTACTAAGTTTCCATCTGGCAGATACAAAACTGATGGTAAATATTCAGGTGAATTTTTCAGGGAAGATTATTTGCTTCCAAGCCTAAAAGAATATGATCAAGTGACTGTTGATATTGATGGAGTCCGCGGTTATGGCTCTTCATTTTTAGAGGAGGCGTTTGGTGGTATTGTCAGAGGAAAGCATTTTACCGAAAATGAACTTAAAGAAAAGCTGGTAATTATGTGTTCTAAAAATTTCGGAATTTATAAAGTTGAAATTTGGCAATACATTCAAGAGGCGCAAAATGAATTGGATAGATGATGATCTTTTGAGAAAAGCTTTATCTTTTCTCTGGAGTGATAAACTTGCTGCGGCGGTCATTGCTTCAATTACATCATATTTTGTCTCAAAAAAATCAATAAAAAGTAATGGCTATCAAGAAAGAATAAAAAGTCTTTGTCTCGGGATTGAGGCAGTTGAAGAACTTGGAGAGGAGTATTGGGATGAACCCGGAAAAATAGAACATTTTGAGAGAAAAATCGTGTCAAAGTTACAAATTATAAATGATGATATAAGCGAATTAAATTCCAGACTATTAAAAAGAAATGATGTTGATCAAAAACTAATTAATTTTAGACAAAGTATAACAGGAGGATTATTTGCATCTAAAAATAAAATTGCTGAGCCTGGTAGAATAAATCAGATTCGAGAGTCCGCAAGCAGGCTTCGAAAATCGATAAAATTATGTAAACCTGGAAAATATTTTTAAGAAACAATTACTTGTTATGGCATAAAGACACTATTTCCCCACCTCGGCAACCTCCAGCCTTTTCACCTGAGCAGGCTCTTATTACTTTTTCTGAAAAATTTCCTCAGAAAGAATAACCCCTTCAAAATTCCTTGGAAACCATACTTAATTTAACCGGCTTTCCTATTTTACTTTTCTTTGGCGGGCAAAGAAAAGTAACAAAAGAAACCCGCCCAGCGCTGCGGAAAGCCCCCTGGGTCTGATGGTATCCGTGGCGCGGGCAAAAACTCGCTGAATGCGGTGGTATGCCGGTAGTGGTGTTCCGATATCGCTTGTCGTGCCTGGCGGGTGCATTGGCTTCGAGCCGCTCAAACAGTTTGCCCACGTAATCCACGGATACCATCAGGCCCAGGGCCGCATCGCAATGGGCTCCCCTCCGCCTGGCGATAGTTGTTTTTCCGGCAAAGAGGCATCTCCACGGGGATTCCCAGGGGCGCAATAACCATTTAATTTTTTTCTCCATTGTGTGAAATCAAGCTTATTTTTGCATTCCGTTCCGGCTGCTCAAAGCCATGACCACCCCCCCGATCCCGGCCATCACGGCGCTGAGGGCAAAAAGCGCGGGCGCGCCGATAATTTCAAAAAAATATCCGTTAAAGAGAAATCCTGCCATAATCCCGAACCCGTAAGTCACCGCGTTGTTGACCGCCTGGCCGAGGGTTTTGGCGTTCGCCGGGGTCAGTTTATCCATGTAAAGGATGCTGGCCACATGGAACGCACCATAGGTCAGGGCATGAAGAATTTGAGAAAACAGGATCAGGGGCGCGGCTGTTGCAAAATATAGTATACCCCAGCGGATAACGGCTGTCCCGAAAGCCACAATCAAAATCTTTTCATGGGAAAATCGCCGCAGCATACGTTCGGAATTCACCATCACCAGAATTTCAGCCGTTGAGGCAACTGCCCAGGCAATGCCGATAAAGGAACCGGAAAACCCCAGATTTTCAAGGTGGATGGAAAGAAACCCGTAATAGGTGCCGTGGCTGACCAGCATCATAAACGCGCAAAATAAAAAAAACATCACACGGCTGTTGAGCAGCGTCCTGGCGTTGGCGGAAAACCCGGCGGTTTTGTCGGCCCCTCCGTCCGACGGAATGGCGATGGAGAGAAAGGCATGTAGCAGAGAACCCGCCAGAATCATGATAATAATAATTTCCGTTGAGAAAGCGTCGATGAGCCGGCCCGTGACCACCACAATCAGGATAAAGGCAAAAGACCCCCAGGCCCGCAACTGGCCGTAGCGGTTCTTCTCCCTGCCCAGAAGATCCATGGAAAAAGATTCCAGAAAGGAGATGATGGGCGCATAAAAAATACCGTAAAAGACGGTGATGGAAAACATGATCCAGAAATTCGCTGTGAGCAGGTACAGCGCCCAGATGGCGGTGCTGGCAAAACTGCAGAGAACATAAATCGGCCGCCGGATAAGGAACCGGTCGGCCAGCACGCCCCATATCATCGGGAACAGGGCTGTGGTAAGGGTGCGCACGGAAGACAGGACGCCGATTTCAAATCCCGAAAATCCGAGATGATAGCAGTAGAGGTTGAAATACGGCAGAAACAGGCCCAGCACCCCGAAATACAGGAAATACTGGAGGCTGAGGATGCGCTTGATGGAATTTATTTGCATAATAAAATTGATATGTTATCAGGTTATGGGCCATTTCCCCCAAAAAATACAGGACGCGATGGTTGAAAAAATTAGCAGAAACCGGGTCAATGGGCAAGGATGTCTGTAATATTTGTCCGCAGGGGGTGGTTTTCGTGCCGCTGCGCCTCGCCGCCAAAAGCCATATATTCCTTGACAGAAACATGGATATCCTTTACAAGTTCATATAATTTTAGATTCCTAATCCGGGATCTGTCTAAAAATTATTATTAATTAAAAAGGAGTGTTGTATGCACAATCGATTTGTATTGATGGCTTTGGCGCTATCACTATGTGTCACCTTTCTGCCGGGTATGGCAATGGGGGGCGAGGGCGCGCCCGTGGCGGTGGTGGAAGCGGCGACCTTTGAGTTCCCCCCGGTTTTTGAAGGCGCGGATGTGATCCATGATTTTATTATTAAAAACAAGGGGGATGCGGACCTTACCCTATTAGATGTCAAAGCCGGGTGAGGGTGCTCGACGGTTTCTAAACCAGAGAAACCCATTCCTCCCGGCGGCGAGGATAAAATTCGATTTAAACTGGCGACCAAGGGATATGGCGGACGTGAAATGAAAAAAACCATTCGCGTGCACACCGATGATCCCAAAAATGCGGTGATTGAGCTGCATCTGCAGGGAAAGGTGCAACTTTTTGCGACCATTGAACCCAAGCGTGTTAATTTAAGTGGCATGTTGGGCGAGACCATTTCCCAGACCGTCACCATTATTCCGGAAACCGAAATTCCCTTTAAAATTTTGCAGGTCAATGCCATGAAGGGCCTTGATTTTACGCATAACCTTAAAGAGACTGAAATTAAAGAGAAAAAGGCCTATGAGCTGACGGTGGTGAACAAAAAAGAAACCGAAGGCCGGTATTATGACAAATTGATTATTCTGACTGACCGGAGTGATCACCAGCCCATTATTATTATCGTGTCCGGTGAAGTGAGAAAACCGGGAACTGAAAATGCGAAACCGGAATCCCCGGTGCCCGCAGAGCCTGAAGTTCCATCGGCCCCGGCAACGGCTCCCAAATGATTGTATGTGATGAACAGTCTTAAAGTCCTGGCCTTTGATTGCGACGGGGTGATGTTTGACACCCGGAAGGCCAATCAAGCCTATTATAATGATATATTACACCACTTCGGGCGTCCTCCCATGACGCCCGATCAGTTTTTTTTCGCCCAGATGCATACCGTGGACGAATCCCTGGAAAGCCTTTTTCCTGACCCGGATGACTTGCAGGCGGCCCATGCCCTGCGCCGCCGGACCGGATACGGTCCTTACCTCCAGTATATGGAAATCGAGCCTGACCTGAAACCCTTGCTGAATAAATATAGGAGCCTGCTCAAATTCGCCGTGGCCACCAACCGGACGGACACCATGAACCGGGTTCTGGCCATCAACGGCCTTGAATCCTATTTTGATCTCGTGGTCACGGCCCAGAATGTTCCCCGGCCCAAGCCCTATCCGGACCAACTCCTGCGGGTGATGGATTTTTTTCAGGTGTCCGCCGAAGAAGTGCTCTTCGTGGGGGATTCGGAGCTTGACGAGAAAGCCGCCAAGTCGGCGGGGGTCCGTCTGGTGGCTTTTGATAATCCCAAACTCGCCGGAGACTTTCATATCCGGCGGTTAAAAGAACTTGAGGATATTATTTCCCTCTGAAAGGAACCCATTGATTATGCCCGAGCCGGCAAACCCGAAAAAAACGGTCTATCTTATTGACGGCACGGCGTATATTCACCGGGCCTATCACGCCATCCGGAGCCTCGCCAATTCCAAGGGACTTCCCACCAATGCGGTGTTCGGGTTCGCCCGTATGCTCATTAAATTAATGGACGATAAACGCCCCGAATTTGTCGCCATGTTTTTTGACTCCCGGGGCCCCACCTTCCGGCATGACCTGTATCCGGATTATAAAGCCAACCGGCCCCCCATGGCGGATGACATGGCGGTTCAGATCCCGTATATCAAGGAGCTGACCGCCGGATTCAATATCCCGATTTTTGAGCTTCCCGGATACGAGGCCGATGATTTGATCGGCACGGTGGCCAAAAGGTCAGAGTCGGAAGGGTTTGACGTGGTCATGGTGACCGGGGACAAGGATTTCATGCAGCTCATCACCGACCGAATCACCATCTGGGATCCCATGAAGGACGAGGCCATCAACCGGAGCACGGTTCTGGCCAAACACGGGCTTGCGCCCTCCCAGATGCTGGATGTGCTGGGGCTGGCAGGGGATTCGGCCGACAATATTCCCGGTGTTCCGGGCATCGGGCCGAAAACCGCTGTAACCCTGCTGCAAACCTTTGGCAGCATGGACGGGATTTATGAGAACCTGGACAAGATCACGTCCAAAACCCAGAGGGAAAGGCTTGCGGCCCATAAGGACCAGGCGTTTCTGAGCCGAAGCCTGGCTATTATCAATACGGAATCGCCCATTGATATGGAGGTGCCGGCCTTCCGCGTCAATGCTCCGGACAACGCAAAACTTGCCAAGATTTTTCAGGAACTGGAATTCCGGCAACTCCAGAAAGATTTTCCGGTGGAAAGCGATCTCTCCGGCAAGCAATATCATGCGATTTTGGATGAACGCGCTTTGTCTGACCTGATCGACAGGCTTTCCCAGGCCAAAACAATTGCCGTGGATACGGAAACAACCTCCATCGACCCCATGACGGCCAAGCTTGTGGGATTGTCCTTTGCCGTGAGGCCCCATGAAGCCTTTTACATTCCTTGCGGCCATGATTATCCGGGCGTGCCCGCGCAACTATCCGTGGCCGATGTGCTGCAACGCTTAAAGCCCGTGCTGGAAAATCCGGAAATTACTAAAATTGGCCAGAACATCAAGTATGACTGGGCCGTGCTGCGGCAGCACGGGGCGGACCTGCGGGGAGTGACCTTTGACACCATGATCGCCTCCTACCTCATCAATCCGGAAAAACGGGCCCATAACCTGGACCAGATCGCCAGGGATTTTTTGGACCACCACATGACTTCCTATGAGCAGGCGGTGACGGGCGAAGACGGAAAAATGAAGAATTTCAGTGAGGTGGAAATTGAAAAAGCCGTTCCTTATTCATGCGAGGACGCGGACATCACTCTGATGGCCAGCGAAAAATTTGCGCCCATGCTGGCGGCCCAAAACCTGACCCGCCTGTTTGAAACCGTTGAAATGCCGCTGGTTCCGGTGCTGATGCGCATGGAGATGACCGGCATCCGGGTGGACAAGGGCCGGCTTTTGGAGACATCCAAACACCTTTCCCTTCAACTGGCCCAAATCGAACAGCAGATATACGTGGTGGCGGGCGAGGAATTCAATATCCAGTCCCCGCAGCAGATGGGCGTTATCCTGTTTGACAAGCTGAAACTCCCGGTGCAGAAAAAAACCAAAAAGAAAACCGCCTATTCCACGGATGTGGATGTGTTGACGGTCTTGGCGGATTTTCACGAGCTGCCGGCTTTGGTGCTGCGCCACCGGACCCTGGCCAAGCTCAAATCCACATACGTGGACGCCCTGTTTGAGCTTGTCAATCCCCAAACCGGCAGGATTCACACCTCGTTCAACCAGACCATCACCGCCACTGGCCGCCTTTCCAGTTCCAATCCAAACCTCCAGAACATCCCCATCCGCACCGAAGAGGGCAGGGAGGTCCGCCGGGCGTTTATCCCGAGGGAGGGCTGGTCGTTTTTGTCCATGGATTATTCCCAGATCGAGCTGCGGCTTCTGGCCCATTATTCCGGCGATGAGATTTTGATTGATGCGTTTCAAAAGGATGAGGACATTCACACCCGCACTGCCGCCGAAGTGTTTCAGGCCCTGCCCGGCATGATCACCAACGACCTGCGGCAGCAGGCCAAAGTCATTAATTTCGGCATTATTTACGGCATGAGCGCTTTCAGTCTGGCAAAGGAACTGCATATCAGCCAGAAAATGGCGAAAACCTATATTGACCATTATTTCAGCCGTTACAGCGGCGTGAAACGGTTTATTGACACCGCCGTTGAAACGTCCCGACAGACCGGCATGACGTCCACGGAACTGGGGCGGATACGTTTTCTGCCGGACATCAACAGCCAGAACGCCAATCTGCGAGGGTTTGCCGAGCGCAATGCCGTGAACGCCAAAATCCAGGGCACGGCCGCCGACCTCATCAAGCTGGCCATGATTCGGGTGGACGCGGCGTTTTCAGAAAAAGGACTGCGGTCCGCCATGCTGCTGTCGGTGCATGACGAGCTGGTGTTTGAGGTTCCGCCGGAAGAGATGGGCACGGTCAAAAAGATGGCGGCGGACATCATGGAAAATGTCTGGGCCCTGAAGGTGCCATTAAAGGTGAGTGTGGCGGAGGGGAAGGACTGGGCCGAAGCCCACTGATTTTATTTTTCCGGTTTCCTCTGGCGGGTCGACCGCTCTTCTGCTTCATTCACGGCGGCTTCAACGGTGGCGTATATATTCCGGAAATGATCGTGAAAGCTCACAGGCGAAATATTGCCCACTTCAATGAATTTCACCACGATTTCCTTGGCGGTTTTTAAGATCATCTCATCATTTTTGGAACTCATCCCACATTCTCCTCACGGTGATTTTTTTGATTAAAACCCTTTAATTCCATATCAAAGGGCCCCGTGATACGCAATCCATTCCTTGACACTCCCAGCACATATTTTTATACTAGGCTGAATTAGCGCGCTATCCCTTAGGCAAGAAGGATGTTTCGCTCTTCTCAGCGCGTAATCCGGCATTTTTGATAATTTAAAATCCTGTAATCGTTAATTAAAATTTATTTGAGCGCCGTCAGGCGATGAATTCAAATAAAAGAGAGACATAGAGCATGATGCTTAAAAAAAACGCCCTCAAGGTCGGGCGCAATGATCCTTGCCCCTGCGGTTCCGGAAAAAAATACAAACGGTGCTGCATGAACGCTGTAACCCCCAAACCCGTCAATCTGGAAAAGCTCTATCTTCAGAAATACGGCATCCGGTTAAAGCAGCCGAAAGACGTGGAAGGAATAAAGGCTTGCGGCCGTCTGGTGGTGGAGACCCTTGATCTTTTGGAAAAACATATCGCCGTGGGCGTGACCACCAATGAACTTAACGCCCTTGCCCATGAATTCGCCATTAAAAATAATGCCATCCCCGCGCCGTTGAATTACCGGGGTTTTCCCAAAAGCATCTGCACGTCCATCAATGAGGTCATCTGCCACGGCATCCCAGAAGACCGGCCCCTCAAGAACGGCGACATCATTAATATTGACATCACCCATATTTTTAACGGCTATTACGCGGACGCCAGCAAAATGGTTTTTGTGGGAACGCCCGGACCGGAGGCGAAAAAGATTGTGGCCGTGGCCGCCGAAAGCCTGAAAGCGGGTATGCGGATGCTGACGCCGGGCAATACCGTCGGCGATATCGGCTGGGCCGTCCAGAAATATGCGGAAGGTCAAAAATGTTCGGTGGTGCGAGAGTTTGTGGGGCACGGGGTGGGGTTTGACTTTCATGAACCGCCCCATGTCCCCCATTACGGCAAAAAAGGCGACGGCATTATCCTGGTGCCCGGCATGGTGTTTACCGTGGAACCCATGATTAATCTGGGTAAGGCCAGTCTCTATGTGGCCGATGATAATTGGACGGCCCTCACCGCCGACGGGAAACTTTCCGCCCAGTTCGAGCAGACGTTTCTTATCACCGAAGATGGTTTCGAAAGTCTGACGCCGTTTGATTTTTGATTGCCGGAATGGAGCGTCAGGACATAAAGAGCAAGGGGCATGGAAATAAATCATTCTTGCCTAAGGCCTGAACACAGCAAATCCCGGAGCCGTTAGCTTAAAAAGAGGAGGTTTTATGCCCCGCCGGATCATTGATTTGTCAAAACCCATCCAATATTCGCAAACTGATCCATGGTTCATGCGGGTGAAAATCAAGCACAAGTCCCACGGGCTTGGCCACTGGCTGATCCGGGCGCTGGGGTTGCCCGGCCGTTTGTTTCCGGCAGATTTTACGGGATGGGCCGATGACATCATCACCCGCATGGGCGTGCATTCCACCACGCATCTGGACGCGCCCTGGCATTACGGCCCCCAGTCCGGCGGCAAATCTGCCCGAACCATTGATGAAATTCCCCTGGAATGGTGCTTTTCCGAAGGCATTGTGGTGGACATGACCCACAAGGAGGATGATGACCCCATTACCATTGACGATATCAAGGCGGATATTGAAAAAACCGGCGCAAAAATAGTCCCCGGAACCATCGTGCTGATCCGAACGGGCCGGGACCGGTATATGGGAACCAGGGAATACTGGCTTAAAGGAACGGGCATGAGCCCGGATGCCACTGAATGGCTGATCGATCAGGGGGTGCGGGTCATGGGAATTGATCAGTGGGGGTGGGACACGCCGCTCAAGAACCAGATCGCGAGGTCAAAACGGAACAACGACCCGGAAGTATTCTGGGCCGCCCACCGGGTTGGGCTGAAAAAGGAATATTGCCATATTGAGCAGCTTGTTAATCTGGGGAGTCTGCCGCCATCGGGTTTTATGGTGTCGGTGCTGCCCTTAAAAATCGTGGGCGGGTCCGCTGCCCCGGCGCGGGTGGTGGCGATACTGGACAAAACCCTTATTAAAGATTGCCACATTCAATCCAAACCGTTATAATAATTGCCATTTTTCTTGCCTGACCCGGCATTGATATTCGCATTTTTAAAGGACACACGCATCATGACCCTTTTTGACAACCGTTCCCTTGAAATCATGTCCCTGGAAGAGGCCCGGCAATTGATTTTTGATTTGCGGGCACGGAAAGCGGAACTTGAGACCCAGAACGAGACGCTGCGTAAATCCTTGGATGAGAAGGCGCTGCGCGAAAGCGAGGAAAAACTCCACGACATTATTCAGGGGTCGCCCATTCCCGCGTTTGCCATCAGCAAGGAACATAAAATTATCCACTGGAACAAGGCCTTGTCGAAACTCAGCGGCATCAAGGCGGAGCGGGTGGTGGGGACAAAACAGCAGTGGCGGGCGTTTTACAGCGAAGCAAGGCCCTGCCTCGCCGACTTGCTGGTGGATGGAGCCACCGATGTCATTGAAGACTGGTATTCCGGAAAATATATCCTTTCTGAGCTGGTGCCGGATGCCTATGAAGCCACGGATTTCTTCCCGGCCCTGGGGGAAGGCGGTAAATGGCTGCGGTTTACGGCGGCAGCCGTCAGGGATGCCCATGGAGAGAGGATCGGCGCTTTTGAGACCCTTGAGGATATCTCTGACCGAATGCAGGCTGAAGAAATGCTGCGGTCAAAGATAAATGCGCAGCGCATCCTGGCCGAGGCCAATTTGCGCATTGAATATATCCTGAACGCGGTCCATGACGGGTTGTGGGAAAATGATCTTCGAACGGGTGTTTTTCAGTTCAGCGATCGCATGTTCACCATGCTGGGATATAAGCCGATGAATGGCATGGCAGGGTTTGAATTTTTAAGAGACAAGATACACCCGGACGACAAGCAGACATTTCGGCAAGAACAGGAAAAGCTTTTAAAGGGCAAGCTCTCCACCTGGGATACCACTTTTCGGATGCAGGCGTCGGATGGCTCGTGGCATTATATTTTATCACGCGGCAACGCTACCGGCCGTGATGCGCAGGATCGGGCCCTCGGTTTTGCGGGCACACACACGGACATCACCGAACGGCGCCTGGCCGAAGTGGCGCTGGCGGCCAGAAACGCCGAGCTATGCCAGGTGATCGCACGGATCAAGACAGGACGGGGCAGCGCCCCCATTTGCGCAACCTGCAAAAAAAAATTTTGAAAGTATCAATATGACCATGCGTTATCTCGGACACCTGCCCGCTCATGATCCCGTTTACGCCTATTTTCAGCATCATATCGTGCCACAGCTTGGTGTCTGGCTGCCGGACGCCGAATGGAAGGTATTCCGGTTTCACGGTTCCAGGGAGGTGTTTCTCTATGAGGAAAAGCACCGGGGCGTCCGTCTGGCGGGAAAATTCTTTAAATCGCCGGAAAGGGGAGAGGCCCGGAGGCTTGGGGAAACCGAGTTTAATAATCTTCTGTTTTTGAGAAGCATCGGGTTTTCCAGCGCGCCCCATTACGTGGTCCGGCCTTTCGGGTTCAACCCGGATATCAACAACCTGCTGGTGGTGGAATATCTGGATGGCGAAAGCTTAAGCGGGGTCATTCAAAGCGCCCTGGTTAACGGCAGGCATCAGCGGCTTTACAGGAAATTGACCGGTCTGGGGCATTTTTTCGCCACCCTGCACAACCGCACGGCCGGAGAATTGACCGTCAATTTTGATGACGCCTGCCGTTCCATGGAATGGTTTGTACGTTCTCTTGAAGCGCGATGGGGAATGGGAGCCGACGATGTCCGGAAGTTTCACCATCTGCTTTCTGTATGGCGGGACCGCGCCTGCATGTGGGAGGATCGCGGTGTGCTGGTTCACGGGGACGCCACGCCGTCCAATCTGCTTTTCGGGCGGGGCCGGGATGTGATGGTCATCGACCTGGAACGGATGAAATGGGCGGACCGGGTGTTTGATCTGGGCCGTCTTTGCGGGGAGTTGAAGCATTTCTTTTTCCGGCACACCGGCAATCCCTGGGCTGCGGAGCCTTTTATCGGGCATTTTGTCTGGGAATATTGCTGTCATTTTCCGGACAGGGACGCCGCATTTTATGCCATCACCCGGCGGCTGCCCTTTTACATGGCCATCACCCTGCTGCGCATCGCCCGGAATTCCTGGATCGACAATGATTACCGGCGGCGTCTCATTCGTGAGGCCAAACAAATATTGAGGGTAATTGTATGAAATTTAAAGGCATTATATTTGACATCAACGGCACCCTCACGGATATTCACACGGATGAGGGGTATGAAGAAATTTATCGGGCCATCAGCCATTTTCTGACCTATCGGGGGATTTATCTGCACCGATGGGAAGTCCGGGACGCGTATTTCCAGATTATGGACGAACAGCGCAATACGTCGGGGGAAAAATATCCGGAATTTGATGCAGTCGGCATCTGGCGGGAATTTTTGCGCCGGTATTCGCCCAAAGCAAAGGGGAAATCCAAATCATCCGACCCGGCGCCGCGTTTTTTGGCTGAAATATACCGGGGAATTTCCCGGTTTCGCCTGACGCTGTATCCGGAAGTTCAATCCGTGCTGGATGAACTTCGGCCCCATTACCGCCTGGCGGTGGTTTCCGACGGCCAGAGCGCCTGGGCCACGCCGGAATTACGCGCCGTGGGTCTTGACAGGTATTTTGATCCGGTGATCGTTTCCGGTGATTTCGGATTCCGCAAACCCGACCGAAGGCTGTTTAATGCCGCGCTGGCGGAAATGGGGTTTTCGCCGGAGCAGGTGATTTTTGTGGGCAACGACATGTACCGGGATGTCTATGGAGCGGGACGGCTGGGCATGAAAACCGTGTTTTTCTCCTCCAACCAGGGCCAGAAGGAAATGGCGGGCGTGGCTCCGGATTATATTATTTACCGGTTTGCGGAACTCCGGCAGGCGGTGGCGTTTTTGAAAAAATAAAAAGAAAAATGAATCGGCCATGATCATCGTTTCGGCCATTGTACGGGAGGGCTTTATGCCCTCCCGTACAATTCGAATTGGAATTACAAGGAGAACGCTCCATGACGCAAAAAAACACCCCTCAAGATCCACACAGCATAAGTGAAGCAGAAAACGAAATCAGCCGCGCATTTAAAAAAATTCCCAACCCTGTTCCCATTTATCTGTTTTCAGCGCCTGGGAAAAACGATGTTTTTTCCGATGCGGCCCGAAAAACCATCCGCTTATTTGCGGAGCTGTCTGATAAAATTGTTTTTCACGACCTTTCCATGGACCATGAACTGGCCAAAAAATGGAAAGCGGAACATTCTCCCACCATCCTTATCGACCCGAATAATTTTCATATCCGGTGGCTGGGCGCACCCCTGGGGGAAGAAGGGCGCATTTTTGTGGAAGCCCTGCTGCTGGCCGGGTTCCGGCAAAGCACCCTGGACGAACAATCCCTGAAAGTCATCCGGCAAATGAAAGACAAGCGCGACATCAAACTGTTTGTCAGTTTTTCATGCCCTTACTGCCCCCAGCAGGCGACCCATGCCCTGAAAGCGGCGGTGGAACGGCCGGACCTGATTTCGCTCACCATTATCGACACCCAGGCCAACCCGGACCTGGCCCGGCAATACGACGCCCAGTCCGTTCCCCAGACCTGGGCCAATGAAATCCTGATCGCTTTAGGGGCACAGTCGGAAGGTCTGTTCGCGCTTTCATTGCAGAAACTGGAGCAGCAGACCCTGTTCATCCCGGATGAGAACGCCGAGGAAATCGAAACCGATCTGGTGATTGTGGGGGCCGGTCCGGCCGGTTTATCCGCCGGGATTTACGGGGCCCGCTCCGGTCTTAAATCCGTGATCATCGAACGCAATGTCATCGGCGGCCAGGTGGCCACCACGCCTGTTGTGGAAAACTATCCGGGGCTCACCCAGATCGGCGGAAAAAATCTGGTGGAAATCATGGCTGCCCACGCCCTCAAATACGTCCAGATATTTCTGGGGGAAGAGGTCATGGAAGTCATTAAAGGCAATCCCATGACGGTGGTGACGAACAAACGCCGGTTTATCACCCGATCCCTGCTTCTGGCCACAGGCGCAACCCACCGGCATCTGAACGTCCCCGGCGAGTCCCGGCTTTCCGGCCGGGGGGTGAGTTATTGCTCCACCTGCGACGGGCCCCTGTTTGCGGGACTCAAGGTGGTGATGGCGGGGGGCGGGGACAGCGCGGTGACGGAGGCCCTTCACCTTCAGAACATGGGCGTGAACGTGACCCTTATTCACTGGACGGATAAGCTGGACGCCCAGCAGGTTCTGGCCCGGCAACTGATGGACGGCGGCATTCCGGTTCTTTACAATACCGAAATCAAGGAGATCAAAGGAGAAAAGTCGGTGGAAGGGGTGACGCTGTTCAATAATAAGACAAAAAAAACAGAAGACCTAAAGGTTGACGGGGTTTTTATTGCTGTCGGCTACTTGCCGGCCACAGACCTGGCCCGGAAAATCGGCGTGGCCGTCACCAGGGAAGGATATATCAAGCAGAAAGAATACCGGACCTCGGTGGCGGGCATTTATGCCGCAGGCGATGTGACGGGCGGCTACAACCAGATCGTCACTGCCTCGGGGCATGGGGCGGAAGCGGCCCTGAAGATTTTTCACGACCAGCTTGCGGCCAAATAGGGATTATAAAATAAAGGTTATAAAAATTGATTCCCTTTCTGGCTGCGGGCATTGTTTTAGGCTTTTCAGCCGGTGTCGCCCCTGGGCCGCTTCTGGCCCTGATCATGGCGGAAACCCTTCAGCATGGTTTAAATGCCGGAATAAAGGCGGCCCTTGCGCCCATCATTACGGATCTGCCCATTGTCCTCACCGCTGTATTGGTTCTTACCCGTCTTGCCCATTTTCATGCCGCACTGGGTGTGATTTCCATTTGCGGCGGTTTTTTTCTTTTCCGGCTGGGTTTTAAAAATATCCGCATCGCGGGGGGGAATATCCCCATGGAAGGCATAAAAGAAAATTCCCTCAAAAAAGGGATATTCGCCAATCTTTTAAGCCCCCATCCCTATCTTTTCTGGCTTAGCGTGGGCGCGCCCACGACTGTCCGGGCAATGGAGCACAGCGTTTTCGCGGCTGCGGCATTTATTGGCGGTTTTTACGTCTTTCTGCTCGGATCGGAAATGATTATCGCCGCCATCGTCGGCAGATCGCGGTCATTTTTGACGGGCCGGGCATACATCCACACCATGCGCGGCCTGGGGGTAATGCTGCTGATTTTCGGCGGGCTGCTGTTTTATGATGGATTCAAATTGATCCGGCTATTTTGAGGGCGCCCCGCAACTGAATCGCCAGTGATTAACCAAACCCGCCACCAATGATAAACAGCCTTTACACATCAGCCCCAAATGTGGTAGCTTGGCGCCTGAAAAATAACGACGGCTGATAAGAAATCCGAACTATCTGAAATGAAGGAATAACTCCATGGGAAACAAAATTAATTCAGAACTAATTGCTTTTATTGATTATTGGAAAGAAACGCCTGAGCGGACGAAAGAAGTGTTTCTGCATTTTGAGGAATATCTGCGCCAAAAAGAGGGCGTCACACTGGAATTTATCCCCCGGCCCGGCCTTACCTATTCTCTCCGGGCAGTCCATGCCAATCAGAAAAAACGGGGACTTTTTGTGATGGTGGACGTGATTGATGATTCCCCGAGGTGGCTTTCCGTATGCTTTTACGGTGAACTGATCTCCGACCCTGACGAACAGGGGGATTTTGTGCCGGAAGGTCTGCTGGGGGAGGATGCCGTATGTTTTGATATTGAAGAATGGAATGAAGCCCGGATCCGCTATGTTGAAAAACGTCTTGACGAGGCATGGGCCAGCGCCTCAAAAGAATGAATAGATGAATGGTTAATTGATAACCCCGTGGCCGATGGTCAATACCAAAATCATTGCAATAAAAATAGCCGGTTGCGTATGAATTTGGTAAATGGTTTTTTGAAATGGCTTTGGGCAAAATTTCCATTTCAAAATAATTCCTAATGTTATCATGATGATAAGTATGAGGAGCCCCCATTCCGGAAGCGCGGTGGATCGACAGCAGGATGTCAGCCAATGCCAGAGTGCGACAACCCCTGCCGCCGGGTTAAGATAGTAGTGTAACCCCATAAGGTGTTTTTTTTGAAAGCGGTTCAAATCCGTCAGGATTTTTTTGTAATTTGGGCGTACATGGGCGGAGCGTTTGCCCCACCGGGTGGATATGCTGACGGCAACCGGAAGGTTTGCTATTGCGAGAAGCCATGCAGCGATTTGGCCGGCGGTTTCATTGCTTTTTTTATCACATTCCTTGAGAGCCGGAAGTCCATCAAGGCCTTCGCGACCGAAATGTTTTTTATTTTCACGGTGATCATCCGCTGCGGCGGTGCCGGCCAAAAGCCAGCCGAATCCCAAAAGGCAGGAGAGCAGAAAAACAGTGATGGTCAATTTCTTGATGTTTAGTCTCATGTTGATTTTCTCCAATATGATAATCATGCAATTGCTTTGGGATGACAACCGCATCATCATCAAAGCCGCCTTTGTCCGCTGCCTGGTGGCAAGCTATACAGTTGGACAATGAGCCGATGGACGGGGTTTAAACACAGAATATTGTCCTGTTGCAAGTTTTTTCTACCCATCGCGAACCCACGTTAAAAAAGATTATTGGTTTTTTTCTGTATTTTTATTGAAAGTCGTATTCAAACAGCAAAAGGTTACACATCGAAAGGGATTTTTTCGTACATTACCAATTCGTAATGTGCATGTCATGTCCGGGTAATTTACAGATGGTAATGTTTGCCCATTAACGTCGAAAACCGCGCAGGAAAGTATCTTGCGTGGAAACGTATAATGGGAGAACCCGGTTATGAAACGAAAATTTTTGGTGTGTCTTTGCAGTTGGTTTTTGTCACTTATCCTGATATCTTCCACCCAGGCGATGCAATTTGCCGTCATTTCCGACGTCCGGGTGGCTGCTCTTGATAAGGCCCTTGAATTCATCAAATCCCAGGGAATCGACCTTATCCTCCTACCCGGTGATTTTTGTTACGATGGCCAGGATTATTATCCCCATTTTTTGAAATACGGTTTTGGGGTAATACCGGAAAAAGCCCCGGATATGCAGAATATCTATTTCACCATCGGCAACCATGATGCGCCGCCTGCTGGAGACGATACATTTACGGACGCCATCGCGCCCTGCTATCCGAAAAACGGGCCGGTCCTCGCGCCTCCTGGAACGGTATTTTCTTTTGATCGGGGCGATTGTCATTTTGTGGTCACCAACCCCTACTGGCGGTATCCCGGCGGGGGATATACCAATGAGCAACTGGAATGGCTGGAACAGGATCTGGCGGCCTCCACCCGGCCCTTTAAATTTGTATTTGGCCATGAACCGGCTTTCCCCGTGGCTCGACATGTCGGGGATTCCCTGGACGCAAATCCCGAAAGGCGCGACCGGTTCTGGCAAATTCTGGCGGAAAATGGGGCGCAGGCCTTTTTTTGCGGTCACAGCCATAATTTAAGCCATGTGCTGAAAAATGGGGTGTATCAGATTGATAACGGCGAAGTCCGGAGCGGCGGCCCGATTTGCGTCACGCTGGTGGATGTGACCGGTGACAAAGCAGCGGTTAAATCCTATCAGACAGACGGTCCTGTGCCGGAAGCGGAAGAAAATTCCGAAACAACCAATGATCTGGTGATTCAGACAAACATTGATGCAACCGTCCGGCCGGTGGATTCGGATGCGCCGGAAGTTCTGTTCAGCGCGGGGGCGGATGCGGAGGCTTCCGGGAAATCTTGTTTTGTAAGGTCTCTTTTGCCGGATTGGGATGAATAAGGGGTTTACATTGTTATTATGAGATTGTTACTGATTGAGGATGATGCGAAAATCGCCTTTTTTGTGTCTCAGGGACTGAAAGAGGCAGGTTTTGCCGTGGATCACGTGGACAACGGCGAGGACGGGCTGCATCTGGCCCTGACCGAACCTTATGATGTAGCCGTGATGGACATTATGCTGCCGAAAAAAGACGGGCTCTCGGTGATCGAGGAAATCCGCAGACATAATATCCGGATGCCCGTTCTGATACTAAGCGCCAAACGAACCGTGGATGACCGGGTGCAGGGGCTTCAAACCGGCGGGGATGATTATTTGACTAAGCCGTTTGCGTTTTCCGAACTTCTGGCCCGGGTCCAGGCCCTGATTCGCCGGTCTACCGGTGAAGCCAGTCCTTCCAATCTTGCGGTGGCCGATTTGAAGCTGGACCTGAAAACCCGGCGGGTGGAACGGGCCGGTCAGAAAATCGATATTCAGCCCCTGGAGTTTTCCCTTCTGGAATACCTGATGCGGAATACCGGTCAGGTGGTGTCCAAGACCATGATCATGGAGCATGTGTGGGATTATAATTTCAACCCCCAGACCAATGTGGTGGAAGCCCGCATCTGCTGCCTGCGGGACAAGGTGGACCGGGATTTTGAACTCAAACTGATTCATACCATCCGGGGCGTGGGATATGTTCTTAAAGCGGATGCATGATCTGACCGGCACCCTGGCCTTCCGGCTCACCGCATGGTACGCAGTGATTTTCACCCTTTGTTCCCTTCTTGCCCTGTTCGTGTTCTACCATAAAATTTCCGTGATCACCCTCAAGGAAACCGACGATGAGTTGATGGAGGAAATTGACGAATTCTCCGTACTCATGAAAGAGGGCGGTGTGAACCATGTAAAAAAATACATGGTCGCGGAAGTGGAATCCGAGGAAGAGGACGTGTTTTTCCGCCTGATATCGTTGGAGGGCCGGATTCTTGAGATGCGTGGCAAACCATTATGGAACCAGGTGGCGCCGCCGCCCCGTGATGTGCTGGAAAATATCCGGACGACGGGGGTGCCGTTTCTGGAAACCATCGGCCAGCCGGGTTATCCGTATCGGGTGCGGACGGTCTGCGGCCGCATCAGTCCGGAACTGATGCTCCAGGTGGGGATATCGCTTGCGGAAAACGAAAAATACCTCAAGGTTTTCAAACGGCTGCTCCTGAATTTGATTTTCCCCCTGTTTTGCGTTTCCGCCGTTATCGGCTGGCTTCTGGCACGGCAGGCCCTCAAGGGGGTGGGGGAAGTGACCCTGACGGCCATGGAGATCACAAAGGGGGATTATGATAAAAGGGTTCAGGTGAAAAAACGGCTGCTTGAGATCAGCCGTCTGGCGAACACGTTTAATGCCATGCTGGACCGGATTCAGGCACTGTTAAAAGGCATGGGTGAAGTGACGGACAATGTGGCCCATGATCTCCGGAGCCCGCTGGCCCGGATCAGGGGCATCGCCGAGATGACCCTGGTGGGCAAGTCTTCCATTTCCGATTATGAAAAAATGGCGGCCAGCACCATTGAGGAGTGCGATAATCTGATCAACCTGATTAATACCATGCTGGATATCACGGAAGCCGAAGCCGGGGTGGGGCGGTTTGAGAAGGAAACCGTGGATTTGAAAAAGCTGCTTATTGACGCCTGCGACCTGTTCCAGCCGGTGGCGGATGAAAAAAATATCCGTCTCCAGACCCGGCTGCCGGATGAATTGGTGATCCGGAGCGATAAGGGCAGGCTTCAGCGAATGGTCACCAACCTTCTGGAAAACGCCATCAAATATACGGATACGGGCGGGAAGGTGACGGTTTCAGCATATATAGACAACGGCCAGGTCCAGATTGGGTTTTCGGACACGGGTATCGGCATCTCCGAAAACGACTTGCCGAAGCTATTCGACCGGTTTTACCGGTGCGACAACAGCCGCACCCAGCCGGGCACGGGGCTTGGGCTCTGTCTGGTCAAGGCCATCGCCAACGCCCTTGGCGGGGATATCCACGTGAAAAGCAAATTAAACGAAGGCAGCACGTTTTCCGTGTCGCTGCCACTCTGAATGGGATCTCACAATTTTTTTCTTTTCTTTCAGCATGTTCTTTAACATTATCAAATGGTAATGTTCCCATCATGTTTCAGTAATTTTGGGGCAATATAATTAAAAATTGCCCTAAAGGGCTGCGGTTTTGATCAGCCTTAAAATTTATTGGAATGACGCATGGTTTTCGACATCAAAAAAATTACCGGTCCGATTTATCCCTTTTTCGTGTTTATGACGACAGCGCTTGTCTTGCTGTCTTTGAGCCGTCTGGGGCTTGGCCTGTGGCAATTCGACCGGGTTTCAGCTGCGAACGGATGGCTTCCCGTCATGCTTCAGGGACTTCGGGTGGATATTGCCACCATTATTATAATGGCTGGCGTCATTGCACTGTTCTCGATCTTTCTTTCCGGCCCCGGCGTCATCGGCCGCGTATGGAACAAGGCGGCCCAGGCATGGCTGACCCTTGCCCTGATGCTGCTCGTGTTTATGGAGCTGGCCACCCCTCAATTTATCATCGAATACGGGTTCCGGCCCAATCGCCTGTTTGTGGAATTTTTAAGCTATCCCAAAGAAGTCATTTCCATGCTTTCCCGGGGGCATCTGCCGGAAGTGGTCATTTGCCTGGCGGGTCTCGGCCTGTCCTTCTGGGCCGGCTGGCGGTTGTTCGGCAAGGCCTTTCAGGGGATGGTGTATCCGGGCCGGGGATGGCGAATGGCGATGGCGCTCTTGATTCTCGCGCCTGGATTTCTGGGCGCACGGTCATCCCTGGGGCACCGGCCTTTAAATCCCGCAATGGTGGCTTTTGCCGACGATGCCCTGGTGAATTCCCTGCCCCTGAACTCATTTTATTCCGTGGCCCATGGCATTAAAGAAATGGCCAAAGAGGCGGATTCCTCAAAAATCTATGGCCGCATGGCCAAAGAGGACATTATTCGCAGCATCCGTCAGGAAACCGGGTTTCCGGAATCCGCGTTTCCGAATCCGAATTTTCCCACACTGCACCATCAAACGGCGTATTACCGGGGCAAACCAAAGAATCTGGTGATTATTCTGGAAGAAAGTCTGGGTGCCCGGTATGTCGGCGCTCTGGGCGGGCTGCCCCTGACCCCCAATCTGGATGCGCTGGCCCAAAAAGGCTGGCTGTTTGAGCAATTGTACGCCACCGGCACCCGGTCGGTCCGGGGTATTGAAGCCATTATCAGCGGGTTTACGCCCACCCCGGCCCTGTCCGTGGTCAAGCTCGGCAAGTCCCAGCACGATTTTTTCACCCTGGCGGACCTGCTGCGGCGCAAGGGGTATTTTTGCGAGTTCATTTATGGCGGTGAGAGCCATTTCGACAATATGAGAAGCTTTTTTCTGGGTAATGGATTTCACCATGTCATTGAGCAGAAAGATTATGAAAATCCGGCGTTTGTAGCCTCATGGGGCGTGTCGGACGAAGACCTGTTGAACCGGGCCCACCAGGAATTTTTAAAACATCACCAAGAAGGAAAGCCGTTTTTCTCCCTGGTTTTTTCTTCCACCAATCACGACCCCTTTGATTTTCCGGATGGCCGCATTGAACTCTATGACCAGCCCATGCAGACACGCAATAACGCAGCCAAATACGCCGATTACGCCATCGGCCGGTTTTTCGAACAAGCCAAAAAAGCCCCATACTGGAAAGACACCGTGTTTCTGGTGGTGGCGGACCATGATTCCCGGGTGACCGGGGCGGACCTCGTACCGGTGAGTCATTTCCGGATTCCGGGAGTGATTGTGGGAGAGGGCATTACGGCCAAACGGGATTCGCGGCTGGTGAGTCAGATCGATTTGCCGCCCACACTGCTGTCCCTCATGGGAGTGGATAATGAAAACCCCATGCTGGGGCGGGACATGACCCGCCTCCCGGAGGATTATATTGGCCGGGCCATGATGCAGTACAATACGACATTCGCCTATATGGAAGGGGACCGGCTGGCGATTCTGCAACCGCAAAAGAAACCCCAGGGATTTATTTTCAACCCGGAAACCCAGACCCTGTCCCGGCAGGTTCTGACAGATGATCTGGCCCAAAAGGCCCTATCCCATGTGCTTTGGGGAAGCGTGGCGTACCAGGAGCAATTGCACCGGTTGCCGGGGCAGGACAGAGAAACGGCAATGTTTCGCGATTAAGTGCCTGTCTCCCCTTTTTTAAAGCAACAACATATTGTCTTTGTTGTTTTTTATGCTTATATCAGGGCAGGGCAATATCCCTGGGCAGAGATACCGTTATTCGGGTCCATGCGCCGGGCTGACTCTCAAATGTGACCCTTCCCCCGTGGAGCGTGATGATTCGTTTCACGATGGCCAGGCCTAATCCTGACCCGCCATGCTGAATTGACCTAGATTTTTCAACCCGGTAAAACTGATCGAACACCTTGGGGATTTCAGCCTCGGCAACGCCCGAGCCCGTGTTGGCGACGGTCACCGTCAATTCGGCGGCGGTCGCTTCTACTGTCAGTTCAATCCGTCCGGCGTCATCATTATACTTCACGGCATTATCCAGAATATTTGAAAATGCCCGGCGGAGTTTTTCAGCGTCTCCCGGGATCATCAACCCTTTGGGAAGGCGGATGTCCATTTTGATCTGGCGCGCATCCGCCAGGAATTGATATTCTTCGGCCAGGGAGGATATGAGTTCGCCTATTGGAACCGGTTTTGCATCGATCCGGGTCATCATTTCCAGTGAGGACAGGTTCAGCAGGTCTTTGACCAATCGTTCCATGCGCAGTGCCTGGTTGTTTAACCGGAGAAAGTTCTCCTTGACAAAAGGCGGAAATTTTTCCCCGTCAGCCGCAGAAATTTCATCCACCGCCAGGCGGATGGTGGTCAGCGGCGTTTTTAATTCATGGGAAGTGTCAAAAAGGAAATTTTTCTGCCGCACAAAAGAATATTGCAGCCGGTCCAGCATCTGGTTAATGGTCTTCGCAAGTTCGCTGAATTCATCCTTTCCTTTTCCTACAGGTATCCGCTCATCCAGATTTTTTTCGCTGATATTTTGCGCAAGACTTTTCATGCGGCCAATGGGCTGCAAGATTTTGCCGGCCAGGAAGCGGCTGATGGCAATTAACGCCAGGGTGGAAACAACCAGCCCGATGGCAATTCCGAAAATCAGTTCCGCTATTTCTTCTTTCAGATTTTTCATGCTTCGGCCGATTTTTACAATAAAAGTTCCGCCGTCTAACACTATTCTGAAAGTTCTGACCCGAAAAGTTTCTTTTCGGCCGCCAGCCGGCTCCCCCTTGACGTGATCGTATGGGACGATGACATTGACAATAGCACTGGCGCCGGGCTTCACCGGTGGAAACGGGACCGATTGCGCCAGATCAGAATGGAAGAGCATCTTTTTTGAATTTGGATCCATAATTTGGATCCAGTGCCGGTTTATTTCGGGAAGAGCGGCATCAATAACTTTTTGATCTGATTCTTCACGGCTTTTCACAAGTATTTCTGCCGCTTTGCACGCATCCGCTTTCATCTGGGAATCCAACAGTTCGAAAGGCTGTTCGATTAATTCATAAAACACCACAATGGAAAACAGCAGGCTGGTAATCAGGCCGGCCCCGACAATAAAGAGTGTGATCCGGGTCTTGACGGTCATGGTGCCGTGTCTCCGATGATGTATCCGACGCCCCGGATGGTTCGAATGATTTTATCCTGGCCGGAATCGCCGATTTTTTGGCGCAGGTTTTTGATGTGAACATCCATGAAATTGGACATGCTGAAAGGGTCAAAATCATCTCCCCATACATGCTCGGCCAGACTGAAACGCGATACCGCCCTGTTTTTATTGTGCAGCAGAAATTCCAGGATGGAAAATTCCCTGGGGGTCAAATCCACCGGTTTTCCGTCTTTGGTCACTTGTCGGCTTAATGTATCGAGCTTAAGGCCTGAAACATGCAAGTCGGATTCACACTGGCCGCCAGATCTTCTGAGTAGCGCCCTCACCCGGGCCAGCAGTTCATCCCGGGAAAATGGTTTGGCCAGATAATCATCCGCACCCAGGTCGAGGCCCCTGACCCTGTCCGTCACATCCCCCTTTGCGGTCAGCATGAGTATGGGGGTTGCGATGTCTGCCTTTCGCAGTTCCTTTAAGACAGTCAACCCGTCGATTTTCGGCATCATGATATCGAGAATAATGGCGTCAAAAGGGGTGTCGAATATTTTATCCAGCGCCTTTTCCCCATCCTCCGCCGTTTCTATCATATAACGGCGGCTTGTTAAAATTTGCCGCAACTGTTCCAGCAGTGAGGGATCATCATCAGCAACCAGGATTTTCATGACCCATCTATCCTTTTTTAACAATACGACTGACGTTTTCCGTTTTTAAGTAAAGGCCCGCGGGTTGCGGGCCTTTACTTATTTAGCATAAAAAATAAAGAGTTAAATAAAACTTTATGAATTAATCATCTGTCTCATCGCGATCCGTATCCATCTCATCCCGCTCCGCAGCCAGAACCTTTCCTGATCCGGCATCCACCTTTACCTCCATGATGGTTTTGTCTGCGGTCACCACCTCAACACCATACACCAGAAACCCGTTCTCGTCTTCAAGTCCCGTTTTGAGGATCTGGCCCGGCACCGAAGCCAGGGCAAAGCTGTCAGCCTGATCCATTGTTATTTTCGCCAAACCGGGAAATGCCCCCTCCGTCTGATTCTGGACCTTGATGCTCCCGCCAGTGATTTCCACCTTGTCTGAATTTGTAAAACCGATGGCAGCCCCTGCAATGCCGGTGGCCAGAATCCCGCTTCCAATAATCGTAATCCATTTTTTGTTCATGATGATACTCCTTTTTAAAATAAAGTTCGACGCCTGTTTGAAAAACGATTTTCGTTTTCCTCGCGCTTTGGATCACAACTTAACAGGGGATGATGAAGAATCGGTGAAGGCGTCAATAATTCTGAATGTGTCGATAAATTATCAAATGATAATATCCGGGTCATTTTATCGTAACTAACCTTGCGATATTTATTGGATGTCTGGTTTTATTCAAGAAGATTGCGGGAAAATGGAAATGAAACCATTTGTCTTCATGTTTTCTTCATGTTGGCCATTTATAGTGGCAGCAACCGGCGGGAACAACAAATGATTCCGCCAGCGGTAAATTATGTTAAAACACCCTGATTTTTTTAAATAACCCATTTCATGGGAGGAACCCGGGAATACGGTTCCTGAATGATAAAAAAGGAGAAAACACGGAATGGAAAAAAAAATCGTATCCAATATTGTTTCATTTCCCAAGGGCTTTCTGCTGTCAATCATCGTCCCCGTTTACAATGAACAGGAGAGTCTTCATGCGTTTCATCAAAGACTGAATGCGTCTTTGTCGGGAATGGAAAATGCGAAATTCGAGATACTATACGTGAATGACGGCAGTACGGACGAAACCCTGCCTTTGCTTATGGCCCTGATGCAAAAGGACGGCCGGGTGCGAATTCTTGATTTCAGCCGGAACTTCGGCAAGGAAGCGGCCATGACCGCAGGGCTTGCAGAGGCCAAAGGGGAGGCCGTTATTGTCATTGATGCGGACCTTCAGGACCCGCCCGAACTGATTCCGGGAATGGTTCGGTGGTGGCAAGCCGGCTTTGATGTGATCAATATGCGCCGCATCAGCCGGGCCGGCGAAACGTGGGTAAAAAAAGCCACCTCCTGGATTTTTTACAAGCTCATGTCCCGGATGGGACCTGTCCAGTTGCCTTCGGAAGTGGGCGATTTTCGTTTGTTGAGCCGCCGGGCCGTGGATGCCCTGAAGCAGATGCCGGAGCGCAGCCGCATCATGAAAGGTTTGTTCGCATGGATCGGATTTCCAGCCAAGGAAATCACCTATCACCGGGACTCACGCCATGCGGGAAAAACCAAATGGAATTATGGCCGCTTATTGAATCTGGGCATTGACGGCCTCACTTCCTTTTCCGTGGCTCCCCTCAGAGCGGCCAGCTTCGCGGGTGTTTTTAGTTCCGTGGCGGCGTTTGCTTATGGCATCTTTGTCATCGCCAAAACCATGTTGCTGGGTGATCCGGTTCCCGGTTATCCCAGTCTGGTGGTCATTATTTTGTTCCTGGGCGGTATTCAGCTTCTGGCGGTCGGTGTTGTGGGGGAATACCTGGGCAGGATGTTCATTGAAACCAAACAGCGGCCCCTTTATTTTATTAAAAATGAGTATCAAAGGGAAAGGACGTCCCCGGCCATGCTGCGTTATCAGGAGGAAGTGTTTTAATGCGCCTCGCAGAACCGTCTATCACCCTGGGCAAGGGATTGTGGGTAGTTTTGATTGCCGTGGCATTGATCCGGCTCGCATCTCTCGGGGCCTATCCCTTGACCGATACCACCGAAGCCCGGTACGGCGAAATTGCCCGATGGATGGCGGCAACCGGCGACTGGATTACGCCCTGGATCAGCCCGGAAAAGCCCTTTTGGGGGAAGCCCCCGCTTTCCTTCTGGCTGTCGGCGGCCAGCATGAAACTTTTCGGCGTTAATGAATTTGCAGCCCGGCTGCCGTCATGGCTGTTGGGGGTTCTGGTGTCCTTTTGGGTCTGGGGTCTGGCGCACCGGCAGATCAACAAGGCGGATGCCCTCTCGGCCATTGTGATTTTAAACACCATTGGTGTTTTCTGGATCAGCAGCGGCGCGGTCATGACGGACCCAAGCCTGTTGGCCGGAACCACCCTTTGCATGGCGGCATTCTGGCGGGCGGTTCAATTTCCGGAAGATTCCGGTAGGCTTTGGGGATATGCATTTTTTGGGGGAATGGCCATCGGTCTTCTGTCCAAGGGCCCGGTCGCCCTGGTGTTGACCGGACTGCCCATCGCCGGATGGACCCTGCTTCGCTGGAAATGGCGGGAAGTCTGGACCAGGTTGCCCTGGATATGGGGGTTGCTGCTCACCGCTGCATTATCTTTCCCCTGGTATTGGCTGGCAGAAATGAAAACCCCTGGATTTCTGGAATATTTTATCATTGGGGAACACTGGAAACGGTTTCTGGTGTCTGGTTGGGCGGGAGACCTTTATGGAACCGCCCATCACCGTCCCATGGGAATGATCTGGCTTTTCTGGCTGGCATGCGCCTTGCCCTGGCCCATTGTGGGGCTGGCGATGTATTTGCGCACCCGCCAGCGACGGTTTTTTTCGATGTTTCGTTCCCGCCCGGATGACTGGACCCTGTATCTGATGCTTTGGGCCATGGCCCCGATGGTGTTTTTTACCCTGTCCCGCAATATTCTTCCTGCTTATGTGCTGCCGGGCATTCCTGCCTTTGCCCTGCTCATGGCCCAATGTTTCCGGCCGGTGCAGGAGGGGCGGAAGGCGTCGTCGAACCGGGGCCTTTTATGGACCTCCGCCGCCATGCTCATGATGTTTACGCTGGCGTTATTTGTGGTGTCGCTGGGGTACGGTTTGGCCGGCAAAAGCCAGAAGGATCTGGTGGCCACATTTCAAAAAAGCCGGCAGGATCAAAACAGTCACCTGGTTTATCTTTTCAAACAGCCCATTTCCGCGCGGTTTTATTCTTCCGGAGCCGCCGAAGTGGCAGCTTTATATGATGACATAGCAGGTTTTTCCAACAATGGCGAGGTTGACTATTTCGCGCTTCCTGCAGATCGGATGAAAGCCGTTCCCCCTTCTTTTCTGGACAAGGTGATGGATATGGGACGATTCAACCGTTATTATTTGTTCAAGGAGAAGGATTCATAAGGCCGAAAATGGCCCCGGTCAATGGTCACTCTTCTTCATATCCCGTCTTCATATCCCGGACCATATCCAGATTTTTGTCATAGACTTCCGTTTCGATTTTCATGAGTCCCAGGATGGTGTGAAAAAGATAATCCTGGGAAAATGCGGCATCGGATTTTTTCATTAACGCATTCCGATCAATTTGAAAACTATCCGAAAACCACATGACCGTGGCGATGTGCTTTTGCTCATCCGGGGCCATGACATAGGGAAGCCCGTGCAAGTACAATCCCTTTTCACCCAACGATTCGCCATGATCGCTCACGTAAATCATGGCGGCTTCAAACCGCTCCGCGTTCTGTTTCAAAAGATCAATGGTTTTGGATAGAAAATAATCCGTATACAAAATGCAGTTGTCATAGGCATTGCCGATTTCCTCAGGAGTGCATTGTTCCACCTGGTTGGTCCGGCAGACCGGCGTGAATTTTTCAAAGGATTTGGGATAGCGTTTGTAATACGCCGGCCCATGATTGCCCAACTGGTGGAGAATAATGAAGATGTCCCCGGTTTCCTGACGATCGATATACGCCTGCAACCCGGCCAGCATTCCTTCGTCATGGCATTCCGCGTCATCACATACCGGATTTTTATCCGGATGCCGGAAATCTTCATAGGGTACCCGAAGGGCCACGCCTTTGGAACTGGAGTTATTGTCCCGCCATAATACATGGACTCCGGCATGGGTCAGCACATCCAGCAGGTTTTCCGTTGCATTCCCTTTTTCCCTGGTGAAATCCTTCCGGCCGAAAACGGAAAACATGCAGGGAACTGAAATCACCGTTGTCGTGCCGCAGGAATACATATTGGAAAAATTGATCACCTCCTCCTGCTGCAAAAGGGGTGTGGTTTCCCGGAAATATCCATTCAACGAAAGCCGGTCCGCCCGGACCGCTTCCCCCACCACCAGAATGATGAGCTGCCTGCCGGTGTCGTCGGCGGAATTTTTGGCGTCCATCCCGATGGGCGTTATTTGTTTCGTGTCGCTCTTCATCGTCCCCCGGATATATTTGCCCGTGGCGTGAACCCATGCGATGGGGTTTGCATAATACCTCAGCATCCGGTGTCCTCTGAAAAAAGAGGTGTAAAACCGGCTGAAACCAAACAGCAGGACAGTGATGATCATCAAGGAAAGGATGATGCGTATTGCCTTTTTTATCAGTTCGGTTGTCAGGGAACCCCATACGACCTGGGTTTTGTAAACAAAGAGGGAGGGTGAAAGCCCCAGGCACAAAATATAGGCGACAAGTTTGAAATTAAACAAATCCTTGATTTCATTGGGGTCTGTTGCCGCAATGTTTTGGAGCATGGTGGCGTCGATGATGACATTGTAGGTGTCCATAAAATAGGCCGTGATGGATGAAACGGTCAGCAGGACGATTAAAACCGGTTTGAGCGTGTATTTAAAACAGAGCAGGGTGAGGGCAAAAACCATTAAAGCCGCATAGATCACGACAGCGGAGCATAAAAATCCGATATTGCTCCAGATCATGGGATAAGCGTCAATGATGTTTTTAAAAAACCGGAAGTTAAAAAACAGGGTCAAAAAGATGGCGGTCCCGGTAATGAGACGGGCGGCAGAGATTTTTGTTGTCAATTTCAAAATCAAATCCTTTTTCGTTGACGCGTCAGCGTCATAAAGGCGGAGTGTCCGATAGTAAGATAGTAAATGGCCCATTTTTAACAACGACACTATAGGGTGGCAATTGAAAAAACATTTCCTTAAGATGGGCAATCGGGTTGCAAACGGACTTTAGTATCTGGATTTTTTATGAATATCGTTTATTGAGAGGCCAGTGGTGCACCTCAACATGATCAAATGATAATGTTCGGGTCATTTTCAGGTAATTTGTTTTGTCATATTTTCGTTTATCTTTATGTTATGGCAAGTTATATGAAAGGATCCGGCCACGATGGAATTTTCTTTTGTTATAGCTGTTTACAATGAAGCCGACAACCTGGCTGCCTTGAATGACGAACTTAAGGCGGTGATTTCCCGGCTGAAAGAACCGTGCGAGATTATCTGGGTGGATGACGGCAGCGCGGACGGCAGTCTGGCAATTATCAAAGGGTTTGCCGAACACGGCCTGAACTGCCGGTATCTTTGTTTTGAAAAAAACTGCGGCCAGTCCGCAGCCCTGGCCGCCGGATTTTGCGCGGCAAAGGGCCGGTACGTCATCACCCTGGACAGTGATTTGCAGAATAATCCCATGGATATTCTGGAGATGGTTCCGTACCTTGCCGATTATGATATGGTGACGGGATGGCGGCAGAACCGGCATGATACCTGGTGGAAACGCTTTTCCTCCCGGTTTGCCAACAGCATCCGGAACTGGCTGTCACGGGAATCCATCCACGATACCGGCTGCTCTTTAAAAATCATGAAAACCGAATACTTGAAGAATATCCGGATGTATAAAGGCATGCACCGGTTTTTGCCGACACTCATGAAAATGGAAGGGGCCAGAGTCAAGGAAGTGCCGGTCAGTCACCGGCCCCGCACAATGGGCGTTTCCAAATACGGGACCTGGGACCGGGCGTTTTCCGGGTTGCGGGATTTGCTGGCCGTCCGTTGGATGCAGGACCGGAAAATTTCCTATCAGATAAAAGAGGCGAACGATGAACCTTGATATCGGAAAACCGGTGGATGTCTGGCTGATTTTCGGACTGATTGGCCAATTGTGCTTTACCATGCGATTTGTGGTCCAGTGGATTGCCTCGGAAAAACGAAAAGAGTCCGTTATCCCGGTGAGTTTCTGGACCTTCAGCCTTCTGGGAAGCATGATTCTTCTGGTTTACGCCATTTACCGGCAAGACCCGGTGTTTATCCTGGGCCAGGTTTTTGGGTTTACGGTATATATCCGCAATCTTCAGTTGATTTTCAGAAAGAAAGGAAGTTGATGATGGCGATGGTATCGGTCAATAAAGCCGTTCCTTTCTGGTTTATCCTGATTTTTGCAGGCATCGTCTGGGGCGGGCAGTATGTGGTCCGGGACTTGTGGGAGCCGGATGAGGCACGCTACACTTATGTGGCCCGGGAAATGGACCAGACCGGAAGCTGGCTGGTTCCCATGCGGAGCGGCGACGAATACACCCACAAGCCGCCGTTGATGTTCTGGCTGATAAAGGCCGGGACCGTGCTGACCGGCGGCGAGTACAACGGCGTGTCCGGCCGGTTTCCGACATTTCTGGGGGTTCTGTTGAGCCTCTGGGCGATCACCCGGATTTGCCTGTTTTGGTTCGAGGCCCAAACCGCTCCGCAGATCGCGTGGCGAACATTTTTTATCCTTTCCACCTCCAGCCTGTTCTGGTTGAAGGCAGGCACCGGGCAGATTGACATGCTGCTTTTGGGCCTTGAACTGATGGCCTTGTATTTTTTGTTTAAAAATGATGAAATCCCGGCCCTGTGGCGGCCCGCCATGGCGTTTTTTTTAATGGGCCTTGCGATTCTGGCCAAGGGGCCGGTGGGGTTGATTGTGCCGGTGGGCATCTATATCACCGCCAATATGGCTTCCGGTCAGGCCCGCAATTTCAAAAAAACCTTCTGGCTCTGGGGCGTCCCTCTGGCGTTGCTGCCTCCGGCGGCCTGGCTGCTGGGGGCAAAGGCCTCGGGTGCGTCCCCGGAATTTTTTAATGAACTGCTGTTCGCCCAGAATTTTGGCCGGGCCATCGGTGAATTCGGCGGGCATGCAAAGCCTTTTTATTATTATCTTCAATATCTATTTGTGGATTTTATGCCATGGATTTTTTTTGTTCCAGCAAGTATCTGGGTATTGAAAAACGATGGCGCAAACCGGAAATATCTAAAACTACTGGCAGGCTGGATGGGATTTGTCATTGTTTTTTTTAGCCTGAGCGCGAGCAAACGCAATCTATACATTCTTTCCGTTTATCCGGCAGCCAGCATAATGGTGGCCGCCGCCTGGCCCCGCCTGAAAGAAATGACGAAAAAATGGATAAACGGCAGCGCCTATACAGTTATGGGCGTCGTGCTGGTGTCTGCGATTGCGGGGATATTCGGGATTGCAGCCCCTCTAATGGTTGATTTGCCCTTTAACAGCCTGGCGCTTGTACCCATGACGCTTGTGCTGGGAGTCGGCGCTTTTTTGTTGTTCCGTCAATACCGTTCCGCAGGGCTGGATAATCGATGGTTTAACCGGCTGGTGATGGTTTTATTGCTGGCTGAATTTTGTATCAGCATTATTTTGTTTCCGGCACTCAACCCCATGAAAACCCCCAGGCTGTTAGCCGCAGAAGCCCAGTCGGTTTTACCGAAGTCTCAGGAGCTGCTCCTTTATCAAATGAATGGCGAGATTTTAGCCTTCTACAGTAATCGCCCCGGCCGGAGAATGGATGGCATGGACGCCCTGGCTTTGGAAATGAAACGACAGGGCAAAGGCATTGTGGTTTTTTCACAAAAAAGCCGGAAAGACATTGAAAGCCGGTTCTCGTCATTCGGAAGCATTCAGGCCTTTAGGATGGGCGGCAAGAACCTGTGTTTTTTAAAATATGATTTTGACCACCATTGAAAAGGCCCGGTTTGCAAAAAAATGACAACGACAAAAGGATTAAAAAGATCTTTTAAAAACGCGATTGAATATTATATCGTCCTGGCGTTGATCGCCTTTCTGCGCATTTTGCCGAGGCGGACCGGCATCACTGTTGCACGCGGGCTGGCGGCTATGCTGTATTGCGTCATGGGGCGACAGCGGAACAATACCATTAATCATCTCAAACTGGCCTATGGGGATGAAAAAACAGACAAGGAAATCCGGCGCATAGCATACGCTGTATTCCGCCATTTTTTAACCGCCGGCGTGGACGCCGCCCGTATTCCTATTTTTATCAGGGAAGGCATGGACCGGAATATCCGGGCGGATAATATGCATTATTTTGAGGATGCCTATCGTAATGGAAAAGGCATGATTCTGCTGACCGCCCATTTCGGAAACTGGGAACTGCTGGGCGCCTGGCTGACCTGGAAAGGATATCCGCTGCGGGTGGTGGGGTCTCCCATCGCCAACCCGAAGCTGGACCGCCTCATCACGGAAACCCGGAACCAGGCCGGTTATTTTAATATCGCCCGGGGCACCGAGACCCGGGAAATCATCCGGTCCCTGAAGCAGGGGTGTCCTCTAGGCATCCTCATGGATCAGGATACCCGAGTTAAGGGGGTCTTTGTGGATTTTTTCGGCAGAAAGGCCAATACCCCGGTGGGGCCTGTTCTGCTGGCCCGGCGGTTCAATATCCCCATTATTCCGGCGTTTATGCATCTGGATAAGAATTTGAGCTACCATGTGGAATGCCTGCCCCCCATTCCCATGTCCCATACCGGCGATCCGGAAAGGGATATTTTGTCCGATGTGCAGCAATGTTCGGATGTGTATGAGCGCGTCATTCGTCAGCATCCGGAACAGTGGGCCTGGTTTCACCGGCGGTGGCGGCGGCGGCCGGATTCTCCACCTAATTGATGAGAATGTCCTTTACATTGAAGGCTTCATGGGGTATTTTAGTCAAGAATGATGCATGATGGTTTTGAGGTTTTGAGGTTTTGAGTTGCGCGGTCTGTGTCTGCCGCTCTGCATTGGCTGATTTATTATATTTTTTTGATTTTTATTTTTAAACTTTAAAGAAATTGGAGAACATGATCATGCCCAAAAATGCAATTTTAAAATGCGCGATATTTATTTTTTGCTGTTGTTTTTTATTGGGTTGCGTGACTCCCGGCACCCAGGCAAACGTAACTTCCGGCCAGGGCGGGCAAGATATCGTCTCTGCCCAGCAGCAGGCCTATAATGGGCCTCAGGCCCGTATCGCCGTGGCCCGGTTCAAGGATAAAACCGGGGGCGGCTGGTGGTCTGGCGACATCGGAGATGGCATGGCGGACCAGTTGACCACGGCCCTGTTCAACACCAACCGGTTTATCGTCCTTGAGCGGGAAGCCCTTGATGATGTGCTTTCGGAGCAGGATCTCGGCGCCGCAGGCAGGGTCCGGGCAGATACGGCGGCCAAGGTTGGGGAAATCGAAGGAGCTGAACTGCTGGTGGTGGCGGCGGTAACCGAATTTGACGGCGCAGCCTCAGGCACCCAGGGCGGGCTGACCGGCGTGGCCACGGGGGTTCTGGGCGGTTCCTACAGCAACTTGCTGGGCGGCGCCATGGGCGGTTATAAAAAAGCCCATATGGCCATTGACATGCGCATCGTGGACGCCAGAACCTCCCGCGTGCTGGCCGCCACCAGCGTTGAGGGCGAAGCCACCGATGTGAACCTGGGCGGATTTGCCGCGTCCGGCGCATTGGCCGGCGGCCTTGGCGGGTGGAAAAACACCCCCACCGAAAAGGCGTTGCGGATCTGCATCCAGAAAGCGGTGGATTTCATCGTGTCCAGAACGCCGCAAACCTATTATCATTAAAGTAATACTAAATTTGGATGGGGAGGTAAGGGCCTTCACCATCTTACAATGCATCCCGTAAAAAGATGATTCCCGGCTTTTTACGGGATTGTCATTGTGATTATCCGACATTAAAAGGAGGAATTATAATCATGAACACATCTTTCAATCCTAAAACCCTTTTTCCCCTTATTTTATCCGTTGTCTGTCTGATAACGATCACCTCCTGCGCAAGCTGGCAAGGGTCTTCAAAACAAACCAAAGGCACGGTGATCGGAACGGGCGCGGGCGCGGCGGTAGGCGCCGGGCTGGGGGCCGCTCTCGGCGGCAGCACCAAAGCCACCCTTGCGGGAGCCGGCATCGGCGCACTCGTTGGCGGCATTGCGGGCAACCAGCTTGGCGCATACATGGACCGCCAGGAACAGGCCCTCCAGCAAGTGGCGGCCCAGTCCGAAGCCATGAGCGTTCAACGGAGCCAGGATGTCCTTACCGCCACATTTAAATCCGATGTGATGTTTGATGTGAATTCCGCATCGATAAAACCCGGCGCGTATCCGGAAATTGATAATGTGGCAAGGATTCTTCAGGATTATCCGCAAACCAATATCCGGGTGGCGGGACATACCGATGCGTCCGGTTCTGAAACTTACAACCAGCAGCTTTCGGAACGCCGGGCCATGGCCGTTAAAAATGCGCTTATCCAGCGCGGCGTGGCGGATTATCGTGTTGAAGCCATTGGTTTTGGGGAAAGCATGCCCATAAGCTCAAACGCGGCCATGAACCGGCGGGTGGAAATCCGGATTACTCCCATTGAACAAAGATAGTTTTGGGGTTTTACAAAGGTATAAATGAAAATTATCAGTTTGCTTGGAAGTCCCAGAGGGAAAAGAAGCAATACCGGAAGATTGTTGGAAGAAGTACTCAAAGGTGCGCGTCATGCCGGCGGGATCAATGAGACCATTACGCTGCGGCATAATACCGTGATGCCTTGTCTGGGGTGTGACAAATGCCATGTGACGGGCCGGTGTCCTCAAAAAGATGAGTTTGAAAGCATCAAGGCAAGGATCATGGCCGCCGACGGCCTGATTCTTGCCAGCCCCAATTATATTTTCAGTGTCAGCGCCCAGATGAAGGCGTTCATGGACCGCTGCTGCGGGGTGGTTCACTGCATGTCGTTTGAGGGGAAATACGGGGTATCCATCGTTACATCCGGGGGCGGTGATGAAAAGCCCATCACCGATTACATGAATCATTTTTTGACCGTCACCGGCATTTCGCCGGTGGGCGCGATGGGCGTGACAATGGGGAACCACGAAAATGACATTTTTACCGATGAAATACGCAGTCAGGCATTTTCTCTTGGCGAAAAGCTGGTGCGGTCATGGCAGGGCAAAAAACGCAGCAAACGTGTTGACAAAAAAATGGCGGCGTTTAAATCCAGCATGGAATGGCTGATAGACTACCGCAAAGAGGACTGGCCCTATGAGTATGATTTTATCAGACAATACCGGTCGGCCACGCACAGGGCCGAGGTTGTTCCAGTGAATTCAATGAGTTCCGGCACGGAAATGGATTGATTGAACCCCCCCAGATGGGGGCCGGTGAGAATGGGGATATCTGCCCTGCCTTTTTCAAATATTGCGATTTGTTCCTCTGAAAATCCCCGATCCGCCAGAAAATCAACAAACGCCGCATCCGTCATGGCGGTTTGCTCCGCCACCCGCAAAATTTCTTCCATATACCGGTCCACCCCCATTTCATCAATCAGCCGGGAAACAAGGGTGTCCAGGTCAAAGGGCAAGGGACCGCAGAACTCGGTCCTGGTAAACCCTTTGTAATAATTTAAAAATATGCTGCGGACAGTTTCGACGAAAAGCCCTGGGTCAAACAGATGGCGGGCATCCACCGGCTGGCCGTTATGATCCAGCCCGACAAGTCCGGCTTCCAGATTCCTGAAATAACTTCCGGCCACCAGTACCAGGCTCAGCACATGGGTGCCGATATGCTGGTAAAGCTTGCGCGAAGATCCGGAAAAAGAAATAAAATGCTCGAAATCCCGAATCCCGGTTTTGCCGATATTGGGAAACCGGCAGGAAGAAAGCCACCGGTCAAGCCGTCCGGCCCTGGGCCATTCATAAAGCCCTCGGTCTGATCGCCGTTCCCGCTGAACCCGGTTATGAAACAGCGGGATAGGAGCGGTGTGAACGATGCCGCAGGATGCCAGACGTCCCAGAAGCCATGCATTTCGACCCATGATTTCAAAAAATGCGGCGCCCATCAGGGGACGGCGGATTTCATGCTCATTGGGATAACAGAAATAATCCATGGGTGCGGTAAATCCGACGGCATAGGCGCGTGGATCAATGACCGCCGGGTTTTCGGAAATTTTCCGCGACAGGGCAGAAGGGAAATCGTCAATCTGGAAGACATGATGACCGGAAATTCTTATGGGATGTGGAATCTGAAATAAACGAGCCGGGTCTGAACAGCTCGCATCATCGGAAAAACCATCCGAATAATTTTTTAGAAAATCCATCCACAGGCCTTCGTCGGCAAGCCCGGCCGGGTCTTCACCCAGCCGGGTCATTTTCAGCACCAGGACGCGGGAATGGTTTGACGCGGAGACAAGAATATTCCGGCCTTTCCATTGGTATGAAGAGTCGGCTGAAAAACCGTATGTTTCCAGCAAGATATCCCATGAAACCCGGGGCATGTCCGGCCCCGGTTTTTCCGGCAGCCGGGGGCCGGTAATGGCCAGCGGCACACTGCCCAGGGCCTCGGCCGCCGCCCGGCAGGGTTTGTCCGAATACATCGTCAGAATATGAATCAGGGCGTTTTTGGCGGTTTCCGCAAGAGCCTGGTCTCGGGTTGCGGCAATCATCCCGCCCAGACCATCGGCGGCTTTTTTATACAGAAAAAACACCTGTTTCTGGGATGCGTGTTCCGCGCCAGTGAGAACCGCCAGCAAAGCGGCCGCCGTATTTTGGGAGAGGATATCCGGATGCTCTTTGATAATAAACTGAAGGTTCGCCACCGTCATATAGGTGGTGACAAAATCATTTCGCGGACCGGTGAGGTAGGCTTCGGCATCCAGCCGTTCTTTTTCAAGATTCCAGGAATACACTTGTATTTAACCCGCCACGGAGACCTTGAAAGGAAGATGCTCTTTTCTCAACATGTCCTGAAAGGCCAGCATTACCCAAACTTCTTCGGGGTGCCCGATTTGTTTCGCTATTTTCGCCGCTCTTTTCACTGAAGGGATTGTTCTTCCTTTTTCAATATCGCAAAGGCTTTGGGCGGAGATTCCAAGCTTCAGCGCAAATTTTTTTTGAGATATCTCTGCGCACTTCCTGTGCGCCTCAAGAGCATTCCCGAATGTCAGCGGGCCGAAATCCAGTTCAAGTTCTCTGGTTCCGTATTCTTCAGTATTCATGTTTGTTTACCTCTATAACTTCAATGATAATGGCGTCATCATGCTCGATATAAAACGCCCTGTATGATTTTGACAGTCGGATTGACCTTTGACCTTGCCTGACTCCGGTTAAAGGTTCGTCATGAAAACCGGGAATTTTTCTTGCCTCAAAGATTCCAATAGACTCAACTTCTATCGCCCACAATCGAAAGTTTCTTGCAATGTGAACAGGAATTTTTTGTAGTTGTTTTTGCGCTTTTTTATTGAGTATTACCCGGCTCATTTTTAAAATGATATGTTAAATTGACGTATTCGTCAAGCTGTTTTTAATACGATAAATACAGGAAAATCACATAGTGCCACGAAATGCGCATGCTGGAGGCGGAACTTAAAACCATGTCCGAAATTGTGGGCTTCGGCCCCAAAACCATCCTGAAATACTATCAGCACGTTTCCACCCGCCAGCGCCGAAACCTCATCGACAATATGGACCCCATCCAACCCCTAAAAATAAGAAACCCTGCCATACAAAGTATAGCAGGGTTTCCCCAAAAACGGCTATCATCTAACCTATTGATTTTTTATGGTAGGCGGTATTGGATTTGAACCAACGACTTCTACCGTGTGAAGGTAGCACTCTCCCGCTGAGTTAACCGCCCGTTGCATCGTCTATAATATAGGCATTTTAGAAGGTCAAGAAATTTGTAAAAATAAAAACAACCGGAAATCAACCGGAAATGATTTTTCATTTCTTCAGCTTTATCCGATTATCTTCAGCCCCACGTTCAAACATATCCGTCATGGAATCCTCTAAAATTTTGGCGTAATGCTGAGTCATGCGGACGGTGGAATGTCCATAAAATTTCCGAACGGCTTCCATATCATGCCCCCGGTCAAGCAACCGCATTCCGGCGCTGTGCCGTGTCCCGTTTTTCAATTTGATTGGTTCGATACCGGCATTCAGGCAGGCTTGATGAAAGGTGTCTCTCAAATAATCATCTGAATACCGTCTTCCCCATTTGTTCATGAATTGGTATTCCATGTGAAGGGCAACGGTCGAGGCCAGCAAGCACCGTTTGATTGATGGACTGTGAAGTATCCTGCGGCTCTTTTTGCTCTTGGTAGGCCCGACAGTCCCATCACGTTTGACGGTGTGCTGAATAGTTGTTACGCCACGTTTCCAATCGGTATCAGACCGCTTCAAGCCGCAAGCCTCATTAACCCGGCAACCGGTCAAAAACAGCCAATCAAATATAGGCTTGTCGCAATCCGGTATCTTTTCAAAAACTGCATCTTGGTCGGTTTCCGTCAACCATTCGTCCACTTCCGGCTCTGGTATTGATATCGACTTTGGAAATACCAGTTCTTCTTGGATTACCTTGACCTGTTTGGCCCACTTAAAAAAGGATTTAACCCATGTTAAAATGTCATTCTGGTATCGTTCACTAAATCCTTTTTGCTGCAATCCATCCCACCACGCATCAATATTAAAGCTGCTAATATCCCGCATCTGGAACCCTTCAAAAAAGGATAAATGCGCCCCGATGGCCTTTAGCTTGTCAGCAGTCCCGCCTTTATATTTTGCTCGAAATTGTTCCCAAAACGGTGTGAACCCGGTCTTAGATTGTTTCTGATATATTGCAGGGTCAAAGAATCCCTTGCCTTTTTTGTGAAGATCCATTCCGGTGCGGATCTCGCCCAGGGCCGCGACAGCATGGCCCCAATGGTGGATGGCATCGCCGGAACGGTCCAGGTAGGCAATGTGATCTTTGCCTTTGAAATAATACTTGATATAAAACTTTGTCGGTTGTGTCTGGCATCCATTGCCGCAGATGATCGGGAACCCGCCTTTGGATGATGGAAATTTTGCCCCGCACTTTGGGCATGTTTGGTAAGTCGCAATACTCCCCTTCATAAAATCACCCCCCTGATTAATATTCAGGTCGATGTTATTATTTATTGAAGTGCGGCTCAACATTAAAAAATTATCCTTTTTTATCAAACGTGTTCTTATTCACTCTTTGGCACTGGCCGGTTATCCTTTTAAATTTGGAAATCATTAACAACTACAAGGGGAAAAAACTTTAATTCCAAAATCTCATGATGATATCCGCTTATGGAAACCATAGACAAAAACAAAAAATCGGTAAGCTTAAAAGCAGCGAACGTCCTTATTAACTTGAGGTTTTTGTCAGCATTGATTCATCCAAGGCATATTCTTATTATCGTCGGTATTTTAAAGCATTATAAATTGTGCCAATACTCACACCATACTTTGCTGCGAGTGTCTGGGCATTGAAACCATCTATCGGATCAAACAAAATCCATATTTCTCTGATCTGTTCTTCAGTTAACCTTGATCTCCAATGCCTCAGCCCCAAAAACGCAAACGCTTCCGCAGCCAGTTCCATGTTTCTCTTCTGGGTGACCATTTCCAAGTGGACTGGGTTGCAACATGTTTTATTCCCGCAAACATGATGGATGACCATTCCGGGTGGAATGAATTCCAATTTGTGCCTCAGCCTATAGGGATAGTGATGTGCTGGGATAAATTTCTTGTTTGCAGTCTCATAAAAGCGTCCATACCCCGCTGAGGTTTTGTAGCCAATCCATTCCCAGCATCCATTTTTTTCATTTACATTTACGTATTGCCTAAATCTTATTCGGTCTTTTTTCATAGTCTCCTTTACTCAATTATGAACACGTGTTCAAAATTTCGGTAATTTTTTGATCTGTTTTTTATGAAAATCTCGTTGATTACCCGTTCTTCTTATCTGGGAGCATCACCCTTTTTAATAATTTCGAATTATAAAAATAGTGTGTATACTCAAAACATTTTTTAATAAAAGTATGCAGGGCAATATATCGACAAACGTTATTTACGCTTTTATTATTTTCTAACCGACTCACTTTTGCGAAATGCTTCCAACGCTCCCTCCACTTTTTTGTTGCCACATTTTTTAATGTTTTTTTTGAACCCTTTTGTTCTCCAATTCCTAAAGCGAGAAGATGAACATGCAAATGCTTTCGTTTCTCACAAATCAGATAAAACACACCCATCTGAATTTTTTCCTCTTTTTGCAATTCACGCACCCACTCATTGACCATGTCTACAATTGCATAGCGATTAGTTTCATAGTCCAATGTCAGCGTTACATACCATTCCCATGGGTACCATAAGAGCATTTTGTGCATTGATAGAAATAAAGCCTGTCTAAATCTCCTTAATCCTTCCGGATCATATACTTCTCTCATATTCATCCTCCTTTCTTTGCACCTCTTACAAGTCAAGGCCCCTCGTTGAGATGTGCCTATTTATGCCTCTAAGTTTCACTTTTAACAAAAAAACCAGACTGAAACTCAGATTGCGGCTGGCAAAAGGCTAAAGACCTAACCCGCCGCATGGGTCGATGTCTTTATGGCCGGTTTAGCTCAGGGAGGTGGATTTTTTTAACATCCAAATCCAAAATATTTTATTGAGTCCTGATTGATATTTGTTAAATCGGACAAAAAAAAGCCTCTGAGCTTTTACCCAGAGGCTACATTAATTAGTTTGTCCTGTATATATGGCGAGTCGACTAAGTCAAAATATTAACTATTTGTTTTTTTTATAATTTAATGAATGCTAATTTTTTAGTCGAGAAGTCGAGAATACATATTGAATAATTTTTGTTTATTATATTGCCCAATACTTTTATTTTTATATATTTCTTTAAGAAGAAAACCGACAAAATCTCTTTTTGGATTTGATGTCGATAAATTGTATAATCCTTTTTCTTCTAAATATTTTCCTTTGAGAATATCGAACTTATGATTTTTGAAAGATAATAATGCTGCGTTCTTCCATTCATCGTCAATACCTGGCGGTTGTTGCCCGAAACGACCAACCTTCTTTACTGCTGCATATATCACTTCAATCTCAGGCTTTGCCCTTTTCATTAGTTCAATATGCTGAGGTGTTCCCCCTTTTTCAATCTCCTTAACATCAGTCCTTTTAAAAATGGAATTATTGATCAATTCAATCAATTCATTTATTTCGGCTTCTATTTTTGGCTTAACCAAATGCTCCCATGAAGTGTCATTCCCATCATATTTTTCTTTAAAGTATATAATTTCTTTTTCAACTTTGCTTTTTTCTGCTGTTAACTTTTTTAATTCTGACTCCTTTTTATCCCTTGTTTTTCTATTGCTTTGTTTCTTCTCATTCAGGCAAAATAATTTTGTTTCTATAATGCTAAGATTATGTTCGAGATGTGTTAATTCATGATAGAATTCCGGGCAAGGTTCAGGGAATCCATTTTGCTTATAAGGCTGCAATCCTATATCAATGACCCTATTTAGAAGCTCGATAGGTTTTAGATTCCAACGATTCAAGAGTTCTTGAGCGGATAGCCAATCAGACATGCAAACCCCCTCTGCCAATGTTAATCAAATGAAAAGGTTAATTCATTGATTCGTTAGTTCAGAGATAATTCAGGAATATATCATTTTTTGGTTTTTTTTGAATACGTTAAATTATAAAAAAATTGTTTATCGTTTATTGGGTCAATAATTTTCATCCTCTTGGAAGGACTTGATGCTTACTCCTTTTGAATCAGCAAAATCAAAAGTCCCGTCATCATTTTGCGTAAGCATGATAGCCGACTTCTCCAACTGTTCAACAAACTGATCACACCCATTCATCATTTTAATCTTGTCTTCTTCAGTCGGGCATATTTTTTTCATGAGATTTTTAAAAGTATTATCAAATTCTTGGTATTTTTTTCTTTCTTGGTCTTTTTCAAGAGGATGTTTCCCGGAATTCTTTATATTAAATTCCTCCATTTTGAGGATAACTTTTTCAAGAGAAGCTAAAGCCTGAACATCTTTGTTTAAAAAAGGATGTGGGATTTTTAATTCCTCTTCCTCTTTCATCTGTCGTTGAATTCTCTTTCGAAGGTCACTGGCAATTTTTAGATTTGTTTCCAAACCCTCAATGTGGTTATATTGAAAAGGCTCAGGGACTTCAGGACATTGAATTAAATCTTTTGGATTTTGGGGGGAAATCAAATGAAAAATTCGGTCTTTGAATTTTAATATCCCCTGGCTTAAGCTATGAACAGAAGATTTCGGTTTGATTCCCCAAAATTCTTTAATATTTTTGGCAATTTGTTTGGCAGAATCCCCCCACTTTATCATTTCGAAAAGATCATATAATTGACCGTCTGATAAATCATATATCCATGTCTTCTGTTTATTCTGGATATGTGAGAGACTTCTTAATTGTTTTACAATTTCTTTATCCATATTCCCACCTCTCCATTATGGTTAATTTTTGAACATGTGTTCAAAAATTATAAACGATAGACGATTTCAAATTTTTACTCATATTTTTGAAACCCCCAAAAAAAGCCCCAAAAAATTCGATGTTTCAGATTTAAGGAACTTATTATTTTTTTAAAACATTATGGACAAGATTAGGCGTCCATTTCCTTCCATGCCTTGTTTCGATACCATCTTCATTTAACTTTTCAGCGATGGCTTTAAAAGTCATTGCCTTTTCCTGATAACGTGAACGTCTTCTCATGTATTGAATCTTTTTTAATATTTCTGCTTCATCAGGATTCGATCCATAGGGTTTAACACCTTCACACCTGCCTTGTTCCTTTCGGATTTTTTCCCTTGAAAGCCTCAACTTTTTTACAGTCATTGATTTATCAAGTTCAGCAAAGATTCCTTGCATTTGAATCATGGCTTTTTTCATTGGATCATCAGCAATTGCATTCGTTATATTTTCCCCCGTGTTAGCGGAAATCAAATCTATGTTTTTTGAAGCAAGATAAACCAAAATCTGTTCCTGAATCCTGTATTCACGAGCAAGCCTGTCAAGTGATTCAATCACAATGATATGACATCCGTTTGAAAGAATTTTTGCGACCATCTTTGTGAACTCAGGCCTGTCTGATTCTGCTTTCGTTCCGGAAACCTGTTCTTTAAACACTTCAAGGATTTCATAATTATTATTTTTGCAAAACGTTTTGATCGATTCCAATTGCCTTGAATAACCGTGTCCATCAATTTGGCTTTTCCCCGACACCCTGCAATATGCAAAAACTTTTATCATCATGGTTCTCTCTTATAATTTTGTTCATATTGATAATATGATATTTGATTAAAGATTAACATAGAATCAAGGCTTTGTCAATGATTTTATCTCATTATTCTAAAGATTGATAAGATAAATTTTAGAGGAAATTATATGAGGCGGACTTAGTTACAAAGAGATTGCATAATATTTCCATTAATATGATAATTTATGACGTAAATTTTCTCACTCATCAGCAATAGTCGTTTCCCAACCCCACAAATATTCACACAATAAAAGGTATTTGATGGGGGTAAAGTAGAAATATGGAGGAAATAATGAAAAAATTTTCAAGTGTTTGGATGCTTATTTTAATTGTCATAATTTTTTCATCAAATTCTGCACCTGCGTATGACAAAGATGAAAAAGTTATTTCAAGGATAGATAATCTGATAAACACATACGGGAAAAAGACGATCGTTCATCAACTAATTGAAAATAAAGATAAATTTACGATCAATATTAACAATCAATTAATCGAATCCCCTCATCCATTGAGTAGCATTGATGAAAAATATATTGACGCAGACTCAATTTATTATGACATGACAAGATACAAGGTAACAATTGATGAATTAGAGAAAAAATTTAAAATAGAGACGGCGCGAATAGAAGAAGATGCGAAAGCGGAAAAATTAAAAAAGGCAAAAGTTATTTCGAGGATAGATAATTTGATAACCGCATACGGGAAAAAGACGATCCTTTATCAAATAATTGAAAAAGAAAACGATAGCTTTACGATCCATGTTAATAATACATTTATATCAGAAAATAATAGATTTATAAAGCAACCCATATTGAAAGAGGGGGATAATGATTATTATGAAAAAAATATTGATGCACACTCCATTTATATGGACATGGAAAGCTACCAAATAACAATTGATGAATTAGAAGAAAGGTTAATAAAAGAATCTGCCAGATTAGAAGCGGAAGCGAAAGCTCAAAAAATAGCTGATGAAAAGGCTGCATTAGAGAAAAAACGTTTAGAGGAAGAGGAAGCGGAAGCGAAAGCTCAAAAAATAGCTGATGAAAAGGCTGCATTAGAGAAAAAACGTTTAGAAGAGAAAGCGCTACTCCAGAAAAAAATTATTGATATCGGCTTTAAAATTTTGATATCTTTAGGAATTATTAGTTTTATCGCAGCATTGTCTGCTCTCCTCCGGAAAAAGGAAAAATGGGAGTTATTATTAATCAATATTAAAAAAATATTTTTGTTTCCCAAGAAAACGCCTTTTGTTTCTGTTATTGTCCTTCTTTTTATATTTTTTGGAATCACTTTTGGATATTTATATTATCAGAAAAAAGAACAACAACAACAACAGCAGCAGCTACAGCAGCTACAAGAACAACAACAGCTACAGCAGCTACAAGAACAACAACAAAAAGAATTATATCTTACAAAATTACATTTAGCTATTTCTCTAATACCCATATCTGCGACATGGTGCAATAAAATGTGTGAAACTTATTCAACAGCATGGAATAAAGCGATTGAAGATCAGGTAGATTTCAATACAGCGCTTTCATTAACTCATGCTCTGGCTGATGATCTTGGAGATATAAATCAAATCGAAAGACAAAAAAAAGACATTGAAAGTATCCTTAAAAATTTAAACGCCCTACCAGACTATCTCCCTGAGGTCCATAAAAAAACCATTGAATTTTTTGGGATATATGCACAGTTAAGTTCATTAGCTATTAATCCATCTGGCTCATTGATGTCTTATAATAACAAAGTCCATGAACTTCAAAGTAACTTGGTTTCAAAATCTAACGAATTACAAGTCTCTTTACCACAAAATGAAAAGATCAATGAAGCTGTATCTATTTTGGTAAAAGATTTTATCTCTAATGAATTAAAATCTTCTTTAAAACAAAGAGAAAAGGAAAATGAAATGGTAAAAAGGATTAAAGCAGCGACAGAAGAACTGGACAAAAAAATCCAAGAAAAAAATCGCGAATAGGAAGTCGGGTCTGGGCATTATTCGGGATGTTTCTGAATAATCAGTATGAACACATGTTCAAAAAAGGTCTTATATAAAAAAATGGGGTTTCAAGCCCTACCACCCCTTTGGGGACAAATAAATTAACCGATACGATCATTTTTACAAATGTTTATTTTCCACTTCTGAAAAGAAAAATCTGAGGAGGAATTATGCTAAATGAGGAACGAAAAAAAATTTATGAAGAGGAAAGAGCCAGAATTGAAGCAAGAACTCAAATAGAAAAGGCCCAAAAATGCCAAATTCGACTAAAGAAGGATGTCTTGGATGCCTCGTAACTATTGGGATAATATTTATATTTTCACTTATATTTTCCCTCTGTTCTGATAAATCTGAACAATCTGGAAAAAAGACAGACTCAGGTCTTTCAAGGGAATGTGAAAAACAGTGTTCATTTCAACATTCGGTTGGCACGATAGAATACGAAAATTGCGTAGGAGCTTGTGCTCTCGGATTTGGTGAGGGTTACACGGGATTAAAAAAGAAATATGGGATAGAATAAACGGACTTCCAAAGAACATGGAATATAATTATATTAACGGCCTCTTTCCCAAACTCGTGGGGATGTTTCTAAATTATCAGTATGAACACATGTTCAAAAAAGGTATTACATAGCAGAATGTGACGCATTTATAACCACATCAATTAAATAAATAAAGGAGAACACCGCCATGAAAAAGATTTTAATTACACTGATCCTATTATTTGCTTTTACCGTATGTGCGTTCGCCGGACACAGCTCCAGTACTTTTAGATGTGTGAATGGGAATGAGTTGCTTATTGTGGGAGATAGTGTGCTGAAGCTTATTGAGTGTATGGGGGAGCCAGCATATAAAAATGTTTCAATTCTTACAACTCGGGGGGATGGAGTTAAAGTGGAAACCCCAGTTGAAGAGTGGTTTTATAATATTGATGATTGGACACATAAGATCACTGTTAAAAACGGCCAAGTAATTGGCATCACGGATATGGGCCGCAATTAAATCCACAAAAAAAGCTCACATATTATGAACACATGTTCAAAAAATGTTTTACACAAAGGGGCATGGTATTTCATATAATACAATTTTAAAATGGATAATATCATATGAAATCTTACATCTTAATTATTGTTTTTATGTTGTATTTGTATCCGGCACTTTCGGTTGCAGAAGTTATCATTCTAAAAAATGGGAATGCTATTGAAACAAATTCTTGCTGGAATGAGGATTTCGATACAGTAGGATATTTTTGCAAAGAGGGAACCTGCTATATAAAAAAAGAGGATATTGATTTCGGGAAGAGCAAACTAAATAATATTTTACCAAATGATGGTTCTATAGCGAATTTGCCTCCTCCAATAGAGGAACAACCATCAACATATAAAAACGTTATACAGAACAATTCATCAAATTCAGCAGAACCAGCAGAACAGCCAGTTCAAAAATCAAATGATGCCTCATCGACAAATTTGCCGTCTGATATTGAGTCTGGAAAGGAGCAACAAAAAACTTATTCAATCAGTGGAGATTTAACTCTAATTGATCCCAACAGCGGCGATGATAATAATTGTTCTGGCACTGGTGGTTACAGTGATATAGAAGGAAATATGCAAGTAACTATAAAGGATGGGAAAGGGAATATATTGGCTGTGGGAAGCACAGAATTAGGTCACAGACCATCGGAACACGGTACAGTGGTATGCGTTTTTTCATTTCAAATAAATAATGTTCCCAAGGCTGATTTTTATTCAATAGAAGTAGGTCGAAGAGGAATGGTTAATTTCTCATTTGAAGAAATGCAAAAGAAGAATTGGGAAGTTCATCTTTCTTTGGATTGATTTATCCATCATATAGACCATAAAAAAATTTGGAGAATGATTTCTTTTGTGTATATAACTAATTCAAAAACAAGAAAAAAAATAAATTTTAAATATATAATAATTATATAGCGGATATCTTCCCAATACGAATGGGAGCGTTTCTAAATTATCAGTATGAACACATGTTCAAAAAAGGTATTACATAAAGGAGCGCAGCATCATGAAAAAATTTCTATTACTGGTATTTTTATTCATAACAGCTACAGCAAACGCAGAGATTTATCAGTATAAGGATAAAGATGGAATCCTCCATTTTTATGAGAAGAAAGAAATTCAATCACAAGATAATGGTAATTCTCAAGATGAACAACCATCAATTGAAGCTGAGAGAAAAAAAGCTGAAGCAATAAGGAACTATACCCCCCCCAGCTACAACACACGCCAAAACGATGTAGATAGTATCCCAGGAATGAAAAATTCGGACTTAAAGAAGGCCTGTGGAGATGGATGTGTAATGATGGGATATCGGGTTGGAACGACTAATTACAATGATTGTGTATATGGTTGTACCCATGAATAGAGAATAGCAAACCCACCGAGCTGAATGGGATTAATCTGCCCGTGGTTTGGCGGTCGATTCTGGAATGATTTTTTTATTGATATTTTTCATAGTAAAAACTTTTTCATCCGGAAAACATCCGGAAATTATCGTTACTCAAAAAAAATAACTACCTAAAATTGCAATAAAAAAAGGCAGTAAACCCTGCGAGAGTGCGAAGGTAGCACTCTCCCGCTGAGTTAACCGCCCGTTGCAGAGGCAATATTTATTATTTCGCCCTGTATTGTCAAGCATTTTTATCCAGTTTTTTTATTCCGATGGGTCATCATAATCGTTGCGCTTGATGTCGTTTCCATAGCTCACATCGCTATCGTCGCCGGAAATGCGGCCGGCATCGGCTTCCTTTTCCTCGTCATCGGCGAAAATGAGTTCCTGCTGACGGGGCCGGCCGGAAGCGTTTTCCAGGTCCGTGATTTCTTTTAAGGTCGGCAGATCCTTCAAGTCCCGCAGGTCAAACGTCTCTAAAAATTTGGTGGTGGTGGCGTAGACCAGGGGACGCCCCGGTATTTCGCGACGGCCAAGCACCCGGATGAGTTTGCGTTCCAGCAGGATGCGCAGGGAATTGGCGGATTCAACGCCCCGGATGTGTTCGATTTCACTGCGCAGGATCGGCTGGCGATAGGCGATGATGGCCAGTGTTTCCATGGCGGGCTTGCTCAGTTTTGGGGGTTTGGGCTGGAGCAGCCGCCGGACCCATTCCTTGTATTCCGGCCGGGTCCGGAACTGATATCCACCCGCCACTTCATGGATCACGAAGCCTCCGTTCCGCTCCGTATACGCATCTTTTAATGCAATCAGGGCCTGCCGGATTTCATCTGAAGATGCCTCGGGAATGGCCGCCTGCAACTGGTCAAGGGACAGCGGGTTTTCCGCCACAAACAGAAGGCTTTCGATAATATTGCTTAAGTCTTCCATAGGGTCCGCAAATGTCCTTTTCAGGCGTAAAACAGCCTCAGGCTCGCATTTTGTCCGTTCTGGACCAGCCTGGCCAGGCCCAGTTTGACGATTTCAAGAATGGCCAGAAACGTCACCACAATATCCATGCGCTCGGGCCGATGGGGAATCAGTTCCAGCAACGTGATGGTTCCTTTGGTTTCCAGCATGCCGATGACTTCGTTCATTCGGTCTTTTACGGAAATGCCTTCGCTGACAATGCGCAGGCCGTCGGCATTGGCGGACCGGTTGATCAGCTGGTGGTAGGCGGTGATGAGCTCAAATAAATCCGTCTTCACCACTTCCGCAGCCGGATCGATCATAAACGCGTTTTTGTCCGGGTGCCGGGTAAACACATCGTCTTCGAGCAGGGGCCGGTCGGACAATTCCCCGGCCGCGGTCTTCATCTGAAGATATTCCATGAGCTGGCCGGCAATTTCCAGGCGCAGGTCTTCTGTTTCCTCGTCCGCTGTTTCTTCTTGCAGGCGCGGCAGCAGCATTCTTGATTTGATATGGGCCAGGGTGGCGGCCATGAGCAGAAAATCGCTGGCCACTTCCACATTAAGGGCTTTCATCCAGTCCAGATAGGCCAGGAACTGGTCCGTGATCAGGGCGATGGGGATATCGTAAATATCCACCTCGTGCTTTTTGATGAGATGGACCAGCAAATCCATGGGCCCTTCAAACACGCTGTCAAGTTTTATTTCATAGGTCTGGCTGGACATGGGCGCATAAAACCGCTTTTAAATTTGAATGGCCGCCCGGACTTCCGCAAGGGTTTCACCGGCAACCTGGGCTGCTTTTTTCTCGCCCGCCGTCAGCATGTCATTCACAAGGTCCGGGTGCGCCGTATAATAGGCGTTTTTCTCGCGCATGGGCGCAAGCGCGTCCGCCAAGTGTTTTGCCATTAATTTTTTACATTCCACGCACCCTATTTTTGCGGACCGGCAATCGGTATTGATGGTGGCGGCAAGCTTCGAATCTGAATAAATTTTATGAAATTCAAACACATTGCAGACATCCGGATCGCCGGGATCGGACTTCCTCGCCCGCTGGGGGTCGGTGATCATTTGCGATACCGTTTTCATGATCGCCTCCGGGGTGTCCGACAAATAGATGGCGTTCTGATAGCTTTTGCTCATTTTTCGGCGGTCGGTTCCCAGAATTTTCGCCATTTTGGTCAATATGGTCTGGGGTTCCGGAAATACCGGGCCATAAAAATTGTTAAACCGGCGCACGATTTCCCGGGTCAGTTCAATATGGGGCACCTGATCAATGCCCACGGGCACGCCTTCAGCCTTATAAATAATAATGTCCGCCGCCTGAAGCACGGGATAGCCCAAAAAGCCGAAGGTGGACAGGTCTTTGTTGTTCAACTGGTCGATCTGGTCCTTGTAGGTGGGGTTGCGTTCCAGCCAGGGAACCGGCGTGATCATGGACAGCAGGAGAAACAGCTCCGCGTGTTCCTTGATATGGGACTGCACAAACAACGTGCTTTGTTCCGGAGAGAGTCCGGCGGAGAGCCAGTCCACCATCATTTGCCGGGTGAATTCCCGGGTCCGGCTGGTGTTCTCATAATCGCTGGTCAGGGCGTGCCAGTCCGCGATAAAGAAAAAACAGTCATAATCATTTTGCATGGAAATCCAGTTTTCCAGCGCGCCGTGATAATTGCCCAGGTGCAGCGGGCCGGTGGGCCGCATGCCGCTGACGATTCGTTTTTTTTGAGTCATTTGGGGTGTCCTGTTAAAATTGATAATATTGAAATAAATACATTCATTGGATTTTACAGAAGGCCGGCCGGGAGCGGAATCAGCCAGCGTATGAGAGGCGTTACAAAATAGGTCATTAAAAGATCAAGGGAATTTGTCAGTAAAAGCAGAATCAATATCACCATGCCGAATTTTTCCAAGGGCAGGAGCTTGATCTGGAGGCGCACCGGCAGCAGGGCCGTCACAATCCGTCCCCCGTCCAGCGGCGGGATGGGAATGAGATTGAACAGGGCCAGCACCACATTGATGGTGACGCTGTAAAATAGGAGTTGCAGCATGACCAGCATCATTGTTTCTGAAAAGGCCCCCAGAAAAGTGTGACGAAAATGGATGCCTATCCGGAAAAGTACTGCGGAAAGGGCCGCCAGGCCAAAATTGACGATAACCCCCGCTGAAGCCACCGCCAGGGTTCCGGTTTTGAAAGGCCGAAGTCTGACGAAATTGACCGGCACGGGTTTGGCGTACCCGAACAATAGGGGGGCGCCGGATAATTTTAATAGCAGCGGCAGGAGAAAAGACCCGAACAGGTCCAGATGCCGGACGGGGTTCAGGCTGAGGCGTCCCGCGTCCCGGGCCGTGGGGTCTCCAAAATACAGGGCCGCAACGCCGTGGGCCACTTCATGAAGGATGACGGCCGCCATGAGCGGAATAATAATGAGAAAAAAACCCATAAAATCAAAGTGAGCGGACAACATTTTTTAAAAATTCCATTTCCTGTTCAGGGGATTGTATCTGACCATTGAGTTTTGCGTCAAGCACCAGTGAGAGGATTTTGCCAAACAGGGGCGACGGGGTCAGGCCCATGGCCTGAAGATCCTTGCCGCTGGCAAGCAGCCGGACGGGCCGAAGGTCGGTCACAAAGTACGACATGGCCTTGATGAGTTTGCGGCTGGTGGTGATGGCCATGATATACAAAATGAGCTCCATGCGCAGATCCTTGAGTTCCTGATAAAGTTCGCTGCTGGAAAGCATGGGGTCTCGGTGGAGACGGTTCAGGCAGTCTTCGGCGGCCATTCTTTCCTTGACGAAATATTTCCGCAGCCGGGGCGGAATTTCAAAACGCTCGCAGATGCCCTCTGCCCTGGTTTTGTCCGCATGGTGGAGCATGACCAGAAAATAAACCACCCATTTTTCATAAATTTCTTCCGTAAACAGGAGATCGAACCAGGCGATGACTTTTTTGGCGGCATTCAGATAGTCTATTAATTTGGTGTCATGCGCCATTGCCGGATCCACCACCTTGAGCAACCGGTATTCATTTAAGCGAAGGATGGCGGGAATGGGGTTTTCTTCTTTTAAAATATGGGAGAACTCGGCAAATACGCGTCGTCCCGACAATTGTTTAAAGAAATCCATCTTGACCGCGTTTTCGATGAGTCCCGAGGTGAGCTTGCCGATTTTGAAGCCGAACCGCTGTTCAAACCGGATGGCCCGGAACGCCCGGGTGGGATCTTCCACAAAGCTCAGGTTGTGGAGAATGCGGATGGCTTTTTCCTTGATGTCCCGCTGTGCCCCGAAAAAATCGATCAATTGCCCGAAAACCCCCGGATTCAGGGACACGGCCAGGGTGTTGATGGTAAAATCCCGTCTGAAAAGGTCGAGTTTGATGGAACTCATTTCAACGACGGGCAGGGCCGCCGGTTCCTTGTAATATTCCATTCGGGCGGAGGCCACGTCGATTTTAAAGCCGTCCGGCAAAATAATGATGGCGGTGCCGAATTTATCGTAGGCGTTGACCCTGGCATTATAAAGTTTTGCAAAGCCTTTTGCAAAGTCGATGCCGCTGCCTTCCACCACAATATCGATATCTTCATTGTGCCGGAACAGAAACAGATCCCGGACAAAGCCCCCCACCACATAAGCCGGATACCCGAATTCGTCGGCCACGGTCCCGATATGGGATAGAAGATCAAGAATGCGTTTGGACAGACGCTCTTTCATAAAGGAAATGATGTTCTTGGTGCGAGGGTGCGGAGTCCCCTGTTTTTCCGGGGTCAGCCGGGACTTCCGGTCCTGGGACTCCTGGACCAGCAGATTCAGAAGATCGGTGCGGGTGATGGCCCCGATGATTTTGTCACCTTCCATGACCGGCAGCACCCGCTGTTTGTTTTTAATGATTTTTTCCTGAATTTCAGGTAAGTCCGCATCCGGCCCCACAATGGCGAATTCGGAGGTCATGTATTCCCGGATGGGGATATTGTCCAAGGCATGGTACAGGGCCTTTTCGATCACCTGCCGGGAAATAAACCCCGCGAGCCGTTCTTTATCCCCTGCCTGTTCCACTACCAGAAGGGCGTTGATATTATATCTTGTCAGCATCTGGTTGGCCTGCCGGCAGGTGGTGGAAGCCGGGGCGGCAATGGCCGGCGATGACATGATGTCCACGGCGCGGTTTCTGCTGATGATTTGTTTCTGCAAAACGAGCAGCAGGGCGTTTTCCGTCTGGGCCAGGGTCTGATCCTTGATGGTGGCGGCCGCTGCGAATTTGTGCCCGCCCCCGCCCATGGCCGCAAGGATTTCCCCTACATCCACTTCAGGATTCCGGCTTCGGGCGGAAACATAAATTTTGTTTTTCATCAAAGCAATGCCGAACAGGGTGCTCAACGATTCAATGCGCATCATTTTCTGGACCAGAAACGCCAGATCATGGATATATTCATCCGCCGTGACGGTAGTTATCGTCACGTTAATCCCGTTGATTTTGTGATGTTCGGCGGCATTGATCATATCGTTTAACAGGCTGATCTGGCGGGTGTCCATCTCTTTGGCGATGAGATCGCCGATGGTGCTGATATCCGCGCCTTTAGAGACCAGAAAGGCCGCGGCATTGAAATCTCTTGCCGTGGTGGAGGCAAATGTAAAGGATCCGGTGTCTTCATAAATTCCCAGGCACATGACCGTCGCTTCCTCCGGAGAAATGATAATTTCCTGTTTCTGGATCAGTTCCGTGAGCAGGGTGACATTGGCGCCGGTGGGGCTGGTGATCTCATGGTGGGGCGTAATATCGGTTTTTGCCGGTGGATGATGATCGAAAATATGGATTTCCAGGTCTTTCCGGTCGAGAATTTCAGCAAGCGCCCCGATTCGTCCAGCCTGCCGGGTGTCCACAATCACCAGTCTGCTCACTTGGGACAGGTCAATGGCTTTAATGTCGACCATGTCAAAAAGATAGGCCATGGAATTGACAAAGAAGTTCTTGGCGTTTTTTTCATTAAACGCCGGGGACACCACAAGGGAGCCGGGGTAGAGTTTGTGGGCCGCCAGCATGGAGCCGATGGCGTCAAAATCCGCATTCGCATGGGTGGTGATAACGGTAAGTTTATTTGCGACGGATGGTGGTGTCTGATTCACGGCCTGATCCTGTAAGAAAGCCATTGTCAAAATTTTTTCGTGCGCGGCGCCGGAGCCTTGCCTTGTGAAATGGGTCATTGGTAACAAAAAAAAAACAATAGCGCAAACAAGTTCCGGTTATTGATAAAATAATGAAACGGTTCCGGGAGGTGGTCAGCTTCGAAATTGAAACCGGGGCAGGGGTAAAAATTTGACAAATATCTAAAAAAATTTGTTTTATGATTGATGATATGGTAAGTACTGTTCCGATGATAGAAACGGTGTTGTCACGGCGCGAGAGAATCGATGTCATCCGCCATTGCAGCCTGAGTTTAAATCATTACAGGGTTTATGCTGATCATGCAGAAATTGCAATTATAAGGAGGAAATATGCCGGTTTATGTGTGGGAAGGCAAAGGGAAAAGCGGTCAAATCCGGAAAGGGGAAATGGAGGCGGCAAGTGACCAGGAGGTTCGCAACAATCTTTCCCGGCAGGGCATAATACCCGACAAGATAAAGAAAAAACCCAAAGACATTTTTGAAAATGTGGCATTCCTGCAGCCCAAGGTAGTGACCCACGACGTCATCATTTTCTGCCGGCAGTTTTCCACCATGATTGACGCGGGATTGCCCATTATTCAATGCCTGGATATTCTTCAGGCCCAGCAGGACAATGTGACGTTTAAAAAAATGCTGAAAACCATCAAGGGCGCCGTGGAAAGCGGTCAGACCCTGGCGGAGGCATTAAAACCGTATCCTGACCAGTTTGACAACCTGTTTGTGAATATGGTGGCGGCCGGTGAGGCCGGCGGTATTCTGGATGTGATTCTGCGGCGTCTTTCCGCCTATATGGAAAAAGCCGCCAAATTGCGGGCCCAGGTCAAAGGGGCCATGACTTACCCCATCGTCACGTTGTGCATCGCCGTGGCGGTGGTGGCCGTTATTCTTGTGTTCGTTATTCCGGTGTTTGAGGAAATGTTTGCCAGCATGGGCGGATCACTGCCCGCGCCCACCCAGGTGGTTGTGGCCATGAGCCGGTTTGTACAGACACGGATACTCTATATTATCGGCTTTATCGTGCTGTTTTCCATGGCGTTCAAGCGGCTTTTGAAAACGGAAAAAGGCAGGGAGGGGTTTGACGCCGCCATGCTGAAAATGCCGGTGGTGGGTATTCTGATCCGGAAAGTGGCGGTGGCCAAGTTTACCCGGACCATGGGCACCATGTTGTCCTCCGGCGTGGCTATCCTGGAAGCCCTGGATATCGTCGCGAAAACTGCGGGCAATAAAATCATTGAAAAAGCGTTGTATAAAGTGCGTTCCGCCATCGCCGAAGGCCAAACCATCGCGGAGCCGCTTTCCCAAACCGGCGTTTTCCCGCCCATGGTCTGCTCCATGATCGCGGTGGGCGAATCCACCGGCGCCATTGACGCCATGATGGAAAAAATTGCTGATTTTTACGATGAGGAAGTGGACCAGGCCGTGGAAAACATGACCGCCATGATCGAACCGTTTATGCTGGTTTTTCTGGGCATCACCATCGGCGGTCTGGTTATTTCCATGTATCTTCCCATTTTCCAGATGGCGGGCAATTTATAGCAGGCGGCGCATGTTGCCGGTTATCCGGGCAAGGACAAGTTCATATTGAAGGCAGACAACAGGAGCAAGCCCGAAAAAACGCTATTCCGCAAGCTGCAATGGCTGATCTTTTTTCGGGCACTGTTTGCCGCGGTTCTACTGGGATCGGCTGTTTTTGTAGGGATTCGGGACAATTTCACCTTTGCCAGCGATCCGCTGATCGTGGTGAACAGCATCGGGGTGCTTCTGCTTTTTCTCTCCGGCCTTTATAGTGTTATCCTGTATCACACCTCACGCCTGTCCCTTCTTGGATATTTTCAGATCAGTCTTGACAGCCTGCTGGTGACGGGCATTATTTTTGTGACCGGCGGGTTTTCAAGCATTTTTTCCTTTTTATACCTGGTGGTTATTATTTACGCCAGCATGGTGCTGTTCCGGCGCGGCGGCATGTTCATGGCATTTTTTTGCAGCGTGCAATATTGCGTTCTGGTTTCTTTGGAATATCAGGGAGGGATTCATGCCATTGGATTTTCCGCTGATTTTGTGGTGAAAAACAATAACTGGGACTATGTGCTGTATAAACTGGCTCTTACCATTGCCGCCTGTTTTTGCGTCGCGTTTCTCAGCGGGCTTCTGGCGGAGCAGGAAAGGCGGGCAAAACAGGATTTGTGGGCCATGGAAGCCCAGGTCAAGCGGGTGGAAAAGCTGGCGGCCATTGGGGAAATGGCCTCCGGGCTGGCCCATGAAATCAAGAACCCACTGGCGTCTCTGTCCGGCTCCATTCAGTTTTTAAGGGAGGAAATCCCCTATGACCCGGACCGGGACCGGCTGATGGATATTATTTTAAGAGAGGCAGCCCGCCTCACCGCCCTGGTGAATGATTTTTTAATGTTCGCAAAGCCCCAGCCTGGGCATATCCGGCTGGTGGAGTTGGACATCGTCATTGATGAAGTCATTAACGTGTTTACCGCCGACAATCATCGCAGACGGCGAATTACGGTGTCCCGGCAACTGGAAGAAGGCGTATTTATTGAAATTGATCCGGAGCATTTGCGGCAGGTGCTGTGGAATCTGCTGCTGAATGCGGATGAGGCCATTGCTGCCCAGGGCCGCATTGATGTCAAGATGTTTTCTTTGGATAAAAATTATGTGTGCATCATCATTGCGGACACCGGTTGCGGCATGACGGAAGAAACCCTGGCAAAGATTTTTGATCCGTTTTTTACCGTCAAAAAAGCCAAGGGGACGGGTCTTGGGCTGTCCATTGTCCAGCGGATCATCACCTCATATAACGGGTTGATTGATGTAGAGAGCAAGCCGGACCAGGGCACGACCTTTACCGTCAAATTGCAGCGGACGTTAGCGTCACCCCTTTAATCTTGACACTCATGGCCAAATGGGGTAGCAAGCCCCAATATATAAACAATCCCCCGGAAAAATCATGTGCCTGTTTTGGCACATGATTTTTTCATATTTAAAAATGGATAAACATGAAAATGAGTCAGACCAAGGATAAAGATATCGCCAGTGATCTGGTTGAAAAACGAAAAGAAAAAATTACCGCCATCCGTGAAGCCGGTGTGGAACTCTTTCCCAACGATTACCGGGTTTCGCATACGGTAGAGGATATCGGGCCTTTGGTAGAGGGCAAAACCGGGGATATTTCCCAGGAATTTTCCGTTTCCATGGCCGGCCGCATGATGGCCGTGAACCTGTTTGGAAAATCCGCGTTCATTCGTTTCCGGGACCGCACCGGCCAGCTTCAGGCATATATCCGGACAGACAAGGTGGGGGCTGATGCCTATGCAATGTTTAAAAAACTGGATATCGGCGATTTTGTGGGCTTGACCGGCGGCATGTTTCAGACCAAAACCGGTGAATGGACCCTTCTGGCCGATTCCATCCGCCTCTTGTCCAAATCCATGCGGCCCCTGCCGGAGAAGTTCCACGGCTTAAAAGACCCGGAAAAACGCTATCGTCAGCGGTATCTGGATCTCATCATGAACGGGGATGTTCGCGACCTTTTCATCAAACGCTCCAAAATGGTCCAGGCCATCCGCATGTTTCTTCTGGATCGGGCCTTTCTTGAGGTGGAAACCCCCATGATGCAGCCCCTTCCGGGCGGCGCGGACGCCAAACCCTTTAAAACCCACCACAATTCCTTGAATATGGACCTTTTTCTGCGCATCGCCCCGGAGCTGTATTTAAAACGGCTGATTACCGGCGGGTTTGAGCGGGTCTTTGAGATCAACCGGAATTTCAGGAACGAGGGCATTTCCACCCGGCATAACCCGGAATTCACCATGCTGGAATTTTATCAGGCTTACGCCACTTTTGAAGATCTCATGAATTTCACCGAGGAAATGTTCCGGGAGGTGGCCACTGCCGTCACCGGTTCGGCCCGGATTGTGTATCAGGGGGAAATAATTGATTTTGGAACATCCTGGCGGCGTCTGCCCATGCTGGAATCCTTGGAAAAAATCGCGGGAATGGATCCCGCCTTGCTGGACAACAGGGACAAGCTGATCGATTTTGCGGAATCCAAAGGTATTTCCTTCGGGGATCAGGCGGATGATCTGGGCATCGGGAAGATATTAACCAAGCTGTTTGATGTGCTGGTGGAGCCGAACCTGATTCAGCCGACTTTTATAACCGGTTATCCCATTGAAGTGTCTCCCCTGTCCCGCCGGAACAGCCGGAATCCTGAGTTTGCCGACCGGTTTGAGCTCTTTATCGCGGGCCGGGAGATCGCAAACGGGTTTTCCGAATTAAATGACCCGGAAGACCAGAAAAACCGGTTTGAAGAGCAGTTGCGGCACAAGGAAGCCGGGGATGAGACCCCAATGGTGATTGATGAGGACTATATCACGGCCCTGGAATATGGCATGCCCCCCACCGCCGGGGAAGGCATCGGCATTGACCGGCTGGTCATGCTGCTCACGGATTCGGCATCCATCCGGGACGTGATTTTGTTTCCCCACATGAGATCCGCGGAAAAATCATAATTTGAATAAATCATACGGGCTGGCCCATGTCTTTTGAATATTTTATCGGCGGCCGCTATCTCCGGTCCAAGCACAAACAGGCGTTTATCTCCTTTATTACCTTTTTGTCCATGGCCGGCGTCACTGTCGGCGTGATGGCCTTGATTATTGTGATCGCGGTGATGTCGGGTGCGGAATCCTATTTCACGACCCAGATTCTGGGCGTGGAATCCCATGTGATTGTGCGGCGGCACGGCAGCACCATCTCCAATTATCAGGACATTATTAAGAAGGTAAAATCCCGGGAACGGGTGGTGTCCGCCGCGCCCTTTGTATATACCCAGGTGATGCTGCGATCCGCAACCGGAATATCCGGGGCTGTATTGCGGGGCATTGATCCCGCATCGGGCGACGACCCCATCAAGGGCTTCAGCAAGGCGGATCTGATTGAAAAAATCAGGCCCCAGCAAGTGGCCGGAGAAATGGCCAAAGACTCTGCCGCCGACAGCGCAAAAGCGCCGGGAATTGTTCTGGGTAAAGAGCTGGCAATGTCTCTGGGGGTTTCGGAAGGCGAATCCCTTTATCTTATTTCTCCCAAAGGCATGATGTCGCCCATCGGCCAGATGCCGTCCATGAAGCGGTTTGAGGTGACCGGGATTTTCGAGTCCGGATTTTATGAATATGACGCCTCCCTGGTGTTTGTCCATTTGAAAACCGCCCAGAAGATGATCAAGATCGGGGACTCGGTTTCCGGTATCGGGGTCCGGATTGATGATATTTATCAGGCCCGTCAGGTATCGGAAAGCATTGTCAGTGAGCTGGGCTTTCCCTTCTGGACCACCGACTGGGTGGAAATGAACCGGAATTTCTTTTCCGCCCTCAAACTCGAAAAAAAAGCCATGTTTGTGATTCTGACCCTGATTATTATGGTGGCGGCGTTTAATATCGCCTCCACCCTGATTATGATGGTCATGGGCAAGACCCAGGACATCGCCATTTTAAAAGCCATGGGAGCCACGGACCGGAGCATCTGGAAAATTTTTGTGTTTAACGGCACCATTATTGGACTCATCGGCACCGGCATGGGGGTGATTCTGGGCATCCTGTCCTGCTTTGTGTTAAAGCACTATAAATTTATCGAGCTTCCGGGGGATGTTTATTATTTCACCAGCCTCCCGATTCAACTGGAATTTCTGGATGTGTTTGCGATTATTATCGCCGCCATGGGGATTTGCTTTTTGTCAACACTGTATCCGGCGTATAAAGCGTCAAAGATGAATCCGGTTGAGGCCCTTCGCTATGGATAGTCAAAGAGAGATGTTACCGGAAACCGCGCCTGGGGCATCTTCCGTCCCGCTTATCTCATTGCGGGATATTCAAAAAAGCTACCGCAATAATGGAACGGAAATCAATGTGCTGGACCATTTGTCCGTGGATATTTTCAGTGGTGACACCATCGCCATTGTGGGGGAATCCGGCATCGGCAAATCCACGTTCCTCCATGTTCTTGGAACCCTGGACCAGCCGGATGCCGGGGCTTTTTTGTACAAAGACACCGATGTGTTCCGGTTTGATAAAAAAAGACTGGCGGATTTCCGGAACACCACCCTGGGATTTGTATTTCAGTTTCACTATTTGCTGCCGGAATTTACGGCCCTTGAAAATGCCATGATGCCGGGACTCATCCAGGGCCTCCCCAAAGCCGAAATCCGGGAACCTGCCCAAGCCCTTCTGGCCCGGGTGGGTCTTAAACACCGGATGCATCACCGGGTCCGGGAGCTTTCCGGAGGAGAGCAGCAGCGGGTGGCCCTTGCCCGTGCCCTTGTCATGAAGCCGCGGGTGCTCCTGGCCGATGAACCCACCGGGAATCTGGACCAGAAAAACAGTCATCAGGTGCATGAACTGCTGTTTGATCTCAATAACGAACACCACATGACCATCATTACCGTGACGCATAATATGAAGCTGGCGGGGTATATGAAACGGAAGATGACGCTCGCGGAAGGGAAACTGGTAGAAATCGTATGAAATTAACTCCATATAGCCATAAAATAATCGGTAAAATAATCGGCGCGGCGTTTTTTTGCTGCGTATTACTATCTGCCGGCGCGGCATTTGCGGAGAACGGCGTTCTGGTCCAGAAACTGGTGGTCCAGGGCAACCAGCGCATTGAAGCTGATGCGATTTTGCGGGTGGTGAAAACCAAAGCAGGCGACCCGTACAACCCGGGTCTTTTGTCCGAAGACCTTCAGTCCATTTATGCCATGGGCTGGTTTGATGACGTGCGGGTGGAGGTGGAAAAACAGGCGGCTGGCCATACGGTTATTTTTGTGGTCACGGAGAAAGCCACTATCCGGGAAATTAATATTTCCGGCAATGATGAAATCAATGAGGACAAAATCCGGGAAAATATTGATATCAGCAGCGGCTCCATTTTAAATATTTATAAAATCCGGCGCAATATTCTGGCCATTGAGTCTCTCTACAAAGCCGACAATTACCACAACGCCAGGGTGACGTATAAAATTGAGCCCCTGGCGCACAACCAGGCGGATCTGGAATTTGTCATTGACGAAGGGGAAAAAATCCGCATTAAAACCATTTCCTTTGACGGCAACGTCGCCTACACGCCCAAGGAATTAAAGAAAAAGATGAAAACATCGGAAAAGGGTTTTTTTTCCTGGCTTACCTCTTCCGGTGATTTTGACAAGGAAAAGCTCCAGCAGGACGCCTATCTCATTGCCGATTTTTATCAGAACAACGGGTATGCGGAAGCCCGTGTGGGCGAGCCGGAGATCGAATTCAAGGACAAATGGATATACGTCCTGATCAAAATCAGTGAAGGCCCCCGGTTTAAAATGGGCAAGGTGGATCTGGCCGGGGAGCTTATCTCCCCCAGGGAGGAAATGGCTGCCAAACTCACTGCGGGCAAACAGGAATATTACAGCCGGGAAACCATCCGGCAGGATATGCTGGCCTTGACCGATATGTATGCGGACCAGGGATTCGCTCACGCGGAAATCATTCCGGATATCAACACGGACCATGAAAAATTAATCGTTGATCTGGCTTTTCATCTTACAAAGAACGAACCCGTGTATTTTGAAAAAATTCATATTCACGGCAATACCAAAACCAGGGACAAGGTTATTCGCCGGGAGTTTAAAGTTGCTGAACAAGAGCTTTACAGCAGCACCAAATTAAAGCGAAGCATCTCTGATCTTCATCGGCTGGAGTATTTTGAAGACATCAAGGTGAATCCCCAGCCGGGTTCCGCCAAAGACAAGGTGCTGCTTGATATTGAGATGGTGGAAAAAGCCACGGGCACCTTTACCATCGGCGGCGGATACAGCGGGATCGACAAGCTCTATGCCATGGCGTCCGTCTCGGAGCGCAATTTCCTGGGCCGGGGGCAGATTCTCGAATGCGCGATCCAGACCGGCGGCACGGCCCGGCAATACACCATGGGGTTTACGGAACCATGGCTGTTTGATATTCCGCTCTCTGCGGGCGTCGACCTCTATAAAATGGAACGGGAGTATGATGACTATGACCGGGACAGCACCGGCGGCGCGATTCGCATGGGATATCCGCTGTTTGATTATGTGCGGGGGTATGTCCGGTACGGGTATGATTCAAGCAACATCGACAATATTTCGGCCCAGGCGTCCCCTTATATTTATCCAGGGAAAAGCGTGGAAAGCAGCATTTCCACCAGCATCGTTTATGATTCCAGAAACCGGATGTTTAATCCTTCCGAAGGCTCCAAACACGATTTTACCATTAAATATGCGGGGATCGGCGGGGATATCGGGTACACCGAATTCAAGGTGGACACAGGCTGGTATTTCCCGATATTCTGGGAAACGGTGGGTTTCCTGCATGGCGAGGGCGGTTATATCTTTGACCAATCGAACAAATATCTACCCGATTATGACCGGTATTATCTGGGGGGCATCAGTTCCGTGAGGGGCTATGACTGGCGGGATATCAGCCCCATTAATACGGATGGCATTAAAATCGGGGGAACGGAATATGCCCAGTTTAACGCGGAGTATCTGGTTCCCATTATCAAGGACAGCGGCCTGGTGGGCCTGGTGTTTTTTGATGCCGGCAACGCCTGGACCGATGAGGGGGATTCTTACGACGGCCTGCGCAAAAGCGCCGGTTTCGGGGTTCGGTGGTTTTCACCCATGGGCCCCCTGCGCCTGGAACGGGGATATATCATTGATCGCCAGCCGGGCGAGGATTCCGGGCGATGGGAGTTTTCCATGGGCGGAACTTTTTAAATGTGTTTGTCATGTGTCGGCATATTGCTACAAGGTCTAATGAAACAGGGAGAAGATTGATGAGAATTGGAAAATGGGGAATGGTCGGAGCGCTTGCGCTGATGATGCTGTATGTTACGGCGGCGGCTCATGCCGCAGATGGGAGTAGAATCGGGGTGGTGGATTTTCAGAAAGTCCTTCTGGAATCCGACACCGGCAAAAAGGTTCAGGCTGAGATGCAGGAAAAGGGCAAAGGCATGGAAGCCAAGCTGATGGCCGCCGGGAAGGAAATAGAAACCCTTGCGGAGCAGATGGGCCGGGAAGCCATGGTGATGAGCAAGGAAAAACGAGAGGAAAAACAGCGGGAACTGGAAATCAAGAAATATGATTTTCAATCCCTTCAAAAAAAATACCAAGCGGAATTCCGGGAGCTGGAAGGGGTTCAGATCGAAAAAATAAAAAATGAGATTTTTACAATGGCGGCAAAGATCGGCGAAAAAGAGGGATATGCGCTGATTATTGAAAAAAGCGCCGTGATTTATTATCCAAAATCCGTTGATATTACCGATCAGTTGATTAAACAGTATAATTCGGGCAATTAAGAGCAAATCCTGACAAAGGAGATGGGCATGGAAATGACGCTGGCCGATCTGAACCAGGTGGTGAACGGGGAAATCTCTGGTGATCCGGAAAAGATCATCCGGGGGGTCGCCCCGTTTGATGCGGCCGGATCTTATGATATCACGTTTGCCGATTCTCCGAAAATATTAAAACGTATCAGCGACACCCGCGCCGGGGCGGTGATTGTGCCTGCCCAGTTTCATCCGGATGGACCTGTTTCCACCCATTTCATCAAATCCGCCAATCCCCGCCTGGCCTTCGCCAAAATCCTGCATGTATGGTTTCCGAAAGCCCCATCATTTGAAGGCATCAGCCCCCGCGCCATCATCGGCCCAAACGCATCGTTCGGCGCGGATCCGGCCGTGGGAGCAACGGCTGTCATCGGGAGCAACGTCACCATCGGCAGCCGGGTGTGCATCCATCCCCAGGCGGTTATTGGCGATGATGTGCATATCGGCGATGATGTGGAAATTTATCCCCATGTAACCATTCTTTCCCGGTGCGTCATCGGCAGCCGTGTCATCATTCATGCGGGGACGGTGATTGGCAGCGACGGGTTCGGGTTTGTGCCTGACGGAGAACGCCATTATAAAATTCCGCAACTGGGCATTGTTCAGATTGATGATGACGTGGAAATCGGGGCGTGCAATACCATTGACCGGGCCACCTTCGGGAAGACATGGATACAACGGGGGGTGAAAACGGACAATCATGTGCATATCGCCCATAACGTGATTGTGGGGGAAAATACCCTGATCGTCGCCCAGGTTGGCATCGCGGGCTCGGCGAAAATCGGGAAAAACGTGATTTTGGCAGGCCAGGCGGGCATTGCCGGACATATTACCATCGGCGATCGTGTGACGGTGGGCCCCCAGGCAGGGGTCACCCGATCGGTGACCGAGGGTGAAGTGGTTTCCGGCACCCCGGAAATGCCCCATCGGCTATGGCTGCGAATCAGCCAGATCATTCCGAAACTGCCGGAACTCAAGAAGAGAATTGCGGATCTCGAAAAACGGCTGGATGCCTTGATGGGAAAAAATGCTTTATGAAACAGGGCTTTGACATTACAAAAATACTGCAACTGCTGCCGCATCGCTACCCGTTTGTCCTGATAGACCGGGTTCTGTCCATTTCGCCTGGTGAAAGTATCCGGGCGCTGAAAAATGTCACCATTAATGAGCCTTTTTTTCAGGGGCATTTTTCGGACCGGCCTATTATGCCGGGGGTGTTGATTCTGGAAGGCATGGTCCAGTCGGCGGCCCTTCTCCTGGCCGGACCGATGTCAAAGGAAGAGCGGGACCGGGTTTGTTTTACGGGCATGGACGGCGTGCGTTTTCGTCAGCCGGTTGTCCCCGGCGACCAGCTTATTTTTGAAGTGGCGACTATAAAACAGCGATCCAGGGTTGTAAAAATGTCCGCGGCGGCTTTTGTCGATAGTAAACGCGTTGCGGAAGCAAAAATAATGGCTTTGACCGGAGGAGAAATATGATTCATCAAACGGCGATCGTCGACCCAAAAGCAGAGATTGGCGCGAATGTGGAAATCGGGCCGTTTTCCATTGTGAACGCAAATGTGACCATCGGTGACGGCACATTTATCGGGCCCCACGTCACCATTGACCCCTATACGAAAATCGGTCCCGACTGCCAGATATATCAGTACGCCTCCATCGGGGCGGTTCCCCAGGCCATTAAATTCAAAGGGGAAATCACCTGGCTTACCATCGGCAAAGGCACCATCATCAGAGAGTTCGCAACCTTGAACCGGGGCACGGAATTTGGCGGCGGCTTGACGGAAGTGGGGGAAGACAATTTCCTGATGGCCTATACCCACGTGGCCCATGACTGCAAAACCGGCAAGGGCGTGATTCTGGCCAACAACGCCACCCTGGCCGGTCACATCACCATCGGGAACCATGCGATTATCGGCGGCCTGGTGGCCATTCACCAGTTTGTCCGGATCGGCGATCATGCCTATATCGGCGGAAAATCAGCCATCACCAAAGACATCCCGCCCTATATCATCGCCGCGGGAGACCGGGCCACTTTGCACGGACTCAACAAGGTGGGGCTGGGCCGGCACGGATTTTCCGAGAACGCCATCAGTCAGCTCAAAAAAGCCTACCGCATCATTTTCCGCATCGGACTTACCGTGAATGAAGCGGTGGAACGGGTGCTGGCGGAGGTGGAGAATACCCCCGAAGTGCTGAATCTGGTGAATTTCATCAAGACCACCCAGCGGGGGATCACCCGATAGTGGCTGAGAACGCCGGTGGATCAATATGATGGATAAACCTATAGGCTTAATCGCCGGCAGCGGCTCGTTCCCGGTTATTTTTTCCCAAAAAGCGGCTTCCAGGGGATTTCGCGTTTGCGCGGTGGGCTTTCATGACAACACTTCCCAAGATCTGGCCAATTATGTGGACGCCCTGGAAATTATCCATATCGGACAGATCAAGCGGCTCATCAAATTTTTCAAGAACCATCAGGTCATTGAAGCGGTGATGATCGGGGCCATCAAAAAACCTGGCGCCATCCGGGATATCCGGCCGGACATGAAGGCCATCGCTCTTATCGCCAATATGCGCCATGACACCCATGATGACCGGATTTTGAGAGCATTTGCCGGTGTTCTGGAAGACGAGGGTATCCGTATCCGTTCCTCCACATTTCTGCTTCCGGAGCTGTTGGCTGAAGAAGGGTGCTGGACCCGCCGCAATCCCACAAAAGCCGAGCAGTCGGACATGACTTTAGGTTGGCGGATGGCCAAAGAGGTGGGCCGCCTGGACATCGGCCAGTGCGTGGTGGTCTCAAACGGCTCGGTGCTGGCGGTGGAAGGCATTGACGGCACGGATGCCACCATCCGTCGCGGCGGTGAACTGGCAAGGGGGAGCGCGGTGGTGGCCAAGGTGTGCAAGCCCACCCAGGATTTCCGGTTTGATGTGCCTGCCGTGGGGGCACAGACCGTCCAGACCATGCACGAAGCCGGGGCGTCGGTTCTGGTGATTGAAGCGGGCCGGTCCCTGGTGTTTGACAAGGATGAAATGATCCGGCTGGCGGATCAGTGGGGAATTAGCATCGTGGCCATGGAACAAGCCGAATAGGGGGCAACGCGCTTGAACGAAAAAATTCGGGCGGCGGTGATCGGCGTGGGATATCTGGGAAAATTCCACGCTGAAAAATATGCCGGCATGGACAATGTCGAACTGGTGGGGGTTGTTGACTGCCATCCGGGCCGGGCGGAGGAAATCGCCTCCCAGGTCGGCGCGCCATCCTTTTGTGATTATCGGAACCTGTTCGGCCGGGTGGATGCGGTGAGCATTGCCGTGCCCACGCCCTTGCATTTTGAAATCGGAAAAGCGTTTTTGGAACGGGGCGTTGATGTGCTGATGGAAAAACCCATTGCCGTCACCACCAAAGAAGCGGACGCTCTCATTGATATTGCGGAGGAAAAGGGTCTGATTCTCCAGGTCGGGCATCTGGAGCGGTTTAATCCCGCCGTCCGGGCCGTCAAAGCGTTGGTCAACCATCCCGTGTTCATCGAATCCAGCCGCATGAGCCTGTACAAGGAGCGGGGCACGGACGTGAGCGTGGTGCTTGATTTGATGATTCATGATATTGATATCATATCCCATTTTGTGCATTCCGGCATCAAGTACTGCCATGCCATGGGCGCTTCGGTGGTGTCCAACACCGTGGACATTGCCAACGCCCATATCGAATTTGAGAACGGTACGGTGGCCAAGGTGACCGCCAGCCGGATTGCCAATAAAAATGAGCGCAAAATCCGTTTGTTTCAGAAAGACGGGTATATCTCACTGGATTTCGCGGGCCGCTCCATCGTGCATGTGCGGCCCGGCTGCGGTGAAAATAATTGTGCCATTCCGGGAATGCATCTGGAGGAAAAACGATTTGCCGAAGGGGACGCCTTGGCCGAAGAAATCAAATCGTTTGTTCATGCCGTGATCACCCGTGAACCCCCGGAAGTGACCGGCCCCATGGGACGTGACGCGCTCAAAATCGCCTTGAACATCAGCCGGCAGATCCGTGAGTCCCGGCAGCGGATCAAGGAATAAGGGAATCACCCGATGCAGCCAGTTTCCAAACGCGTGATGATTATTGCCGGAGAGGCCTCCGGGGACGCGCATGGCGCGCAGGTGGTTTCCGCCATGAAACAGCAGAATCCCGCGCTCTTTTTTTTCGGCGTCGGCGGACCGGCCCTCAACGCCGCTGGCGTGGAAATCCTTATTGATGCACGGGATCTGTCCGTTGTCGGCATCACCGAGGTTCTTGGCAAACTGCCCCAGGTATTTAAAAGCATTGCCAAAATCAAGCAGGCGCTGAAAACCATGCGGCCCGATTTACTGATTCTGGTGGATTTTCCGGATTTCAACCTGCATATCGCCACCATCGCCAGGAAATTCCATGTCCCGGTGCTGTATTATATCAGCCCCACGGTCTGGGCGTGGCGGGCCGGCCGGATCCACAAGATCAAAAAGAACGTGGACCACATGGCGCTTATCCTGCCCTTTGAGCTGGCGTATTATACCCCCCACCATATCCCGGCCACCTTTGTCGGCCATCCCATTCTCGATTATTATGCTTCGGAAGCGATGCCGCCTGCGGAAATTTCGGCAGATCAGCCCCTGACCATCGGTCTGCTGCCGGGTTCCCGGCATGGTGAAATTGAAAAAAACCTTCCGGCGATGCTGGCTGCGGCGCCTCAGTTGCGGAACCGGTTTCCGGGAGTCCGCTTTCTCTTGTCCGTGGCCCCCACCATTTCGCGGGACTGGCTGGAAACGTTTGTCGCGCCATACCAGAAAACCTGCGATATCCACTTGGTGGAAAAAAATGTGGTGGGAATTTTTCAAAACAGCGCGCTTGTGATTGCGGTTTCCGGCACCGTGACGCTGGAAGCTGCCATCCACTGCGTTCCCATGGTGATCGTTTACAGGGTTTCCCCCGTCAGTTATATGCTGGGCCAGGCCCTGATACGGGTGGACCATATCGGCATCGTCAATATTATCGCGGGGGAGCGCATTGTTCCGGAGCTGATTCAGAAGGCCGTGACCCCCGGCAATATCGCCCGCACCGCCGGGGACATGCTGGCGGATCCGAAGGAACTGTCGCGTGTTCGCGAGAAACTGGCGTCCGTCAGAAAGATGCTGGGAGAACCCGGCGCGGCGGAACGGACTGCGGAAATCGGACTCGCCATGCTGTATCCCCCGTCAATGAAATAAAATTGACATCGCCAATGAATTTATTGATGTATTGGGCCTTGATCGAATTATTGGCCATGCGCTTTCTCTTGCGCATGTTGCAACAAGGTTCTTGCCATTTGCAAGGATATGGCGTGCGCAAGCGCAGCTTGCGCGGAATCGCGGCAGTTTTGCTGCCGCATTCCATATTACAGCGTTGTTGGTACCGATGAATTTAAAACCCTTAAAAAATTTGAATTGCCTCCATGTGGAGGACGATCTGGTTCTGGCGGAATCCATGGGAAATATCCTGGGGTTGCTTTTCAACCGGGCTTATCATGCCGTCAATGGTTCCAGGGCTTTCAACATGCTGGAACGATTGGTCGTGCATGTGGTGTTTCTGGATATCCGGCTGCCGGATACCGACGGCTTGACCGTGGCGGCCGGAATTCGTGAAAAAGATCCCGATATCCCCCTGGTGGTGATGAGCTCCTATCAGGATGTTACCAGGCTCAAGCAGGCAGTGTCGCTTTTTCTGACGGATTACCTGATCAAACCGGTTTCAATGGAGGCCTTGGAAGCTGTGCTCCAAAAATGTCTGGACCAGTTGCATCTTCGAGGCCGGCTGCAACTCGCGCTCGGGGATGGCGCATATTATAATATCTTCGGAAAATTCATCGCCATGCCTGACGGGCGACACATACCCCTGACGTTGCGCGAATCCCGGTTTCTGGAATTATTGCTGAAACGGCCAGGCGATCTGGTGCCCATCGATCGCATCGAAGACATTGTCTATGACGGCGAAATGAGTCTTGCGGCCCTGCGCAACATGGTGTTCCGTTTGCGCCGGAAACTGGGCGGTATTCATCGAATTGAATGCATGAAAGAAATCGGGTATTCATGGCGCTGAGTCGCAAATTTGCCATTCTTTTTCTTCTTCTGCCACTCTTGCTGCCGCAAACCGGCCAGGCCGAAACCGTGGATGTGGCGGACATTTCAGGGTCGCTTAGCCTGCTGCCCTATATGGTTTGTCTGCCTGATCCGACATCCCGCATGACCCTTGAAGAAGTCCTCTCACAACCGGACTGGAAGCCTTTGAACCGGAGCAATCAAGGGTATCGGAAACATCCATTCTGGACCCTGGTCTGTCTGACCAATGGCGGGAATACGCCTCGAACCATGATGCTGCGGAATCCGAGACCCGGGGTGAATTATCTTGATGTTTATTTGATATCCGCGCCACATCCCATGGCCCAATTCAAGCTGGGCAACCTGCGTCCCACAGCCGACCACCCCATCGCGTATCGCCATTCCATGCTGATTCTGGACATCCATCCAGGGGAAACGCTGACTGTCGTTACCCGGGTGCAAACCATCGGTTCCATAGAGCTGGACTGGATTCTATCCACGGTGACGGATTTTTCCCGCTACGCCATCATTTCCTCACTGATATTGGGATTTTTTGGCGGCCTGATGGCGACGCTTTTGTTTTATAACCTTATGGTCTGGAAGAGCCTGCGGGATCCCGCCTATCTGGTTTATGGCGCCATGGCCTTTTTCAGCCTTTTGTTTCAATACACCATTCACGGCGTCATTCGGATGTTCGATTCCGGAATCCCTTTACTATGGATTTTCGCCTCCGGCTGGGTGACATCCGGCTTATTTATGGTAGCGATGGCCCTTTTTCCGATTTTTTTTTTCAAAACCGCCCGGACCATGCCACGATTTCATTGGATTCTGATCGTTGCGGTGGGGTACAGCGGGTTGTTTACGCTTCTTAGTTTTTGCTATTTCTATACGCAAACGCCGGAGTCCTATGGAATTTTTGCCAGTTCCGCCATTTTTCTGGTGGGTATCCTCCTTGTTATATGCGGTATTCAAGGGATCCGCCTGAAGCTGCCTGGCGCCGTCTATTACCTTCTGGGTCAAGGTACTTACATGGCGGCGGTTGTTCTTCAATGGTCCCTGATACTGGGGCCGGTCAAATTAAGCACCATGACGGAATTTGTCGTCGTTGCGGGCGCGACCGTTGACATCATTTTTATATCTTTCGCCTTAAGCTCGCAAATCAAGACGATTTCTGATGAAAGAAACGCTTATCAACTGCTTTCCTTGGCCCACTCCCGTTTCACATCCATGGGAAAAGCCATCGGCGCCATTATCCACCAGTGGAAAGCGCCTTTGGCAAGGCTTGGCGCCCAAATAACGGAATTACGCATCTACCTGACCCACACCGAAGCCGCTTCATCGGGATTAGCGGCCAATGCCGCCGGACTTCTGTCAAAAATGGACCGTAATTTGCAGGATATGGGAAAAATACTTGACGATTTTGGCCAATTCTACGTCTCTGGGGATGAAAAGGGTGAGTTCAGCCCAGAACTGGTTGTCAAAGATAGTTTGGCTTTATTGCAGGAAAAAATCACGGCGGTCCGGGCGTCAGTTGTATTTGAAGGGGAATGGGAACGGGTGAGGCTTTTCAGTTATCCCCGCTATTTTTCTCATGTGATCTTGACGATCATGGATAATGCCTTGGATATTTTCAGGGAACAAAACGTGGCGCATGCGAAAATCCACCTCAGGTTGCAGACCTGCGGCAACGCCATTTCGCTGACCATCGAAGACAATGGCGGCGGGATCCGGTTCAAGCCTGTTTTTCAAGCGTTTATCCCTTTTGTCAGTCACAAAAAGACGAAAGGCTCGGGCCTGGGGTTGCCTATCGCAAAAATGTTGACGGAAGAGCATTTCGGCGGCACGATCGCGGTGGAAAACACCTCACGGGGGGCGCGTTTCATTCTGGTTCTGCCGGGTTTGGTCCGGGTCTGATGCGAACCTGATACGGAGGCAGACCTTGATCAACCATTGACCATACGCTTTCTCTTGAATATTAGGCAAGATCCTTGCCATTTGTAAGAATATGGACTGCGCAAGCGCAGCTTGCGCGTAATCGCGGCAGCTTTGCTGCCGCACTCCATATTACAGCGTTAGTTAGATCAGACAACATTTTTACACCCGCTGGCCGAAATTTTGGCCAATGCCCTTTTTCACAAATCTTCCCCCAGCCGTTTTCCTTATCTTTTTGCCGGGTTAATCGAAAGCCGGCCTCTCCTTAAAAAAAAATCGAAAAATGAGATTTTGATGAGATTTTAAAATCATAATTGATGCTCCATCCATTGTCCAATCCAACAAATTTTACAGAAAACACCGGCCAGTAGCGGCGCGAAAATCTATAAAAAGCACGGTTAATCGGTTCCGTCATTTCTTTAAAAGCGCGGTTTGAGGTAATGATCATAGCCCCTTCTACTCATAGCGCGGGCCGATGATTTAAACAATAGATCCTCACCGACCTTATCGATTGCGAGGCTTTCAATGAAAAAAAAGAACGCTGTTTTTTTCCAGGCGGGCATGATGGCCCTGTGCGTTATCGCCCTTTCCTTCACCCTTTTGGCTGCCCCCGCCTTCTCCGCGCCCAGCATCGTCCAGGAGTTCTATATCCCCCTGCCCGAAGCCCAGGCCCAGTCCGTGCTCCGGGTGCTGTACACCAGCGTGGGTGCGACCCTGGATTCCACCACTTCGGTGGTGGCCACCGGCAACGGCACCATCATCACGGTGGACCAATGGGAGGACGGGTATGAGGTGGACTTCAACATCCCCACCCAGTCAACTACGTTGATTTTCGGCGACAACAACCCCGCAAACGGCAACGCCAGCGCCTACTGCGGCGGCACCTGCACGGGCGATGTGGTGAACGCGGGCACGGTGCTGGCCCTGCGCAACAATGTTCCGCTCCCCCGAAATCCCACCAATATCCTGTTTGACGGCCGGGACCGCATCGGCGCCACCAAGGCCCTGGCGGTGTCCCGAGCCATGTGGGCCACCGCCCCCGGCTCCGTCCTTTCCGTCGGGGTGGTGGTGCCGTCCACCCGTGATTATGGAACCAGCTTCGTGGTTCCTGTGGGGCAGAACGTATCCGCCAATTCCATGTTTGAACATGCGGCCCTGATGGTGATCGCCGAGCGGGACGGCACCACCGTGACCATCGACAGGGACGGGACCGGACCTGCCGCCGCCACCATCCATCTCCTGAACCAGGGGGAAAGCCTTCTGCTTAATGGCTCCGCCACCGCCCCCATCAACGCCGGAGCCACGGTTTCGGCCACCCGGCCCGTTATGGTGAATCTCACCACTGGCGACATCGTCGCCAATTACGAGTCCCGCTCCTATACCCTGTTTTCCGACAGCCAGTTAAGCGACAGCTATTACACGCCGATCGGAACCGCCGCGGACGGAGACGATACCTATGTGTTTCTCCACAACCCCACGAACGCGCCCCTGACCATCAATTATGAAACCCTCACCGGCAGCGGGACCATCGGCCCCATCGCCGCCCATAGCACAGCCGCGTATCTCATGCCCCAGAATTCCGGCGCGCATTTTTACACCTCCGACACCCCCTTTGCGGCGGTCGCCACGGTGGGCGCTGAGCCCACAGCCAACAATGTTCATGACTGGGGTTTCACCCTGCTGCCGGAATCCTATCTCACCACCCAGGCCGTGGTGGGCTGGGGGCCGGGGAGCAGCGATCTGTCGGTCAACGGCTCGCCGGTATGGGTCACCCCGGCGGCGGCCACGGACATCTATGTGGACTATGACGGCAACCCGGCCACCGGATCGCTCACCGATCCCAACGGCAAGCAATACGACCGGCTTCTCAGCAATATCCAGCCCTTTGAATCCGTCCGGGTGTTCGATCCGGACAAAAATCAGACCGGCATGAAGCTCTATACCCTGGACGGCACCCTTCTCTCCGCAGCCTGGGGTCAGGATCCGGCATCGGCCGGGGCCGGCAATCCCTATATCGACGTCGGATCACCGGTGCTGCCCTTTCCGGTGCCCATTTTGACGAAAACCGTAACGCTTTTTAACGATGGAGACAGCGACGGACTCGCCGATGTAGGGGATACCCTGGAGTACACCATCACCATCGACAATGCGGGCATCCTGGTTTTGGGCAATCTGATCGTGCTGGATGGTCCTCCGGCGACAGTGGCCTTTGTTTCCGGTTCCACCACCTACAATGGATCAGCAGTGCTGGATGACACAACGGGCAAAACTCTTTTCCCCTTGGACGAGTTAGGTTTTTCCATCCCTCTCATCATCCCCGGCGGTTCCTCGGTATTCGTCTACCACGCGAACGTCATCACTCCTGCCGCATCCTATGCCAACTCCGTCAGTCTGGACGGCGGGGGAGACATTCTCATTGACGACACCGAAATCCCGGGCGACCCCCCTCCCGGCGTGACCGCATGCAGCCTTGATTTCACCGACAACGGGGGAACCGCGGTAGAGGCCTACCAGATCGGCGATGATCTGTATCTGACGGTTGCCGATAATGATCAGAACGACAACACCGGCTCCCCGCAAACCGTCACCGTGACCGTCACCAACCCAGGCACCGGCGATTCGGAAACCCTCACCCTGACCGAAACCGGCAACGACACCGGCATTTTCCGGAACACCACCGGCCTGCTTGTTTCCGGAACCACCGGAGCGGGCATTTATGTCCGCACCGGGGACATCCTCCAGGCCGAGTACATCGACCCTCCCGGCGTCCCTGGTCCCACCAATCCAGACGACACGGCGACGGATACCTGCGACGACACCGCCGCCATCTCGCCGGACACGGAAACCAAACCGTTGTATCTGGCCGATGACGCAGACGGCGACGGGGATTATACCGGCGGCCTTACGCGGGTGGAAGGGATAAGCACCGTGAGCACACAAACGCTCGGCGGCACCGTCTTTTCCTCCATTACTGAAGTCAGCACCGATTTCAATCAGAACGCAGATACCAATTCTTTAACAATATCGCACGACCCAGGCTCAGGCCCCAACCGCCTTTTGCTGGTGTCGGTGGCGGTGGGCGCCAGAACAACAACAGGAGATCCACCCACAATTACAGGTGTAACCTATGGCGGGACCGCAATGACATTGGTTGGATCTCGCAACTCCGGGACCGGGGACACCAATGGGACCGGTTATGACGCCCGGTCCTATATTTATCGGTTGATCGCCCCGGCGGACGGCCCTCTGAACGTCGTAATCACCCTCAGCGCCGCGGGCAGCATTGCCGCGGGAGCCACGACGTTCACCGGCGTTGACCAGGCAACCCCCCTTGGGGCCTATTTTTCCAATGCCGGAACCACAGGAAACGCCAGCGTTACCCTCGCCTCCGCAAGTAATGAGTTGGTTTTCGGGACAGTGGCCCATGATGAAGCGCCGACCATTTCAACTCCGGCCAAGCAAGACGAGCTATGGAATCATGAAAACCCAGCGACCCTTTCCGGCGCGGCCAGTACTGAACCCGGCGCGGCTTCGGTCACCCATTCCTATACAGCGGCTCCCAATACCCAGGACTGGGCCATTAGCGCCGTTTCCATCAAGCCAGCCATCACCGCAAATCCAACCACCGCCACCTTCACCCAGACGCCTTCCTTGTGCAGCGCCCTTTCCCTGCTGGCGGGCGGCCTGGTTTCCGTGAAATCCTATTATACAGGGACTTCCACCATCACCCAGGTGGGTGCGCCCGTATCGTCAAACAACAATAACGACAACAACCATTCGTTCAATTACGACTCGGGTTCAACCGGTGCCAATCGCGTTCTCATGGTGGGCATTTCCTACCGGAACGAAGACAGTGAAACGGTATCTTCAGTTACCTACAACGGGGTGGCAATGGCACAGGTGGGAACCGCTGAGGTTGATACCGGCGGTAACCCGGACGGACGGATATATATCTATAGCCTTGTTGCCCCGGCAACAGGCTCCCATCCATTGGCGGTCTCCTGGAGTAGTGCTCTAGATAACGGGGCGGTGGTCGGGGCAGTTACCTATGCTGGCGTTCGTCAAACAACGCCGACCAGTACCTTTGCTTGGGCCAATGGGACTTCAACCACACCTTCGGTGCCAGTCTCATCGGCCGCTAACAATCTGGTTTTCGGGGTGGTCGGCGGCAGAACCGATGGCGTCAATTATGCCGTGACCGGGGGAGGGTCTCAACTTTGGACTGCTCGTCCAGTTAATGGTGAGACCGCCGGGTCCGGCCAGTCAAAAACCGGCGCGGCACCTAATGTAAACTTGACTTGGAGTGGCTCAAATGATGATTGGGTAGCCGGCGGCGTGTCCCTCGTACCCAGTGATGCCGACGTCACCGCAACCCTGAAATACGGGGCCACCACCTTTTTCACCGATGCCGCCGCCGCACCGGGCACGGACGCCAATGGCACGTATCTGGAATGGAGCGCGGCCTTAGGGAGCGCCGTGACCATCCCCTCCGGTTCGGCCATTGTCCTTGACGTGACGAACAATCTGGGCGCAGGGAATTCCTTCCAGCTCGACTACGACAGCGCGTCCAAGCCCTCCGTCATCTCCCTTCCCGTCACCACGGTCATCAATATCAATTCCCTGGCCGTGTATGACGCTCCTTATCCTGCGGGGGTGGAGATCAACAGCGGTTCCAACGGCCAGACGGTGTATATCCGCACCGCCGTCAGCGACCCTTTCTGCGCGGATGACATCACGTCCCTGGATCTGGTGGTCACGGACCCGTCATCCGGTACAGCGGTGAGCGTCACCCTTGACGACACCGATGTCGTGACTTCATCCGGCCCCGGCAAGACATACGAATACGCCTGGACCACCCCGGTTCTGACGGGCGCTTACCAGATTGCCGTCACGGCCCATGAAGGGTATGAGACCGGGCCAAATGCTGTTACGGCCACCGCCAGCGCCACCCTCACCCTCGCCAATACCGGATCGCCCGGCACGG
>Ga0209467_1000327_pt1 | contig 75736 bp, 82 predicted proteins | sample Higcelwee11metaG_FD_187175 | JGI IMG/M metagenome (GOLD analysis project Ga0209467, IMG submission 187175) | Freshwater pond sediment microbial communities from the University of Edinburgh, under environmental carbon perturbations - High... | ecosystem: Environmental > Aquatic > Freshwater >...
ACGGTGTTCTTTGACTTCTGAGGTCATGCACCGACCGGCGCCCGCGCAAGCGGTGCGCCGGCACTTTGCACAACGACTGGCGGCGTCGGGCTTTCAAGCCGACGCCGCGCAGTCGTTTGCGCTCGGCCAACTGGCCGACTGGCTGGAAGAGCTGCTGGGCGGCCGGCGCAGCTGGCTGCGCCGACCCGTCACCGGCCTCTACCTGTGGGGTGGGGTGGGGCGCGGCAAGAGCTTCGTCATGGACTGCTTCTTCCAGGCCGCGCCGCTGGCGGCCAAGCGCCGGGTGCACTTCCACGCCTTTTTGCAGGAGCTGCAGGTGCGTCTGCTGGCCCACACCGGACAGCCCGATCCCCTGGCGAGGGTCGCCGGGGAGCTGGCCGGCGAGGTGCGCCTGCTCTGCTTCGACGAGTTCCACGTGCACGATATCGGCGACGCGATCCTCCTCGGGCGCCTGCTCGAGGCGCTGCTGAAGGCTCAGGTGGGGGTGGTGATCACCTCCAACTATGCGCCGGCGGCGCTCTGTCCGAATCCCCTGCATCACGAGCGCTTCAAGCCGTTCATCCGCGTGCTCGAGCGGCACCTGCGCATCGTCGAGCTGGACGGCGGCGTCGACTACCGCTCCCGCGGCGGCCGCGACTGGGGCCAGTACCACTGGCCCCAGTCGCCGCAAAGCCTGCAGGACTGGCGCCGCGAGCTGGGCCTGGCCGTGCCGCCGGAGCCGCTGGCAGTCAACCGGCTGAGCCTGGCGCCGCTCGGCCAGGACGCGCGCAGCCTCTGGCTGGACTTCGCCGCGCTGTTCCCGGTGCCGTCCTCGACCCGCGACTACCTGTGGCTCTGCGAGCGTTTCGAGCGCATCGCGATCAGCGGGTTGCCCTGCCTGGACCGGCATTCGCTGGACGTCCAGCAGCGCTTTTTGAATTTCGTCGACATCGCCTACGACGCCGGCGTCGAGCTGCTGCTGAGCAGCGAGACGAGCCTGGAGAACCTCTGCCGCGAACGGGTCCACGAGGACTTCGCGCGCACCCGCAGCCGCCTGGCCCAGCTCAGGCCGCGGGTGCTGGCGGACTTCTAGCGCGACGCCGGGCGCTCAATTGTGATCGCCCGGCGGCTGGCCGATAATCGAGCATGCCGCGTTCGCCTCTCCCTGCCATTCCCTTTTCGGGGGCGAGCCAGCCAAGGAGACTTCATGAGTGAGTTGCGTCAGGCCGTGCCCACCCTCGCGCCGCCGCCCTACATTTCCCCCGCCAAGCGCATCGAGGCGCTGAGCGGCGATCCGAACTTCATGACCTCCCTGGCGCGTGGCCTGGCGGTGATCGGTGCCTTCCAGGAGCGCAAGCGCCACCTGACCATCGCCCAGATCAGCCACCGTACCGAGATCCCCCGGGCTGCCGTGCGCCGCTGCCTGCACACCCTGATGAAACTCGGCTTCGCCACCACCGACGGGCGCACCTATTCGCTGACGCCCAAGGTGCTGACCCTCGGTCATGCCTACCTGTCCTCCACGCCGTTGGCGGTGTCCGCGCAGACCTACCTCGACCGGATCAGCGAACAGCTGCACGAGGCCTGCAACCTGGCCACCCTGGAGGGCGAGGAGGTGCTCTACATCGCCCGTTCGGCGATTCCCCAGCGGCTGATCTCGGTCGATCTCAGCGTCGGCTGCCGGTTGCCGGCCTACTGCACCTCGATGGGTCGCGTGCTGCTCGCGGCGCTGGACGACGTCAGCCTGCAGGAATACCTCGAGCACGCCGACCTGCTGCCCAAGACCAGTCGCACCCTGCATACCCGCGAGACGCTCTGGGAGTGCCTGCAGCAGGTCCGCCGACAGGGCTGGTGCATCGTCGACCAGGAGCTGGAGCAGGGCCTGCGCTCGCTGGCGGTGCCGGTCCAGGACTCTTCGGGGAGGGTGCTGGCGGCGATGAACGTCAGCACCCATGCCGGGCGGGTGTCCATCGCCGAGCTGGAAAAGCGCTACCTGCCGATCATGCTGGGTGCCAGCCGCGAGCTGAGTGCCCAACTGTTCGCCTGAGGGGGCTGGCAGCCCTCCGTTCAGTCGGCCGCCAGGCAATGCCGGCGGCTGTCCGGCCGTTCGATAGCGGTCTCACAAGCCGTTCGATAAACGAACGGATTGGCGATTATCGGATTGTTCCGTCCCTTCCTTCTCCGTAACTTGACTCGAAACCGCGCCGTCCCGGCGCAGCCGATCCCCGACAAGAGCAAGTACGACAATGGCCGAGATCATCACCCTGCGTGAAGCGGTGCAGCGCTTCGTCAACGACGGCGACACCGTCGCCCTCGAAGGCTTCACCCACCTGATTCCCACCGCCGCCTCCCACGAGCTGATCCGCCAGGGCAAGAAAGACCTGACCCTGGTGCGCATGACCCCCGACCTGGTCTACGACCTGCTGATCGGCGCCGGCTGCGCGAAGAAGCTGATCTTCTCCTGGGGCGGCAACCCCGGCGTGGGGTCTCTGCACCGCCTGCGCGATGCGGTGGAGAAGCAGTGGCCGCAGCCGCTGGAGATCGAGGAGCACAGCCACGCCGACCTGGCCAACGCCTACGTGGCCGGTGCCTCCGGTTTGCCGTTCGCAGTGCTGCGCGCCTACGCCGGCTCCGACCTGCCGAAGGTCAACCCGCTGATCAAGAGCGTCACCTGCCCGTTCACCGGCGAGGTGCTGGCCGCAGTGCCCTCGGTGCGCCCGGACGTCACCGTGATCCACGCGCAGAGGGCCGACCGCAAGGGCAATGTGCTGATCCAGGGCATCCTCGGCGTGCAGAAGGAGGCCGCACTGGCCGCCAAGCGCGCCATCGTCACCGTCGAGGAGATCGTCGACGACCTCAACGCGCCGATGAACGCCTGCGTGCTGCCGACCTGGGCACTGGCCGCAGTCTGCCTGGTGCCCGGCGGTGCCCATCCGTCCTACGCCCACGGCTACTCCGAGCGCGACAACCGCTTCTACCAGGACTGGGACCCGATCGCCCGCAGCCGCGAGAGCTTCACCGCCTGGATCGACGCGTTCATCCGCGGCACCGCCGACTTTTCCGAGTACAAGGCCAAGCTGGCCGCCCAGGAGGCCAAATAATGACTTACTCCACCAATGAAATGATGACCGTCGCCGCCGCCCGCCGCCTGGGCAACGGCAGCGTCTGCTTCGTCGGTATCGGTCTGCCGTCCAAGGCCGCCAACCTGGCACGCCTGACCCACGCTCCGGAAGTGGTGCTGATCTACGAATCCGGCCCGATCGGCGCCAAGCCTTCCGTGCTGCCGCTGTCGATCGGCGACGGCGAGCTGGCCGAGACCGCCGACACCGTGGTCCCGACCGGCGAGATTTTCCGCTACTGGCTGCAGGGCGGGCGCATCGACGTCGGCTTCCTCGGCGCCGCCCAGGTCGACAAGTACGGCAACATCAACACCACGGTGATCGGCGACTACCACAAGCCCAAGGTGCGCCTGCCCGGCGCCGGCGGCGCGCCGGAGATCGCCGGCAGCGCGAAGAAGGTGCTGATCATCCTCAAGCAGTCGCACCGCACCTTCGTCGACAAGCTGGCCTTCATCACCTCGGTCGGCCACGGCGAGGGCGGCGACCACCGCAAGCGCCTCGGCCTGCCCGGTGCCGGTCCGGTGGCGATCATCACCGACCTGTGCATCATGGAGCCGGAAGCCGGCACCCACGAGTTCGTCGTCACTGCCCTGCACCCGGGCGTGACCCGCGAGCAGGTGATCGAGAACACCGGTTGGCAGATCCGCTTCGCCGATCAGTTGGCGGTGACCGAGGCGCCGACCGAGACCGAGCTGGTCGCCCTGCGCGATCTGGAAGCCCGCACGGCCGCCGCCCACGGGCAGCTGGGCGGTGAAGAATGAGCCGCGACGTCTACATCTGCGACGCCGTCCGCACCCCCATCGGCCGCTTCGGCGGCGCGCTGGCCGCGGTGCGCGCCGACGACCTGGGCGCGATTCCGCTCAAGGCCCTGCTCGAGCGCAACCCGCAGCTCGATCCGGCGGCCATCGACGACCTGTACTACGGCTGCGCCAACCAGGCCGGCGAGGACAACCGCAACGTGGCGCGCATGTCGCTGCTGCTCGCCGGGCTGCCACCGAGCGTGTCGGGGGTGACCCTCAACCGCCTGTGCGCCTCGGGCATGGACGCGGTGGGCACCGCCTTCCGCGCCATCGCCAGCGGCGAGATCGAACTGGCCATCGCCGGCGGCGTCGAGTCGATGAGCCGCGCGCCCTTCGTGATGGGCAAGGCCGACGGTGCCTGGTCGCGCAACATGAAGATCGAAGACACCACCATGGGCTGGCGCTTCATCAACCCCTTGCTGAAGGCCCAGTACGGCGTGGAAGCCATGCCGCAGACCGCCGACAACGTGGCCGAGGACTACGGCATCTCCCGCGCCGACCAGGACGCCTTCGCCCTGCGCAGCCAGCAGCGCGCCGGTCGCGCCCAGGCCGAGGGTTTCTACGCCGAGGAAATCGTCCCGGTGGTGATCAAGGGCAAGAAGGGCGACACCGTGGTGGATAGCGACGAGCATCCGCGGCCGGACACCACGCCCGAAGCCCTGGCCAAGCTCAAACCGGTCAACGGCGAGGGCAAGACCGTCACCGCCGGCAACGCCTCGGGCATCAACGACGGCGCCGCCGCGATGATCCTGGCTTCCGCCGAAGCGGTCGCCAAGTACGGCCTCAAGCCCCGCGCCAAGGTGCTCGGCATGGCCAGCGCCGGCGTCGCCCCGCGCGTCATGGGCATCGGCCCGGTGCCGGCGGTGCGCAAGCTGTGCGAGCGCCTGAACCTGGCGGTTGCCGACTTCGACGTGATCGAACTCAACGAAGCCTTCGCCGCCCAGGGTCTGGCCTGCCTGCGCGAACTGGGCATCGCCGACGACGACGCCCGGGTCAACCCCAACGGCGGCGCCATCGCCCTCGGCCACCCGCTGGGCATGAGCGGCGCGCGCCTGGTGCTGACCGCCCTGCACCAGCTGGAGAAGTCCGGCGGCAAGCTGGGTCTGGCGACCATGTGCATCGGCGTCGGCCAGGGTCTGGCGCTGGCCATCGAGCGCGTCTGAGCCTGCTCGTAGGGTGGGTAACGGCGCCGCCTTGCCCACCGCGGCGGCGGCGCTGGAAAACGCTGGCGCGGTTTTTCACCCTGCGAAAATGCGGCGGCGTAATGGGGTAGGGTGGACAACGGCGCAGCCTTGTCCACCATGACTGCGGCGGTGGAAAACGCTGACGCGGTTTTCCACCCTACGGCTGGACCGCCCCCGTGCCACGCTGCCAACCTGGGCCGTACTGCCATCGCTTTCTGTTTCAGGACGAATCGACTTGAGCAACCAACTGTTCGATGCCTACTTCACCAGCGCGCCGATGCGCGCGGTGTTTTCCGACCGCGGGCGGCTGCAGGGCATGCTCGACTTCGAGGCCGCGCTGGCGCGCGCCGAAGCGCAGGTCGGACTGATTCCCGAGGCGGCCGTGGCGCCGATTGCCGGTGCCTGCCGCGCCGAGGCCTATGACGTCGCCGCGCTGGCCACGGCCATCGCCACCGCCGGCAACTCGGCGATCCCGCTGGTCAAGGCCCTCGGCCGGCAGACCGCCGCCGTGGATGCCGAGGCCGAGCGCTACGTGCACCTCGGCGCCACCAGCCAGGACGCCATGGACAGCGGCCTGGTGCTGCAGCTGCGCGCCGCCGTCGGGCTGTTCGAAACCGAGCTGGCGCACCTGGCCGAGGATCTCGCTGTCCAGGCCGAGCGCCACGCCGACACCCCGCTGGCCGGACGCACCTGGCTGCAGCATGCCACCCCGGTGACCCTCGGCATGAAGCTCGCCGGCCTGCTCGGCGCGGTGACCCGCCAGCGTCAGCGGCTGGCCGAGTTGAAGCCGCGCCTGCTGGTCCTGCAATTCGGCGGCGCCGCCGGCACCTTGGCCGCCCTGGGCGAGCACGCCCTGCCGGTGTCCGAGGCGCTGGCCCGCGAACTGGACCTGAGCCTGCCCGAGCAGCCCTGGCACACCCAGCGCGACCGCCTGGTCGAGTTCGCCGGCTGGCTCGGCCTGCTCGCCGGCACCCTCGGCAAGCTTGGCCGCGACCTGTCCCTGCTGATGCAGACCGACGTCGGCGAAGCGTTCGAGCCCTCCGCGCCGGGCAAGGGCGGCTCCTCGACCATGCCGCACAAGCGCAACCCGGTCGGCGCCGCGGTGCTGATCGGCGCCGCCACCCGCGCGCCGGGGCTGGTCGCCACCATGCTGTCGGCCATGCCCCAGGAGCACGAGCGCAGCCTCGGCCTCTGGCATGCCGAGTGGGAAACCCTGCCCGAGCTGTGCTGCCTGCTCTCCGGCGCACTGCAACAGGCCCGTCTGTTGCTGCCGGGGCTGGAAGTGGACGCCGCGCGTATGCGCGCCAACCTCGACCTGACCCGCGGCCTGGTGCTCGCCGAGGCGGTGAGCATCGCCCTGGCCCAGCGCATCGGCCGCGAGCACGCTCACCACCTGGTCGAGCAGTGCTGCCGCCAGGCGGTCAACGAAAGCCGCCACCTGCGTGCCGTGCTCGGCGCCAATGCCGAAGTGAGCGCCGAGCTGTCCGCCGCCGAACTGGATCGCCTGCTCGATCCCGCCCATTACCTTGGCCTGGCGCAGCGCTGGGTCGCCCGTGCCGTGGCCGAGCATCGCGCCACCCACCGTTGAAGGAGTCTTCCATGCCGACCGTGCAACTCGCCGATGGCGCCCTGAACTACCAGATCGACGGCCCCGCGGGCGCGCCGGTGCTGGTGCTGTCCAATTCCCTGGGCACCGACCTGCACATGTGGGACACCCAGATCCCGGCCCTCGCCGAACACTTCCGCGTGCTGCGCTACGACACCCGCGGCCACGGCCTCTCGGCGGTCAGCCCGGGGCCGTACCGCATCGAGCAGCTCGGGCGCGACGTGCTGGCCCTGCTGGAGGCCCTGGGCATCCAGAAGGCCTCGTTCTGCGGCCTGTCCATGGGCGGGCTGATCGGCCAGTGGCTGGGCGTCAACGCCGGCGAGCGCCTGCACAAGCTGGTGGTGTGCAACACCGCGGCGAAGATCGGCAACGATGAGGTCTGGAACGGCCGCATCGATACCGTGCTCAAGGGCGGCCAGCAGGCCATGCGCGACCTGCGCGACGCCTCGATCGCGCGCTGGTTCACCGCCGAGTTCGCCGCCGCCCAGCCGGGCAAGGTCGAGCCCATCGTCGGCATGCTGGCGCAGACCTCGCCCGAGGGCTACGCCGCCAACTGCGCGGCGGTGCGCGACGCCGACTTCCGCGAGCAGCTCGGCGCCGTCGCGGTGCCGACCCTGATCGTCTGCGGCACCCAGGACGCGGTGACCACCCCGGAGCACGGCCGCTTCATGCAGGAGTGCATCCAGGGCGCCGAGCGGGTCGAGTTCCACGCCGCGCACCTGTCCAACGTCGAGGCCGGCGAGGCCTTCACCCTGGCGGTGCTGGATTTCCTCCGCAAGTAAGTCATGCGTAGGGTGGAAAACCCGCGCAGCGGTTTTCCACCCTCTGCTCTGTCCCTATCAATGCTCGGCTCGTTCCTGGCGCGCCGAGCGGGAGTACCGCAATGGATGAAAAAGAACGCTACGACGCCGGCATGCAGGTGCGCCGCGCGGTGCTCGGCGACGCCCATGTCGACCGCAGCCTGAAGAACCTGACCCCGTTCAACGAGGAGTTCCAGGAGATGATCACCCGGCATGCCTGGGGCGACATCTGGACCCGTCCGGGCCTGGCGCGCCACACCCGCAGCCTGATCACCATCGCCATGCTGATCGGCATGAACCGCGAGGGCGAGCTGAAGCTGCACCTGCGCGCGGCGAAGAACAACGGCGTGACCCGCGACGAGATCAAGGAAGTGTTGATGCAGAGCGCCATCTACTGCGGCATCCCGGCGGCCAACGCGACCTTCCACCTGGCCGAGGAGGTCTGGGACGAGCTGGGCGTGGAATCGCTGGGCTGAGCCGATGTCCGCGAACCCGCCGATCCGCCTCCTGCTGGCGGGCGAGGGCGCCATCGCTGCCCTGCACATGCAGGCCCTGCAGACGCTCGAGGGCGCCGAGGTGGTCTGCCTCGCCGGCGGAGTGGCGGCCGACAGCGCCGCCTTCGCCGAGCGCTGGGGCATCCGCGGGCACTCGCTGGACTTTGCCGCCTGCCTGGCGCGCAACGACATCGACGCGGTGATCCTCGCCACGCCGAGCCCGCTGCATGCCGGACAGGCCGCCCAGGCCATCGCCGCCGGCAAGCATGTGCTGGCGGAGATCCCCATGAGCCTCGACCTGGCCGATGCCGAGCGCCTCTGCGCGCAGGCGGCGGCCACGGACCGCGTGTGCATGGTCGCCCATACCCGCCGCTTCGGTCCGCCCCACGCGGAGCTGAAGCGGCGCATCGGCGCCGGCGAGTTCCACCTGCAGCACCTGGTGGCCGAGACGTATTTCCTGCGCCGCGACAACCGCAACATGTTCGGCCAGCCGCGCAGCTGGACCGACTGCCTGCTCTGGCACCACGCCTGCCACAGCGTCGACCTGTTCGCCTGGCTGCTCGACGACGCCGAGCTGGAGGTGTGGGGCAGCGCCGGTCCGCGCCATCCCGAACTGGGTATCCCGATGGACATGAACATCGGGATGCGCTCGCGTCGCGGGGCGATGGCCAGCCTGGTGCTGTCGTTCAACAACCGCGGGCCGTTCGGCGGCTTCTACCGCTACATCGGCGAGGAAGCCACCCTGCATGCCTATCGCGACGAGCTGAAGGACCACGAGGGCATCGTGCAGCCGGTCCCCGCCGGCACCGGCTTCGCCCGCCAGGACGGCGAGTTCCTCGCCGCGATCCACGAGCGGCGCCCGCCCGAGTCGTCGTTCGCCGCCTGCCTGCCGACGATGCGCCTGCTCGACCGGCTGGACAGGCTGATGGGGTTGACCTGAAGGATTCATGGAATTGGCTTTCAAACGACCGGCGGCCCTCAAGGGGCGGCCGGACCTGCTGGACGACGACAAGGAGAAGAGCATGCGTGTCCTGATCACGGGTGCCAGCCGTGGCATCGGCGCGGGTATCGCCCGCAAACTGGCCCACGACGCCCGCGCACGGGGGCAAGGCCTGCACCTGGCGGTCGGCGCCAGCCAGCCGGGCGAGGCCATCGATGCCCTGGTGGCGGAGCTGCGCGGACTGGATGTCCAGGTCCGGCCGCTGTACGGCGACCTGGCCGACGCGGTGGAGTTCTGCGGCGGCCTCGACGGACTGGTGGCGAACGCCGGGATCATGCAGGGCGGCGCGCTGCTCGACTACGCCCCGGCCGCCTGGGACCGGCTGTTCGCGGTCAACGTGCGGGCCAACTGGCTGCTCGCCAGGGCTGCCCAGCCGGCCCTGGCGGAGAGTCGCGGCAGTCTGGTGGCGGTGGCCTCGATGGCCGGCATGCATCCCTCGCCCGGCGCCGGCGCCTATTCCCCGAGCAAGGCGGCGCTGATCATGCTCTGCCGGCAGATGGCCCAGGAGTGGGCGGGGCAGGGCATCCGGGTGAACAGCGTGTCGCCGGGCATGGTGCGTACGCCGCGGACCGAAAAGGTCTACCAGAATGCCGAGGTCGCGGCCCGGCGCGATGCGATAGTGCCGCTGGGGCGGGTCGGTGCGCCGGAGGACATCGCCGGGGTGGTGGCCTTCCTGCTCGGCGAGGATTCGCGCTACCTGACCGGGCAGAACCTCTGCGCCGACGGCGGCTACACCAACTCGATCCTCGCCTTCCTGCCCGGGCTGCCCAAGGCGCAGTGACCGGGCCCTGGATGAGCAAACGCCCCCGAACGGGGGCGTTTTGCATCGTGGGCTGTCAGAACAGCGACAGCGGGTACTGGACGATCAGGCGCTGCTCGTTGAACTGGTTGTTGCTGCCCCAGTCGCGGCGGATCGTCGAGTTCCGCCAGCGCAGGGTCAGGTTCTTCGCCACGCCGCTCTGCACCACGTAGGCCAGTTCGCTCTCGCGGCCCCATTCCTTGCGGTTGTCGAGGCCGCCGGCCTCGATGTTCGAGCCGGAGATGTAGCGGGTCATGAAGGTCATCCCCGGCACGCCCAGCCCGACGAAGTTGTAGTCGTAGCGCAGCTGCCAGGAGCGTTCCCGGGCGTTGTCGTAGCTGGAGTTGTAGCTGTCGTTGGCCAGGGTGCCGCCGCTGGTGCCGTTGACCCGCAGCCACTTGCTGTCGCCGCTGACCCGCTGCAGGCCCAGGTAGACGGTATGGGAACCGGTCTTGAGCGAGAACAGCCCGGACAGCACCTTGTTGTCCAGGTGGCCTTCCAGCGCGTCGCCGTCGTCCTCGCCGTTGAAGTAGCCGATGTTGGCGCCCAGGGTCCAGTCCTTGCCCAGCGGCTGGGTGTGCAGCACCTGGACGTAGCGCTGCTTGTAGATGTCCTGCAGGCGGGCGTACCAGAGGCCGACGGTGGTGCGCTTGTCGTTGAAGGTGTACTCCGCGCCGCCGAAGTCGAAGTCGTCCGAGGTGCGGTTGCTGGTGTAGGGACTGGTGCCGAACAAGGTCATGTCCTCCATGCTGCCGTCGTCGCGCGGACTGTTGCCGGTGATGTGGCCGGCGTAGAGGGTCAGGTTCTTGATCTCCTTGGAGGTGAGCATGGTGCCTTCGAAGGTCTGCGGCAGCGAGCGGCCGTCGTCGGCGCGCAGGATCGGCAGCACCAGGTACCATTCGCCGACCCGCAGTTCGGTTTCGGAGAACTTCATCTTGCCCGCGACGGCGATCCGCCCGAAGTGGTCGGCGGGCTTGCCGTCATGGTCGAGCGGCAGCAGCGCGGTGCCGCCGGTGCCCTTGCCGCCGTCGAGCTTCTGCGCATAGAGGCCGAGCACGTCGACGCCGAAGCCGACCGGGCCCGGGGTGTAGCCGGACTTGACGTCGAGGATGAAGTTCTGGGTCCATTCCTCGGCCTTGCTGCGGGTGGCGTTGTCGCGCTTGAAGTCGCGGTTGATGAAGAAGTTCCGGAAGGTCAGGGTGCCCTTGGAGTCTTCGAAGAACCCTGCGGCGTCTGCGGCGAGGGGCAGGGCCAGGAGTGTACCGAGGGTCAGGCTTGCGCCACTGCGCGCCATCGACAGCAGGTCGCGTGAAATCATTGATGTTCTCCGTTGTTTTCGTAAGGCATGACCCTCCCCTCCGGCCAGGTACGGGGCGGTGGGGGAGTGAGGTGGCGTTTATTGGCCGGCAGGATGGTCTCGACCGTCGGCGGTGAGCCTGTTCAGCGGGGATGCGCCGGGAAGCGGATGCAACGGGAAGGTGGCGAAGCGGAAATGCGCGGCATCGGAAAATTCCTTTTGAAATTATTGTTGGAATCGAGAAGCCCTGGGAGTGATTCCCAAGTGGGGGATTATGGTTGCCGGCTGTCCCTGCGGGGTCAATCGGGGCGGGGGACTTGTGTGCGGTGATCGCACAAATAGTTAACTGGTTGGTACATTTTTATTGATCGACTCGAAGTCCCGTCCAATAATTGATGCAGATTCCCCCTTCGCCAGCCCGACCTGCCCGCCATGTGGCCCCGGCAGCCGCTGGCGGCCGACTGCTCCAGTGCGGAGGACTCATGCACCGTTCCATCGCCACCGTCTCGCTCAGCGGAACCCTGCCGGAAAAGCTCGAGGCGATCGCCGCCGCCGGCTTCGACGGCGTGGAGATTTTCGAGAACGACCTGCTCTACTACGGCGCCAGCCCGCGCGAGGTGCGCAAACTGGCGGCCGACCTGGGCCTGGCCATTACCCTGTTCCAGCCGTTCCGCGACTTCGAGGGCTGTCGTCGCGACCGTCTGCAGCGCAACCTCGACCGCGCCGAGCGCAAGTTCGACCTGATGCAGGAGCTGGGTACCGACCTGGTGCTGGTGTGCAGCAACGTCGCCGGCGACTCCCTCGGCGACCGGCAGATCCTCGTCGACGACCTGCGCCTGCTCGCCGAACGTGCCGGCGCGCGCAACCTGCGCATCGGCTACGAGGCGCTGGCCTGGGGCCGCCACGTCAACACCTGGCAGCAGGTCTGGGAGATCGTCAAGGCAGGCGACCACCCCAACCTGGGGATGATCCTCGACAGCTTCCACACCCTGTCGCTGAAGGGCGATCCGAGCGCCATCGCCGAAGTGCCGGGGGAGAAGATCTTCTTCGTGCAGATGGCCGATGCGCCGATCCTGGCCATGGACGTGCTGGAGTGGAGCCGGCATTTCCGCTGCTTCCCGGGGCAGGGCGAGTTCGACCTGCCGGGTTTCCTCGCGCCGATCCTCAAGAGCGGCTACCGCGGGCCGCTGTCGCTGGAGATCTTCAACGACGGCTTCCGCGCCGCGCCGACCCGCAGCAACGCGCTGGATGGCTACCGCTCGCTGCTCTACCTGGAAGAGAAGACCCGCCTGCTGCTGGAGCAGCAGGGGCAACCGGTGGAGCCCGGGGTGCTGTTCGCGCCGCCGCCGGCCAGTCGCTACGAGGGCATCGAGTTCCTCGAGTTCGCCGTCGACGACACCCATGCCGCCCAACTGACCCAGTGGTTGACCCACCTCGGCTTTGTCGAGGCCGGCCGTCATCGCTCGAAGAACGTCAGTCTGCTGCGCCAGGGCGACATCAACCTGGTGCTCAACGCCGAACCCTATTCCTTCGCCCATAGCTTCTTCGAGGCCCACGGCCCGTCGCTCTGCGCCACCGCACTGCGCGTTGGCGACAGTCACCAGGCGCTGGAGCGCGCCTGCGGCTTCGGCGGCCAGCCCTATCGCGGCCTGGTCGGCCCCAACGAACGCGAGGTTCCTGCGGTACGCGCACCGGATAGCAGCCTGATCTATCTGGTCGACCGCGATGCCGAAGGCCACAGCATCTACGAGACCGACTTCGAGCTGACGGGCAGTCGCGACGGCGGCCTGCTGCAGCGCATCGATCACGTGGCCATGGCCCTGCCGGCCGAATCCATGGATTCCTGGGTGCTGTTCTACAAGAGCCTGCTCGACTTCGAGGCCGACGACGAGGTGGTGCTGCCCGACCCCTACGGGCTGGTCAAGAGCCGCGCGGTGCGCAGTCGCTGCGGCTCGGTGCGCCTGCCGCTGAACATCTCGGAGAACCGCAACACGGCCATCTCCCGTTCGCTGTCCACCTATCGCGGCTCCGGCGTGCACCACATCGCCTTCGTCTGCGACGATATCTTCGCCGCCGTCGAGCGGGCCAAGGAGGCTGGCGTGCGTCTGCTGGATATCCCGCTGAACTACTACGACGATCTCGCCGCACGCTTCGATTTCGACGACGATTTCCTCAGCCGGTTGGCCTACTTCAACATCCTCTACGACCGCGACGCCCAGGGCGGCGAGCTGTTCCACGTCTATACCGAGTCGTTCGCCGAGCGTTTCTTCTTCGAGATCCTGCAGCGCAAGGACTATGTCGGCTACGGGGCGGCCAACGTCGCCGTGCGTCTGGCGGCGATGGCCCAGGCCCGCAGCGGAAAAGCCGCGCCCAAGCTCTGAGAGCGACGGCAAAAGCCACGGGGTTTCCCTTCCGTGGCTTTTCTCCGCCAGGATGGCAATGAATAATGGCCGTCATCCCTTCTTTGCGAGATGCGCCCTCCATGCCGGACACCAAGCCTGCCGTCGACCCCGTTGCGCGTCCCCGTCAGCCACGCAAGAACAATCCGGAAAAGACCCGCCAGGAGATTCTCCTCGCGGCCGTCCACGAGTTCGCCGAACAGGGCCTGAGTGGCGCGCGGGTGGATGCCATCGCCGAGCGCACCAGCACGTCCAAGCGGATGATCTACTACTACTTCGGCAGCAAGGAGCAGCTCTACCTGGCGGTGCTGGAGAAGCTCTACGGAGACATCCGCAGAACCGAGGCCGGGCTCAGGCTCGACGAGCTGGACCCGGAGGCGGCGATTCGTCTGCTGATCGAATTCACCTTCGATCACCACGACGTCAATGTCGACTTCATCCGGGTGGCGAGCATCGAGAATATCCATCACGGCGAGCATATTGCCAGGTCGCAGCTGATCCGCTCGCTGAGTAAGTCGATCGTCAGCGAAATCGCCGCAATCCTCGCCCGTGGCGTCGCTGCCGGCGTGTTTCGTGCCGACATCGATCCGCTCGACCTGCACCTGCTGATCAGCTCGTTCTGCTTTTTCCGGGTGTCCAACCGCTACACCTTTTCGACCATCCATCAGGTCGATCTCGGCGAGCCGGAGGCCAAGGCGCGTCACCGGGAGATGATCTGCGAGGCGGTGATTCGCTATATCAGGACCTGAAGGAACTCGGCCGGTGTCGTGTGGGGGCGATGAGCGCTTCGCGCAGAGCGCTGGCAGGTTGCTTGGTGCCGAGGTCCGTAGGGGGAAGCCGCGCGCAGATGCTTGATGGGCGTGGGCTGGACTGGCCGCTGTCGGGGCAGCGGCCGTTTTTCAGTCGGGCCTCAACCGAGGCTGGCGAAATGCGCCATCATCCGTCCGGCATCGGCCTGGACACCGCTGAACAGCTCGAATGCCTTGACTGCCTGGAACACCGCCATGTTGCTGCCGTCGAGGGTCTGGCAGCCGAGGGCGCGAGCAGTGCGCAGCAGCTCGGTTTCCAGTGGGAAGTAGATGATCTCCGCCACCCACAGGCCGGCGTGCAGCAGTTCGGCCGGCAGCGGCATGCCCGGCAGCTTGGCCATCCCGACCGGCGTGGTGTTGACCAGACCCTGGGCCTCGGCCATAGCGGCCGGCAGATCGCTGCCGGCAACCGCCCGACCGGCACCGAAGCTGCCGTTGAGGTTCGCGGCCAGATCGGCGGCACGGCTCGGTTCGACGTCGAAAACGGTCAGCTGGCGCACACCCGCCTGCAGCAGGGCATGGGCCACCGCAGCCCCGGCTCCGCCGGCACCCATCTGCACCACGCGCTCGCGTGCCACCCCCGGCAGGCCGCGGCGGAAGCCCTCGGCGAAGCCCAGGCAGTCGGTGTTGTGACCGATGCGCTTGCCGTCCTGGAATACCACGGTGTTCACCGCGCCGATGCCGCGGGCTTCCGCCGACAGCTCGTCGAGCAGCGGGATGATCGCCTGCTTGCACGGGAAGGTGATGTTCAGGCCGGTGAAGCCCATGTGCTGGGCGGCGGTCAGCAGCTCCGGCAAGGCTTGGGTGTCGAGGCCGAGCTTGTCCAGGTCGATCAAGCGGTACAGATAGCGCATGCCCTGGGCATCGCCCTCGTGTTCGTGCATGGCCGGGGTACGCGAAGCCTGGATGCCGGCGCCGATCAGGCCGGCGAGGATGCTGTGCGATTGGGCGGTCATGGGCTCAATCCTTCTTCAGAAGTTGACTGAAATGCTGTAGTGCCATGCGGTAGCCATGGCTGCCGAGGCCGCAGATCACACCGACGGCGATGTCCGACACGAAGGAGTGGTGGCGGAAGGGCTCGCGCTTGTGCACGTTGGAAAGATGCACCTCGATGACCGGCAGTTCGCTGGCGAGCAGGGCGTCGCGGATGGCGACCGAGGTGTGAGTCCAGGCGGCGGGATTGATCAGGATGCCGGCACAACGGCCGCGAGCCAGATGAATCCACTCGATCAGCTCGCCTTCATGGTTGGTCTGGCGGAATTCCACGCTCAGGCTGCATTCCTCGGCGGTCCGCGCGCAGAGTTCGGCGATGTCGGCCAGGGTTTCCCGCCCGTAGGTAGCCGGCTCGCGCGTGCCGAGCAGATTGAGGTTGGGGCCGTTGAGCACGAGAACAGTATGTGTCACGCGATTCTCCATTGTTATTAGGTTGGTGGAGGTACGCACGTAAAATGTACCAGGTGGTTAATTTGGTCAATCGCAGGAGATCGCCCAAGCGCGGGGCATAGGGCGGCGGGCGGCCGACGCCGTGCTCGGGGACGGCTCGCAACGTCGATGGCGCGGGCGTTTGGCGGGTTGCCGGGGGATGCGGCGAAGATGCCATAAAGCGTGCGGTTATCGCCCGTGGGCATGCGGGCCGAGGATGAATGCCCCCGTTGCCGGAGAGAAAGCCTCGGCAGGTGGAAATTGCGCTTCACCTACCGGCCAGATTCTGGTAAAAAGAGCGCCGCTTGCGGGCGTCGTATAATGGCATTACCTGAGCTTCCCAAGCTCATGACGAGGGTTCGATTCCCTTCGCCCGCTCCAATATCATGTTTCCGAGTTCTCCTAAGTTCCCCCGGAAACGCCGCAAACCCAGAGAAACCGGCCCTTGTAGCCGGTTTTTTTGTGCCTGAGTTCTCCCGCGTTCTCCCGTGTATGCCTAGGCACCGTGTATGCCTCCTTGTATGCTTCCGTGTAACTCGAACTTAGGCATACAAGGAAATGAAGCGAAGCGAGATCAAGCGCCGCCCCCTGGCCGATACCACCCTGGCCAGTCTGGAGCCGGAAGCCACTGCGTACAGGGAGCTGGACGGCGACGGCCTGTACTTCCGGGTGAAGCCCAACGGCACCAAGTCCTGGGAACTGCGCTACAAGAAGCCGGACAGCAAATGGAGCTGGCACGGGCTGGGAGGCTATCCCGATCTGTCCGGCGCCATGGCCCGTGAAAAGGCGCGGGAAGCAAAGCGCTTGGTGGCCAGCGGCACCGATCCGGTACAGCACAAGGTCGCCCAGCGAGAGGCTAAGGAAGCCGCCAGCGCCAACACCTTTGCCGCCGCTGCCGAGTATTGGTTTCAGCGAAAGGCGCAGGACGGACGCGCCGACAGCACCCTGCGCCTCATGCGCGGCTATCTGGACAACGACGTGCTGCCCGCCCTGGGCGATAAGCTGCTGACCGAAATCACCCGCCGCGACTGCGCCGACCTACAGGAGCGCATCGAGGCCCGAGGCGCGCTGAACACCCGCGACAAGATTCGCGTCGCCCTGCGCCAGATATTCAGCCAGGCCATTGCCCGTGGGCTGTGCGAGAACAACCCGGCCAGCGAGCTGGGCGCCATCGCCGCGCCGACCCCGAAGGCCAAGCAATACCCGCATCTGCTGGAGCCTGAGCTGCCGGCCTTCCTGCAAGCCCTGCGCCGTAGCACCAGCCGCACCCCGGCCCGTGTCGCCACCTGGCTTGTACTGTGGACGGCCAGCCGGCCCGGTGTTGTGCGCGCTATGCCGAGTGGACTGAAATCGACTTCGAGCGCGCCCTGTGGAGCATTCCCGCCGACAAGATGAAAGCGCGCCGGGATCACGTCACCCCGCTTTGCCGGCAAGCCCTGGAGGCCCTGCGCGAACTTCACCGCATGACCGGGCGCGGTCGCTACCTGTTCCCCGGCATCGGCGCCAAGAAGCCCGTCATCAGTGAAAACACCATCAACCTGACGCTGAACAAGGTCGGGTACAAGGGCCGCCTGGTAGGGCACGGCAGCCGACACACGGCCAGCACCCTGCTACGGGAACACGGCTGGGAAAAAGACTTCGTGGAAGCTCAGCTGGCGCACAAGGAGCAAGGCGTGGCCGGCGTCTACAACCAAGCCGCCTACTTGGAACAGCGCCGCGCCATGCTCCAGTGGTACGCCGATTACCTGGACGCACTGGAGGCTGGCATGACCCCGGTACAGCGCGCCGACTTTGACGCCATGGTGAACACCACCGGAACCAATGTGGTGGCGCTCAAGCGCAAGGCTTGACCCAACAGCACGGCAGATTCCCAACCTGTCCCAACACGGCGCAGCCCATGCGAAAGACAGGGGTATAATGCGCCATCACTGTTGATTCATACAGGAACCGAGTTGCCGGCCAGCCTAGCCCGACGGGGTGAAAAGCGGATTTCCCACCCGCCCGGCTGGCCGACCTATTCGAGAAGTGGGAGCGCCTGGGAGGACGCATAACGATGGACTACGAGGACGACCTGCCGAACCTTGACCACTGGAAGTCGGTAATGGAGTTCACAGTGGAGCAGGCAGCATTGCTGATGGCAATGATTGACCCGTTCGACGTGGAAAGCTTGGAGGAAGCCAAGAGGTTGCAAGTCTCCCGCTGGAAGAAGGCGCACGCGCATTCTCTCGCCATCGTTTCCGCCATTCGGCAAGGGGTTATCTCGCCTGTCGTCTGCTGCGCTTATATAGAGGACAGCAACTGGAATGGTTGGCATACGGTGACGATGAAACCATCTGACCGCACCATGGAAATCAGCCCAGCTCACACGATCATCGCCCGCGCGTCACTGATCAACTGGGTGGCCACTGAGAATGTCCAAGTAACTAGGCCACGCCCTCGGCAGGCAGTACCTGCTACCACGAAGCCAGCGCCTGCGCCGATCACTGTCGAGGCCAAGCAGGAGCCGCTGGCGCTGCCATATCACGGTCACAAATCCGAGGGGCTGGAGTTTGTAGGCGAAGCCATTAGGCAGCTGTGGTCAACCTACGATGAGGATGACCCGAGCACCGCGCCGACACAGGCGGAAGTGGTGAAGTTTCTCCGCGACAAGCTGGGGGCTGGGGTGAATATGGCAGAAGCTGTGAATCTGGTTCTTCGCCCTGCCCATTTGCGGCGAGGTGGGAACAAGGGCAAGAAGGTGCCCACCAGCGTAGACCAGTAATTGCGAGGCTTTCAGGGTAGGTGCCCACCTGCCTTTGCCTGTTATGGTGGGTGCCTACTTCAACCTTGTGTGCCCACCTGGTACCTACCTTCGGCGCTTGCTGGTCGCCTGATCTGAGCCTGTAGGGTGCGCCCTGTCTCAACACAGGAACACCCGACATGCCCCATCCCAACCCCGCCGCAACGCCCTACAACACCCAGACGCCAGCGCTTCCCGAGCTGTGGACCATGACCGAAGTGGCGCGCCTGATGCGCCGCACCCGCTCCGGCGTGGACAAGCTGCGCGCCCGTGATCCGAATTTCCCGAAGCCCTTGAAGGACGGCGACAACCGCCGCAGCCGCATCTACTTCGTGCGGTCGGAAATCGAGGCGTACCTGTCGGCTCGCCTGGAAGCGCGGGAGGTAGCCTGAAATGAAAAAGGCGACCCGTCCCGAAGAACAAAGCCGCCCGCTGCAAGGCCAGTCTATCACCGCCAGCGCCAGCCCCGCCGATCTGCTGGCCACGGCACCGACCAAGATCGCCCGCGCCCTGGTGTACTTCCGCCACTTCGGCGACCTGAACCGCTTCGAGGCTGCGCGTCTGGTGGGCGATACCTGCCTCAACTCCACCATTCCCGCCCTGGAGCGCTACGGCCTGGCCTTCGAGCACCTGCCGGAGAAGTCCCCGAACCATTGGGGCGAGCCGTGCGACTGTACCCGCTACCGCCTGCCGGCCAGCCAGTACGACCGCGCCGACAAGGTGCTGGCGCTGATGTTCAGCCGCACCAAGGGGGCAGCATGATCCGTCCGCAGACCTTCGCCCAGCTTCGCCCGAGTGTTGCCAAGCCTTCCCGCTGGCGCTATCGTGCGCCCGTCACGGTAAGTCCCGTGGCCGGGTTTGGCGACCCGGAAAGAAAAGGCGCACAGGCGCCCACCATCCGACAGCAGGCGCTTTTTTTGTGCCCGCGGTTTCGCGTTATGGCGGCTGTGCGTGGGAGACCTTCGGGTCTGCCGGGTTCCTTTTCCCCGGTTCGCCAACCTGCGCACAGCTGCCACCAAAATCGTTTGGCGACGATTCGTGGCAGCTCCAACAGAAAAGGAGCTGTACCCATGCGTCACATCCCCGCCCGTAGTCCGTCTACCGCAAGTACCCGCGCCGCCGCCCATCGAGCAATGGCCCTGGCTGCCCTGCGCGCCGACTCCTCCCTCTCCGTCCGCCTGCGCCGCTTCAATCGGCACATGGCCATCGCCCGCACCTTGGAGTTGCAGGAGGTGGCCCTGTGATCGCCGTTCAACTGATCGACAGCACCGGCCGCGTCCTCGGAAACATGCGCTTGCCCGCCGATGTGCGTCTGGCCGATCTGGAGCGCCTGGCGCTCGCTGCCGGCCACCGGAGCCTTTCGGAACACCTTGAGCAGTACCTCGCCGCCGAGGTCCGCGCCCAAGCCCTGGAAGTCTTGGAGGTGGCGCTGTGAGCAAGGCACCCACCATGCAGGCCATCGCCGACGAAGCCGTCGAAACCCTCGGCTACGGACGCGAGCAATCGACCTGGCTTTCCGCTCTGATGACCGCCATCCGCCTCGATGCCGAGCACAACCAAGGCCGCCGCGTGGCCGATCTGGCTACCTTGGGGCAGCACCTGGCCAGCGACTGCGCCAACTACTTGGACACGCAATCCAGCGACCTTCGTCGCGAGCTGGACGCGCAGGAGGTGGCGAAATGATCCGCTTCGACTGGAACGCCCTGCTTCCGAATCACGAAGCCATCGTGGCCATGACCCCGGAGAAGCTGGAGGCCGCCGGCCAGGCCGCCGAAAGCTACGGCATGAACATCGGCTTCGGCATCGCCGCAATCGGCAATCTGCTGGCCGGCACCGCCCAGAACGAAGACCACGGCCTAGACCCTGACGCCATCGCCGACCTGGGCTGGCTGCTGGAGTCGCTGGGCAAGCTGTCTGCCAAACTGGCCGACACCGGCAGCGGTATCGCCATCGAGCGCAAACGCCGCCGCACCAAGCGCGAGGACTGACCCATGAGCAATTTTCAACGCTGCCAGCCGGCGGCGACGGGATCGGCTTGCCCGGAGAAAGGCCCGGCCCTGCAACTGACCCCGCGCCACCTGGAGCTGATCCGCGCCGCACAGCAGGCGCTCCACCGCGCCACCGACCAGACCAGCACCACCGCCGAGCGTGGCGCCGCGCTGGTCGCCTGGCAGGCCGCTGCCGAGCGGCTGGCCGTGGCCTTGGTCGCCTACCTGGAGAGCATCGAGGAGGACTGCCCATGACCGTTGTCCCGTTCAAGCGCGGCGGGGACGAGCCGCCCCGCGAAGCAGCGCAGATCGACCGCGAAAGCCTGGTGGAGCTGCTGCGACTGTTCCTGGACCTGTCCGACTACATCAAGCACGAGCACGACCTGCGCAAGCGCATCGAGCTGTACGGCCTGGCCAACCGGCTGGGCGACACGCTCCAGAAGTTCACCGGCACGCAGAAGGGGGCCGTATGACCATCGTCACGTTCAAGCCGAAGGGTGGCGGCGACAGCGAGCCGCCGCACATCGACGCCCGGAGCTTCCGCCTGCTGATAGACGCGCAGATCGAAGCCCGCGTGCTGGCCGACGAGGAAGCCGACCCGCAGCGCCGCGCCGACCTGGAACGGCTGGCCGGGCAACTGCTGGCGCTGGTAGAGCGGCTGATGCCGCCGAAGGGGGCCGCATGACGATCAACTTCGACATCGAGCAGGTAGCACGGCACCTGCTGGGCGAGCCGAACGCCAGCATGAGCAAGCCGGCCGAGCTTCGATTCGGCACTCGCGGCTCGCTCGCCGTGGACCTGGACAAAGGCACCTGGTTTTCCCACGAGGAACACGTCGGCGGCGGCGTGCTCGACCTGATCGCCCGGGAGACCGGCCTCGCCACCCGTGCCGAGCAATTGGCGTGGCTGGAATCGCAGGGGCTGCGAGAACAGAAGCCGACTCAATGTCCTGCAAGCCCTAATGTCCTGGTCAAACCCAAGATCGACACCACCTACGCCTACAAGGACGAGAAGGGCCGGGTGCTGTTCGAGGTCGTCCGCTTCGAGCCGAAGGACTTCCGCCAGCGCAAGCCGGACGGCAAAGGCGGCTGGAACTGGTCGGTGAAGGGCGTTCGGCAGGTTCCCTACCACCTGCCGCAACTGCTGGCCGCCGATCCTGGTGCGTGGGTGTTCATCGTCGAGGGCGAAAAGGACGTGCTGTGCCTGGAGTCGGTCGGCCTGGTCGCCACCTGCAACGCGGGAGGCGCCGGCAAGTGGCCCGCCGAGCTGTGCAAGCACTTCGCCGGCCGCCGCGTGGTCATCCTGCCCGACAATGACGAGCCGGGGCGCCAGCACGCCGACAAGGTGCGCTCCGGGCTGTCCGGCGTGGCTGCCGAGGTGCTCGCGCTCTGCCTGCCCGGCCTGCCGCCCAAGGGCGACGTGTCGGACTGGCTGGACGCGGGCGGCACTGTCGAGCGCCTGCTGGAGCTGGTCAACGCTCCCGGCCATGGTCTGTCCGAGGGCGATGCGCCCGCCGCGCAGCCGGTCGCGGAAGCCTTCGCCCCCGGTGACGAAGAGGACGAAAAGCAGAGCCAGGCGTCCCTGTTGGTCAAGTTCGTCGAGCAGCGCTTCGAGCTGTTCCACGACGCCAACAAGGATGTGTTCGCCCGCGACCGGAAAACCGGCGAGGTGCGCAACCTGGCCGGTCGGCAGTTCCGCGACTGCCTGCTGGCCGGCTTCTACACCGACACCGGCAAGGCCCCGCGTGACCAGTCGCTGCGCGAGGCGCTGGCCACCCTGGCCGGGCTTGGCCGGTTCCATGGCGAGTGCTTGGCCGTTCAACTGCGCACGGCGGGCGCCGCCGGCGAGTATTTCCTCGACCTGGCCGTGCCTGGCAGCAGTCGTGCCGTCCGCATCCGTGCCGGCGCCTGGGAGATCGTCGAGTCACCCGACGCGATGTTCGTCCGCCCCGAGTCTATGCAAGCGCTCCCCGAGCCGATCCCCGGCGGCTCCATCGATCCGGTCTGGCGCGTGGCGAACATCCCGCCCGGGTCGCGGCTGCTGGCGCTGGCCTGGCTGGTCGAGTGCCTGCGCCCCGACACGCCCTATCCGGTGCTCGAGCTGCTGGGCGAACAGGGCAGCGCCAAGAGCACGACGCAGACGGCGCTCCGCCGGCTGATCGATCCGAACGCCTGCGACCTGCGCGGCTCGCCGAAGTCGGTGGAGGACATCTTCGTCTCGGCCGGGGCCTGCTGCCTGGTGAGCTACGAGAACGTCTCGCACCTGCCGGCGCCCATGCAGGACGCGCTGTGCGTGCTGGCGACCGGGGGCGGCTTCGCCAAGCGCAAGCTGTACTCCGACAGCGAGGAGAGCGTCATCAGCGTCAAGCGGCCCATCGTGCTCAACGGCATTTCCGCCGCCGTCACGGCGCAGGACCTGGTAGACCGGACCATCACCATCGAGACGCCGGTCATCGGCGAGCGCCTGGAAGTCACGGCGCTATGGCAGGCGTTCGAGGCCGAGCGTGGGCGACTGCTGGGCGCGCTGCTGGACATCGCGGCGAAGGCGCTGGCGCTGCTGCCCGACATGCACATCCCCGCCGAAGACCGTCCCCGCCTGGTCGAGTTCGCCCGCCTGGGCATGGCCGTGGCCGCCGCCGTCCGCCAGGAGCCGGAGGACTTCATGCGGGAGTTCAACGCCTGCCGACAGGAAAGCCTATCGCGCACCATCGACGCCAGCCCGGTCGCCGCCGCCGTGGTGGACATGATCGAGGCCCGCCCGCAGGGCATGACCGCACCGGCAAAGGAAATCTTGCTTGTGCTGGAGCAGTACCGCCCAACCGGCTGCGACTCGTGGCCGAAGTCTCCGAAGGGATTGGGGGATGCCCTGCGCCGTGCCGCTCCCGCCCTTCGCCAGCTGGGCATCGACTGCAAGTGCCTGGGGAAGGGTAGCGGAGGCGTAGTCCGCTGGGAGGTACGGAAGAAAGTTCCCGTTGCAAAGTCCCAAATGTCCCAAGTCCCAAATCCGCCCGCTGAAAAGTTGGGACTTGGGACTTCTGGGACTTCGAGTCGGGAAGTTTCCTCCGCCGACTCCGCCCAAGACTGGGAGGACTTCTGACCATGGCTGCCCTGGACTACCTGCGCCGGGCCGGCCTGGTCGCCGAGATCAATGGCGACGGTCTGCGCCTGCGCCCCGTCGAGCGGATCACCGACGCCGTGCGCCAGTTCGTGCGCGACCACCGCGCCGAGCTGCTGGCCGAACTGATCGCCGCCAACGATCCCCGGCAGGCCGCCCCGGCGCCGCCACACGCGACGGCACTGGCACCGGCACCGGCAGCATCAACCCCAGCGCCAGCAGCAGAGGCCAGCGCAGAGCCGAAGCGCAACGCCTGGACGATCACCCGAGGCGGCAAGCCGATCTGCACCATGGTCGGCGAGCCGTCCACCCGTACCGAAGCCTTGGCCGAGGCGCGCTGGCGCTGGCCTGATGCCGACATTCTGGAGAGCTGATTCATGAGCCTGATTCACCTGGTCCGCACTATCGCTGACATCGGCATGAAGCCGACCGTCACCAAGCGCGACAGCCTGACCATTGCCCGGCGCCTGGTGCGCCTGTTCTGCGAGCGCCGAGAGGAAATCCGCCACGAACGCAACGAGCTGCGCCGGACCGCCGTCGAGATGCGCCACTTCCTGCCGTTCACCAAGAAGGCCGTGGCCGACATGGAGCAGCAGGCCCGCGACCATCGCGCCGCCGAGCTGGAGGCGATCCGCGTCGTCCTGGTGGGGAATGGCCGGCTGATCCTGACGGACAGCGAAGGCTATGCCGAGGCGCTGGGCTTCGATGCGCTGTGCGATCTGCTGAACGTCAACGTGGTGGACCGAGAGAAGGCCCGCCGCGAAGGCTGGACCACCCTGCGCGAGCTGGTTTCCCTTCGTGACCTGGAGAACAGCGCCGAGCGCCGGAGCGATGAATGGGGCGCCGGCAGCCCGCTCTATCAGGCGTGCCACCTTGCCCTGGTGGAGTTCATCCGCACCTGCCCGGAGCATCTGCTGCCCGATCCGTTCGCCCCGGGTGGCCCGCTGTACGGCGCTCCGGTTCGCATGGTCAACCCGGACGGCACCATGACCATCAAGCGGCCCGATCTGACCGTGCACGACGCCAGCGGCTCCCGCGTGGTGAAGCGGTAGACCAGCCCGCCCGGCTGCCAGTGGTTCGCCCTGGTGGCCGGGCTGCCCCGTTGAGTCGACGGGCCGGCACCAGACCAGCACCGGGCTGAACATCGCCAAGGCAGTGACAGGCCCCCCCTTCGTGGGTCCCTCCTGGGCGTTTTTGCATCGAGGGCATTGCGCGCCGCGATGCTCGCCCAGCTACAAACTTTCCAAATTTGGGTAACAGGTAACATGAACCAAGCAGATTTTGCCAAGTTGCACAGCGTGTCCCGCAAGACCGTAACTCAGTGGAAGGCCCGTGGCTGGCTGGTTATAGCCGGTGGCAAGATCGACGTGGAGGCCTCAAACGCCAACATCGAGCGCTATCGAAAAACCGTTACCCAACCCGGAAAAACCGGCACGGGTAACAAGAAGGGTAACGGCGCAGGGGGTAACTGCCAGGGTAACAAGCTGCCCACCACCCTCGACGGCGAAACGAGCGAGCAGGCAGCCCACCGGATCATCGCCACCGAAGGCGCCACCATGTCGATGGACGAGGCCCAGAGGGTAAAGGAGAACTACCTCGCCCTGCTGCGCCAACTGGAGTACGAGCAGAAGTCCGGCGCCCTGGTGGAGCTGGAGCTAGCCGAGAAGATCCTCTTCGAGCAGGCCCGAGCCCAGCGAGATGCCTGGTTGAACTGGCCCACCCGCGTAGGCCCCCTGCTGGCGGCAGAACTTGGCCTTGAGGCTGACCGAGTTACCTGCGTGCTGGCTGATTACGTCCACCGGCATATCGCCCAGCTCGGCGCCCCCGAGGAGGAAGTCGAGTTCAGCGAAAAAGGCTGATCCGGGTCTATCGGCTGCCGGGGTGCAATGCCCTGGCGGGTTTGATGTCGGAAAATCCGGCATTACCCGATCCGGCCTTTCTACATACCCGGAAAGCCGGAAATGATCGCCGGCCAATCCGGGGCGGCTCCCCGATCTGCAAAACAATCCCATGCAAGCCACCTGTAAAGCGCGTTTACAGTCATGCCCTGGCTTTGCGAAAACCAACCCCATGGAAGGCCAGCGGAAGGCCCTGGATTACCCCAAGATCACCGCAAGACCGAAGGGTGAGGTTAGGGTGATGCCGGACGGTAAGAACACGGTAAGGCCGAAGGGGTGGCCATGATGACCACGCCCCAAGGCATCCCAGCGTAAAGCCGGGAAAATCCCGGAATAGCATGCCCGGCGATCTGAGTAGCCGATGGCCCGGCCTGATCCTGTCCCCTTTGCTCGCGAGCTGCTGCCGTCCTCTGTTGCATTGGCCTCAGTCACATAGCGTCCCCCGCACCTGGACACGGTGGGGGCGGCAACATGCGAGACATGATCTGTGCGACGACAACCCTGGTGACGCTCGGCGGGGAAACCAAGCCGGCACCCGAGTGGGCCGCCGAGCGCGGCTTGAAGTGGCAGACGGTGAAGATGCGCCGCTACCGTGGTGCCGGCTGGGCAGAGGCGCTGTGCCCGGAGCTACGCCGCACGCCCTGGATGGATCGCTGGGCTGTGGTCCTGGGGGATGCGCGGCAAGGCTCTGTCGCTCCCTGCTGAACCTGCGCAGCAGATCCACAACGAGGAAGGAAACACCGTTAACACCGATGGAAACACCCCCACGCGGGAAGGTAGGAGCGCATCCCCATCGCCGGTATCCAGACGCTGGTATCCAGTGTGGTATCCAGCAAAACACCCTTCACGCAGGCCGTCACGCACCAGCCCGCAGTGGTCACCAACCCTGGTCACCACAGCTGGTCACCGCGCCCGCGCAGGCCGGTACGCACCCGGTGCGCACGGTTGGTGCGCATCTGGAGGTGCGTACTGCGAAGCGGGATTTCCCGCCCTGGTGCTGCCCTGAGTGGCGAGAGCGCCACACTGTGGCCGGGCCGCCACCGTGTCGAAATCAACACACTGTGCTGGGAATGGCACTCTGTGCCGAAACAGACCAACAGGCCCGACTCGGACCAGCAGAGCCGAGACAGATCGATCGGTCTCACTGAGACCAAAACGTCTCACTGAGCACACCTCCTTCTCCCGCCTGGGGAGGATGGCCCAGAACTGGACCATGCTCGGATGCTAAAACCGCCGCCGTGGCGGTTTCGGACATCGGCTGGAAGTTCAGCCGATCTACCTGCCCCGCCTGCGAGTGGGCGTCACCTGTCGGCGAGGGGAACCTGAAAACCCGCCCCGCCGCGTGTGGGGATCGCCGCCGCCTGAATGTCAGGTTTTGACAGGTTCTCACCCGCCCCGCGTGCGCGTGGGGATCGCGCGGGGTGCCGGAAAATTTTCCGACACCTACCGTACCTGCCCGCGCTCGCCTGGTGATCGCCCGAGAAGTCGGGAGATGTTCGGCGCGCCGGCTGCCGACGATGACCGCCTGCCCGACTTTCCGCAGCAGTACGCGCACGCACGCGAGGCGCTGGCACACTACGCCGACCAGACCACCAGCGAGGGCAGACCATGAGCATCATTCAGCGCGACTACCTGCCAGAACGAAAGGAGCCGGCTTTCCCTCGGGACCTGGCCGCCCTGATCGCCAGCAAGGCGCAGGCGCTGGCCGCGCAGTTCGAGGAACGGGCAACCAGTCAGATGGTGTTCGACGCCCGGCGCCGCCTGCGTGACGGCATGGACGCCGCAGAGATCGCCCGGCAGTTGGGGTTGTGACCGGCAGCAGATACCCGCCACCCGAAACCCAGCAGAAACCTATCCGGTTTCTGTCCGGTTCCACGGCTGCCGGTACGCAAGCCGGTACGCATGGAATCGGCACCCTGGCCGTACTGCAACCGCGAGGGGGCCGAAGCGTTGCCCCCGGCATTGCATCGACCTATCAGCACCACCCCGAGGCGAGGGACTGACGACGATCACCAGCGCCAGCAGTGCGTCACCTGGTGGGCTTGGAACTGGTCAAAAAGCAGCCGAAAAGAGGCCAGCAGCCGGCGCCTTGTATGCCTGTGTGTATGCCCGAACTTTGAAAGTGGCTACGAGTGCCGCTATTGCTGGTCACTTCGATTCCCTTCGCCCCCAGAGCCGGTTTTTTTGTGTCCGCATGTTCCCCACTTTGCCCGTGTATGCCCCCTTTGTTGGCGGATCTGCAGGATGCCGACCCCAAGGCGCTGGGTTGCTTGGTCTGCTGCGTGCCGACTGCCGACTGCCGACTGCCGACTGCCGACTGCCGACTGTCGATTCCGAGCCAATGCCAACTGGCATATCAGCCATCGCGTGCGGGTCTGGATCGGGGCGCGCAATCGCCGGACCAGGGCCGAAGTACGGCGTGGCCCGCCGCTTACCGAGCAAAAGCTTCTGGTTGAGCCGAGTCGAGCCTTGCTGGGTGCATGGCAAGCGGGCGATCGCTCGAGCCCGAGCGCCCGAGGTAATGAAGCAGCGGGGCAACTGTTACGGCTGCGAACAGCTCGCACCAGTCGCACAGAATGTCGGTTGGAATTGCTGGCGGCCCATATTCCCACTCCGTGCACTGGCAGTTGGAGGCACCGAGGCACACGTCTCAGTACTTTGCGGGGAGGTCCGGCGATGCTTTGGGCAGGTAGATATGGCTGCCGACAAGAACCTTTTCGGGAATGGGTTCGTCCCGCGCCAGATGCTTGAGTATCCGGTAGCTCTGGCGGCCGAGTTCCCGGCTTTGTGCGCCCAGGTAAGCCTGCACAAGCCCCTCGTCGAGCAGTTCGAGTTGCGCCTCGTCGGGCTCGTCGGCGGTCATGATAATGACGGGACCTGTACCTCTTTTCCCTCGTTCGGCAAGCAGTGGGCCAAGCTGGCGGCGGAACGCGTCGGCTTGGTAAATCGGCCAGCTGCCGGTAGTGACGATGGCGTCGACCTGGCTGGTGCTCAGCAGCGTGGTCAGCTGGATTAGCGCTTTTTCTTGGTCGTCGGCGCTATACAGCGGACAGCGCTGCGACTCGTTCCAGCCGTTCTCCCCGTTCAGCGGATCGACTGCTCCATCCGCGCCACGACCACTGCGTAGTAGCTGTTGGCGGATACCCTGGATACGCTCCTGGAGATTGGTGTCCTGCGGGCTGCCGCTCAGGATGCACAGCCTTCCGCCCTGCGGCCTGAAGCGCTGGACGAGCCGGCCGAGTTGCCGGCCGAAGGCCAGGTTGTCGAGCCCGACGTAGCTGCGGCGTAGATGCTGCTCGGCAGGCCCCAGGTCCGAATCGAAGGTGATCAGCGGCGGCTTGCTTGCCCGTTTCAGGGCATGCTCGGCCAGCCACTTCGAATGGGTCACGGACAGGGCGATGCCGTCCAGGTCCTTGTCGAGGGCCTGTTCCAACGCCTCATTTTGCCGGCGAAAATGCGCGGGCCCCGAGGGTCCCAGCAACAGACAGGTATCGCCCTCGGCCTGGGCGGCCTCGGCACAGCCTTTACCGACCTGGATGAAGAAGTGCTGGTCGACCCGCTTGGCGACCAAGGCGAACTGCAATGATTCGGCATTGCTGAAAGGAGCCAGCAGTAATCCGAAAAGCAGGCCAGCAGCAGAAAGAGAGCAAGAAGACAACGACCTTTCCAAAGCAAATTCCCGCCGATTACTGGGCTTTCTTCGCGATGATACGCCTTAAACATCCCTCAGACGCCGGTTGGCGGATGCTGATTCTGGCCTGTTCAACACCCTGCCTCAAGGCTTCGAAGGCATGCCCGTTGATGCTTTAGGCAGGTAGAGATGGCTGTCGACGAAAACCTTCTCGGGGACAGGCTCTCCTTGGGCTAGACGCTTGAGCATCCGGTAGCTCTGGCGACCGATTTCGCGGCCTTCCAGGCTCAGATAGGCCTGTACCAGGCCGTCGTCGAGCAGCGCGCGCTGTGCTGCGTCGGGCTCATTCGCAGCGACGATGATGGCCGGGCGCACACTCTTTTTATCGAGTTCGGCGAGCAACGGGCCGAGCTGCTGACGAAATACGTCGGCGTGGTAAATCGGCCAGCTGCCGGTGCTGATGATGACGTCAACCGCGCTGGTATTCAGCAAGGCGGCAAGCTGGAGCAGCGCCTTCTCTGGGTTTTCGGCGCGATAGAGCGGGCAGCGGTTCGGCTCGCTCCAGCCATTCTCTCCACTCAGCCGGTTAGCCTCCCCACCCTCGGTTTGGGCTTGGCTACCACGCAACTGCTGGCGGATGCCTTGGAGGCGTTCCTGGTAGTTGGTTTCCCGCGAGCTGCCGTTCAAGACGCACAGCTTTCCGCCTTGTGGCCTGAAGCGCTGGGCGAGTGCGCCCAGCTGCTGGCCGAAAGCCAGGTTGTCGAGCCCGACATAGCTTCTGCGCAGATGCTGTTCTGCCGGTTTCAAGTCCGCCTCGAAGGTGATCAGCGGCGTCTTGCCTGCCCGCTGCAGGGCATGCTCGGCCAGCCATTCCGAATGGGTCACGGACAGGGCAAGGCCGTCCAGATCTCTGTCGAGAGCCTGTTCCAGTGCCTGGTTTTGCAGGCGAAAATGCTCTAGCCCCGCAGCACCCAGCAACAGGCAGGTATCGCTCTGGGCTTGGGCGGCCTCGGCGCAGCCCTCGCCGGCCTGGATGAAGAAGGGGTGGTCGACCCGTTTGGCGATCAGCGCGAACTGTAGCGGTTCGGCACCGGCGGGGAGGCCGAGCGGCAGCCCGCAGAGTAGGCCGGCAGCGGAGAGCAAGCGGGAAAATAGATGTCTTTTCAAAGTGGATCCTGTCGGCCTCCAGCATGGCGGGCTGGCTTTTTATGGGTTTTGGGATGCCATGAGGTCGTTTGGGATGATCTCTACTTTGTGGGGCGGGGCTGACGGGTGGCTGCGAAAGCCGGTCGAGATCGGCCCCTTCCCTTGATCAAGCTAAGTGGACGCGCTATGGGATGTCACGCCTGTGGCCGGCTGTTTCTGCGCCGACCGGACAGGGCAGAAATACCCGAGAGTTCTTTTTTAACGCTATTTTTCGAGGTGAACTACTGAAAAATCAGTCTGTTACACCGCAAAGAAAGATCATTCACGTCGATTGCGACTGTTTCTACGCCGCCATCGAGATGCGCGACGATTCGCGCCTGGCCAGCCGGCCGCTGGCGGTGGGCGGCGCGCCCGAGCGGCGCGGGGTGATCGCCACCTGCAACTACGAGGCGCGTGCCTACGGCGTGCGTTCGGCGATGCCCGCGCGCCAGGCCCTGAAGCTCTGTCCGGAGCTGTTGATCGTCCGGCCGCGGTTCGACGCCTACCGGGCCGCTTCGCGGGAGATCCACCGGATCTTGCGCGACTACACCGAGTTCGTCGAACCGCTGTCGCTGGACGAGGCTTACCTGGATGTTTCCGCCAGCCCGCACTTTTCCGGCAGCGCCACGCGCATCGCCCAGGAGATCCGCCGGCGTGTCTGGCAGGAGTTGCGCATCACGGTTTCCGCCGGCGTCGCGCCGAACAAGTTCCTCGCCAAGATCGCCAGCGACTGGCGCAAGCCCGACGGGCTGTTCGTGATTCCCCCGGCCGAGGTCGAGGCCTTCGTCGCCGACCTGCCGGTGAGCCGGCTGCACGGGGTCGGCAAGGTCACCGCCGAGCGGCTCGGGCGTCTGGGCATCCGCACCTGCGCCGAGCTGCGCGAATGGAGCCGGCTGGCGCTGGTGCGCGAGTTCGGCAGTTTGGGCGAGCGCCTGGGGCAGTTGGCGCGGGGAATCGACGAGCGTCCGGTGGAGGTCGACAACCGCCGCCAGTCGCTGAGCGTGGAGCACACCTACGAACAGGACCTGCCCAATCTGGCTGCCTGCCTGGAGCGGCTGCCGCTGCTGCTGGATGAGCTCGACGGACGCCTGGCGGGTCTGGAGGGCGGCTATCGGCCGGACAAACCCTTCGTCAAGGTGAGGTTCCACGATTTCACCCAGACCACCCTGGAGCAGGCCGGTGCCGGCCGAGACCTGGACAGCTACCGCGTGCTGCTCGGCACCGCCTTCGCCCGCGGCGCCAGGCCGGTACGCCTGCTCGGCGTCGGCGTGCGGCTGCTCGATCTGCGTGGCGGCGAACAGCTGGAGCTGTTCGCCGACTGAGCGGGAGCCTTCCCCGGCCGCCTCAGGCGTCCGCTCTCGCCTCGTCGGCCAGGCGGACGAGGGCGGCATCCAGTTCGTCCAGGGCGGCATCGGCCGCCGGGGCGTGCTGCTTGAGGAGGGTTTCGCTGTGCTGGCAGGCGGCGCGTAGCTGTGGCACGCCACAATAGCGGGTCGCTCCGTGCAAACGATGCACCCGTTCGAGCAGGGCGGCACGGTCGCCGTCCCGGCGTGCCTGCCGGATCGCCTGGCGGTCGGCATCCAGCGAGGCCAGCAGCATGCTCAGCATGTCGGCGGCCAGATCGGGCTTGCCGGCGGCCAGGCGCAGACCCTCCTCGGGATCGAGCACGCTGAGATGGCCGATGGGCGCCGGCCGGGCCTCGGCGGCCGGGCTGTCGGGCGAACGCAGGTGCAGCTTGGTCCATTTGTGCACGACCTGAGCCAGCTGGCGTTCGTTGATCGGCTTGGTCAGGTAGTCGTCCATGCCGCCCTGCAGCAGGGCCCGCCGCTCGTTGGCCAGGGCATGGGCGGTGAGGGCGATGATCGGCGTGTGATGGTGCTCCGGCTGTCCGGCTTCCCACTGGCGAATCGCCCGGGTGGCCTGGCGGCCGTCCATGCCGGGCATCTGCACGTCCATGAAGATCAGGTCGAAGCGTTCCTGTTGCGCGGCTTCCACCGCAGCCTGGCCGCTGTCCGCCACGCTGACCGTGGCGCCCATGTCGCCGAGCAGGGTCTGCACCAGCAGCAGATTGGCCGGGTTGTCGTCGACGCAGAGCAGGCGCGGCGCGCGGTTGCCCAGCGGACCCGGTGCCTGCTGGCCGACCGGTTGCGGGGCAAGCAGCTCGGCCAGGGCGGCCTGCAGCTTGTCGCGCCGTGCCGGCTTGCTCTGCAGCTGGATCTGCGCCTCCGGCAGGGTTTCCTGATAGAGCTGCTGTTCGGTGGTGGGGCAGAGCACCAGGCATTTGCAGCCGAGCCGGTCGAGGTCGGCGATGCGCTGGGCCAGTTCCTCGGCATCGGTGTCGCGGCTGGTCACGCCGAGCACCGCCAGTCCGATCGGGCGATTGTCCTGGCGCGCGGCGGCGACGCCGGCCAGCAGGCTGTCCAGCTCGGCGAAGGGCAGCACCTCCAGGCCGCAGTCCTCCAGCTGGTGCTGCATCGACTGGCGGGCCAGCTCGTGTTGTTCGAGCAGGGCCACGCGGTGGCCGTGCAGGGCACTCGGCGGCTCGTCCTCGGTGCGGTCGTCGAGCGGCAGGGACAGGCGGATCCAGAACTCGGAACCTTCGCCCGGCACGCTGTTGACGCCGACCTCGCCACCCATCTGTTCGATCAGGCGCTTGGAGATGGCCAGGCCCAGTCCGGTGCCGCCGGCCTGGCGGGTCAGCGAGTTGTCGGCCTGGCTGAAGGCCTGGAACAGTGCGTTCAGCTCCTCCTGGGACAGGCCGATGCCGGTGTCGTGTACGCTGATGCGCAACTGGGCGAACTCCTCGCCGACCTCCTCGACCATGGCGCGCACGGCGATGGTGCCTTCGTTGGTGAACTTGATGGCATTGCTGATCAGGTTGGTGAGGACCTGCCTGAGTCGCTGGGGGTCGCCGTTCAGCGCCAGGGGGGTGTCGCGGTAGATCAGGCTGACCAGCTCGAGGTGCTTGGCGTGGGCCGCCGGGGCGAGGATGGTGAGGGTGTCCTGCAGCAGCTCGCGCAGGTTGAAGGGCGTGTGCTCGAGGACCAGTTTGCCGGCTTCGATCTTCGAAAAGTCGAGGATCTCGCTGATGATGCCGAGCAGGCTGTCGGCGGACTTCTGGATGGTGTTCAGGTAGTCGTGCTGGCGGGGCGACAGCTCGCCTTTCTGCAGCAGGTTGGTGAAGCCGATGATGCCGTTCAGCGGGGTACGGATCTCGTGGCTCATGTTGGCGAGGAACTCGGACTTGATCCGGCTCGCTTCCAGGGCCTCGCGGCGCGCCATGTCCAGCTCGATGTTCTGGATCTCGATGGTTTCCAGGTTCTGGCGGACGTCCTCGATGGCCTGGTCGATGCTGTTCTGCATCTCTTCCTGGGCGTGCTGCATGACCTCGGCCATGCGGTTGATGCCGGCGGCCAGTTCGTCCAGCTCGTGGCTGCGCAGGGGGGGCAGGCGGGTTTCCAGGTGACCGTCGCGCAGCTGCGACACGCTCTGCTGGATGCGCCGCAGGGGGGCGCTGATCGAGTGCCCGACGCGCAGGGCGAGGAGGGCGCTGACCAGCAGCACGGCGATGATCAGCACCAGGCTGGCGAGCAGGTTGCGGTAGCCCTGCAGCAGGGCACTTTGGTGCGATATTTCCAGGGCGACCCAGCCGATCAGGTGGTCGTCCTGGCCGCTGTTGCCGCTGGCCAGGTTCTGGTGGTAGCCGAGCACCGGCATCAGCAGGAGGGTGGCGTTGTCGTCGCGGATCATGGTCAGCTGGGTCGGGTCCTGGGGCGGCAGCGGGCTGCCGAGGCTCGGCCCGGCATGCACGATGGTTTCCAGATTGCCGTCGAGAAAGCTCACCGCACGGATGTCCGCCTGGTCGAGCACCTGGTTGGCGATGCGCTGCAGGCGATTGTGGTAGCTCTGCGCCAGGGACGGTGCGGCCAGGGGGGCGAGCTGCTGGACGATCAGCCGGCCGCGCTCCACCAGATTGCTGTGCATCTCGGTCAGTTGCTGCCAGGTGAAATAGCCGCCCAGGACCAGCGCCAGCAGGCTGCTGGGCAGCAGGGTGAGCATGACGATGCGGGCCTTGATGCTGAAGTCGTGGAACACCCCGATTCTCCATGATGGGTTTGGGTCGCAGTGTAGCGACAGACTCGATTGGGGCAACAGAATGCGTTGTCATAGCGATTCGGAATATGTATGCGCCATTCCTGAATGATGGCCTCCAGCGCTTTGCCGGCTATCATAGGAGCCCCCTGCGGCCTGGATGGCTCGCCTCCGAGCCGAAGTCCGCTTATCGACGGGCGAGCGGCACCCGCGCAGATGGCGGCAAGGAGGCCGTCCGTATCGAGCAGCCCATTTCTGATTCAGGTTACCGAGTGTTTCCATGACAGTGCATTTCCCCACCATCGCCGAGTGCATCGGCAATACCCCGCTGGTGCGTCTGCAGCGCCTGCCCGGCGAAACCTCGAACACTCTGCTGGTCAAGCTGGAGGGCAACAACCCGGCCGGCTCGGTGAAGGATCGCCCGGCGCTGTCGATGATCTCCCGCGCCGAGCTGCGCGGCGACATCCGCTCCGGCGACACCCTGATCGAGGCCACCTCCGGAAACACCGGCATCGCTCTGGCCATGGCGGCGGCGATCAAGGGCTACCGGATGATCCTGATCATGCCGGACAACATGAGCGCCGAGCGCAAGGCGGCGATGACCGCCTACGGCGCCGAGCTGGTGCTGGTGAGCAAGGCCGAGGGCATGGAGGGTGCCCGCGACCTGGCGCTGAAGATGCAGAGCGAAGGCCGCGGCAAGGTGCTCGACCAGTTCGGCAACCAGGACAACCCGGTGGCCCACTACGAGGGCACCGGCCCGGAAATCTGGCGCCAGACCCAGGGCACCATCACCCACTTCATCAGCTCGATGGGCACCACCGGCACCATCATGGGTACCTCGCGCTACCTCAAGGAGCAGAACCCGGCGGTGCAGATCGTCGGCCTGCAGCCCCAGGAAGGCTCGGCGATTCCCGGCATCCGCCGCTGGCCGCAGGAATACCTGCCGAAGATCTTCGATGCGACCCGCGTCGACCGGGTGATCGACATGGCGCAGAGCGAGGCCGAGGAGGTCATGCGTCGCCTGGCCCGCGAGGAGGGCATCTTCTGCGGGGTGTCCTCGGGCGGGGCGGTGGCGGCGATGCTGCGTCTGTCGCGCGAGGTGGAGAACGCGGTGCTGGTGGCGATCATCTGCGACCGCGGCGACCGCTACCTGTCCACGGGTGTCTATGACCAGCCATAAGCCGGTCCCTGCCCGGCAGGGCGGCACGCGATGCGAGGTCTTCTATCGTGGCTAAACGCACTACCGGCCTGCGCTTCCAGCCCAGCGGCGGCGCCCGCACGGCGCCGCTGCCGGTGGGCAGGAAGCAGGTCCTGACCATCGAGCGTCTGGCCCACGACGGTCGCGGCATCGCCTTCGTCGACGGACGCACCTGGTTCGTTTCCGGCGCCCTGGCCGGCGAGCAGGTCGAGGCTCGCGTGCTCGGTGCGCGTAATCGGGTCGTCGATGCCCGCGCCGAGCGGATCCTGGCGGCCAGTCCGCGGCGTCGCGTCGAGCCCTGCGCGCATGCCGGGCGCTGCGGCGGCTGTACCCTGCAGGCGCTGCCGCATGCCGAGCAGCTGGCGCTGAAGCAGCGCACCCTCGCCGAGCAGCTGGCGCGTTTCGCCGACCTGGCGCCGGATGAGTGGGCGCCGCCTTTGGTCGGTCCGGAGTTCGGCTACCGCCGCCGGGCGCGCATTGCCGTACGCTGGGACGTCGCCGCGCGCCGGCTGGAGGTGGGCTTTCGCGCCGCGGCCAGCCAGGCAATCGTCGCCATCGACGACTGCCCGGTGCTGGTACGCCCGTTGCAGTCCATCCTCCGTGCCCTGCCTGCGCTCCTGCATGGCCTGGACAGGCCGCAGGCACTGGGGCATGTCGAATTGTTCCATGGCAATGCAAGCGCCATCCTGGTGCGTCATACTGCGCCACTTGCGGACAGCGACCTGCTGCGCCTGCGCGCCTTCTGCCGCGAGCACGCCGCCCAGCTCTGGCTGCAGGGCAAGGGCGAGGCGCAGGCGGACGCGCCGGGAACTCCGCTGGGCTACCGTCTGGAACCGTGGAGTCTCGAGCTGCGGTACCGCCCCGGCGACTTCGTGCAGGTCAACGCACCGGTGAACGAGGCAATGGTCGCCCAGGCCCTGGAGTGGCTGGCGCCGCAGCCCGGGGAGCGAGTGCTGGACCTGTTCAGCGGACTGGGCAATTTCGCCCTGCCGCTGGCGCTGCGGGCGCGCGAGGTGGTGGCGGTGGAGGGGGGCGCGGCGATGGTCGAACGGGGCAGGGAAAATGTGCTCGGCAACGGCCTGGGCAACCTGCACTTTTACCAGGCGGATCTGTCGGAGGCGCTGGCCGAGGCGCCCTGGACGGCCGGTGGCTTCGCTGCGGTGCTGCTCGATCCGCCGCGCGACGGCGCGCTGGAGGCGGTGCGGGAGATGGGCGCCCTGGGCGCCGAGCGGGTACTGTACGTCTCCTGCAATCCGGCGACCCTGGCCCGCGATGCCGCGGAGCTGGCCGGGCAGGGCTATCGTCTGCGGCGTGCCGGGATTCTCGACATGTTTCCGCAGACCGCCCATGTCGAGGCCATGGCGTTGTTCGAGGCGCGTTCCGTCTCGCGTTGAGGCGGAGCGCACGCGTGTAGTCAGGGATGGCTGCATTTTTGTTTCCAGGCAGCCCGATCCGGCTGATGTTTGTTCGGCGTGGCAGTACATGCCAGGGGAAAGGTAGGTATACATGGTACAGGTGAGAGCGCAGCAGCCGGTCAATACCGACGGCAGCATCAATCTTGAGGCCTGGCTGGATCATGTCCAGAAGATGGACCCGGCCCTGGAGCGCGAGGCACTGAAGAAGGCCTGCGAGTACGCCCGCGAGAGCGAGCAGCGGAGCCGGCCCGAGGACGGCGCTCCGGCGGCCGGCATGTCCAGTTTCCTGGTCGGGCTGGAGATCGCGGAAATTCTCGCCGACCTCAAGCTGGATCAGGACTCCCTGGTCGCCGCCGTGCTCTATCGCGGCGTGCGCCAGAAGCAGATCGCCCTGGAGGAGGTACAGCGGCGCTTCGGCCTGGTGGTCGCCAAGCTGATCGAGGGCGTGCTGCGCATGGCGGCGATCAGCGACAGCCTCAACCCGCGCGAGTCCCTGGTGCTGAACGCCCAGGCCCAGGTGGAGAACCTGCGCAAGATGCTGGTGGCGATGGTCGACGACGTGCGCGTCGCACTGATCAAGCTGGCCGAGCGCACCTGCGCGATCCGTGCGGTGAAACACGCCGACGAGGAGCGTCGCCAGCGCGTCGCCCGCGAGGTTTCCGCGATCTATGCGCCGCTGGCCCACCGCCTCGGCATCGGCCACATCAAGTGGGAGCTGGAGGACCTGTCCTTCCGCTACCTGGAGCCCGAACAGTACAAGCAGATCGCCAAGCTGCTCCACGAGCGACGGCTGGATCGCGAGCAGTTCATCGCCAAGGTCGTCCAGGAACTCAAGGACGCCCTGGCCGGCGCAGGCATCAAGGCCGACATCAACGGCCGGGCGAAACACATCTATTCGATCTGGCGCAAGATGCAGAAGAAGGGTCTGCAGTTCAGCCAGATCTACGACGTGCGCGCGGTGCGCGTGCTGGTTCCTGAGGTGCGCGACTGCTATACCGCCCTCGGCATCGTCCACTCGCTGTGGCGGCACATCCCCCGGGAGTTCGACGACTACATCGCCAACCCCAAGGAAAACGGCTACCGCTCGCTGCATACCGCGGTGATCGGCCCGGACGGCAAGACCCTCGAGGTGCAGATCCGCACCCACGCCATGCACGAGGAGGCCGAGCTGGGCGTCTGCGCCCACTGGCGCTACAAGGGCACCGACGTCAAGTCCACCTCCAGCCACTACGAGGAAAAGATCTCCTGGCTGCGCCAGGTGCTCGAATGGCACGAGGAGCTGGGCGACATCGGCGGCCTGGCCGAGCAACTGCAGGTCGACATCGAGCCCGACCGGGTCTACGTGTTCACCCCAGACGGCCACGCCATCGACCTGCCCAAGGGCGCCACGCCGCTGGACTTCGCCTACCGCGTGCACACCGAGATCGGTCACAACTGCCGCGGTGCCAAGGTCGACGGGCGCATCGTGCCGCTCAACTACAGCCTGCAGACCGGCGAGCAGGTGGAGATCATCACCGGCAAGCACGGCTCGCCGAGCCGCGACTGGCTGAACTCCAACCTCGGCTACGTCACCACCTCGCGGGCCCGGGCGAAGATCGTCCACTGGTTCAAGCTGCAGGCGCGCGACCAGAACGTCGCTGCCGGCAAGACGCTTCTCGAGCGCGAACTGGCCCGTCTCGACCTGCCGCCGGTGGACTACGACCGGCTGGCGGAAAAGAGCAACCTGAAGACCGCCGAGGACCTGTTCGCCGCCCTCGGTGCCGGCGACCTGCGCCTGGCCCATGTGGTGGGGCTGGCCCAGCAACTGGTCGAGCCGGAGCGCAGCACCGAGCAGCTCGAGCTGATTCCGCGCAGGCCGGGCACTCTGCAGCGGTCCGGCAAGCGCGACGATATCCAGATCCAGGGGGTCGGCAACCTGCTGACGCAGATGGCCGGCTGTTGCCAGCCGTTGCCGGGCGATCCGATCGTCGGCTACATCACCCAGGGCCGTGGCGTCACCATCCACCGCCAGGACTGCGCCAATGCCCTGCAGCTGACCAGTCGCGAGCCGGAGCGGATCATCCAGGTCAACTGGGGGCCGGTACCGGTGCAGACCTATCCGGTGGACATCTTCATCCGCGCCTACGACCGCTCCGGCCTGCTGCGCGACGTGTCCCAGGTGCTGCTCAACGAGCGGATCAACGTGCTGGCCGCCAACACCCTGTCGAACAAGGAAGACAGCACCGCGCAGATGGTCCTGACCATCGAGATCCCCGGGCTGGACGCCCTTGGCCGGCTGCTGGCGCGCATCGCCCAGCTGCCCAACGTGATCGAGGCACGCCGCCACCGCACCGCGCCCTGAGCCGAGGGGGCCGGCCATGTCGCGCCCCCTGGCCGCGCCAGATGCCCACCATGGACCGAACAGGAAGACCCCATGTACCGACTTGACGACCTGCTGCACCTGATGGCCCGCCTGCGCGATCCGCAGTACGGCTGTCCCTGGGACCTGCAGCAGTCCTACGCGAGCATCGTGCCGCATACCCTCGAGGAGGCCTACGAGGTCGCCGACGCCATCGAGCGCGGCGATTTTGTCCACTTGCCGGGCGAGCTCGGCGACCTGCTGTTCCAGGTGGTCTACTACAGCCACCTGGCGCGGGAGGAGGGGCGTTTCGACTTCGCTGCGGTGGTCGACGGTATCACCCGCAAGCTGATCCGCCGCCATCCCCACGTGTTCCCCGACGGTGACCTGTACGGCGCGCCGAACCTGCCGAAGCTGGCCGAGGGGGCCATCCGCCAGCGCTGGGAGGAGATCAAGGCCGAGGAGCGCGCGGAAAAGGCCGCTGTGCCCGAGCAGTTGTCGCTGCTCGACGACGTGCCGCAGGCCCTGCCGGCGCTGTCCCGGGCGGTCAAGCTGCAGAAGCGTGCCGCCCAGGTCGGCTTCGACTGGCCGGAGGCGCTGGTGGTGGTGGACAAGCTGCGCGAGGAGCTGGACGAGCTGCTGGAGGCGATGAGCGAGAACGATCCGCTGGCCATCGCCGACGAGCTCGGCGATGTGCTGTTCGCCGCGACCAACCTAGCGCGGCATCTCAAGGTCGACCCGGAGGCTGCCCTGCGCGGCGCCAATGGCCGGTTCGAGTGGCGCTTTCGCTTCATCGAGCAGGCCCTGCGTGCCGGCGGGCGCCGCCCCGAGGGCTGCACCCTGGACGAGCTGGAGGCCCTGTGGGCCGAGGCCAAGCGAGCCGAGCGCGACGCGCCGGGCTGTGCCTGAGCCCACGGCGAGTCTCAGCCGATGAGCCGGAGGCACGGCAATACCGCCAGTAGCACGGCGAAGACCGGGTGCAGTGCTCGATAGGCCTTCGACGGGCGGCGCTTGAACGCCAGGACCCGCCCGGGCATTGCCGAGGCGCTTGAAGCCATCCTGTCATTGCCCTGATCCGCCGAGGCGGTGGCGAGGCGCTGCACTGTATAAGCAGCGTCCGGCCGTGCCGACGGCCATCCCGGACTTGCGCTCCGGACCGTCAGACCGGAGGATTGCCCCCGGCCGGCAGGTTGCGGAAGGCGCCAGTCCATGCTTTCCTCCGATTTGCCCGTGTCGCTGAAGTTCGCCCCCTGAAAACGAAGGCCCGCATCGCCGGGCTGCTGGAAGATCTCTTACCATGAGCATGTCATTGCGCGACCAGTTGCTGAAAGCCGGGCTGGTCAACGAGAAACAGGCCAAGCAGGCCGGCAAGCAGAAACAGAAGCAGGAGCGCCTGGAGCGCAAAGGCCAGGTCGAGAAGGACGATTCGCAGCGCCAGGCGGCGCTCGAGGCCCAGGCCGAGAAGCTCGCCCGCGATCAGGAGCTGAATCGCCAGCAGCAGGAGAAGGCCGAGCAGAAGGCGCGAGTCGCGCAGGTCAAGCAGCTGATCGAGGTTTCCCGCCTGCCCAAGCTGAGTACCGACGACTACTACAACTTCGTCGACGACAAGAAGGTCAAGCGCCTGCCGGTGAATGCCATGATGCGCGACAAGCTCAGTCGCGGCTCGCTGGGCATCGTCCGCCACGGCGGCGGCTACGAGGTGGTGCCGCGCGAGGCGGCGCTGAGGATTCAGGAGCGCGATCCGCGTCGGGTGGTGCTGCTCAACACCCCGACCGAGGCCCCGGACGAGGACGACCCGTACGCGGCCTACAAGATCCCCGACGATCTGATGTGGTAGAGAAACGAAAAAGCCGGCGCGAAGCCGGCTTTTCTGCTGGGGCGGCGCGTCGACTCAGTCGAGCCGGCCTTTCACCGGGTGGCCGTCGACGGTGCCCTCTTTGAGCATGATCTGGTATTCCTTGCCGTCCTTTTCCACCTGGTGCAGGCGCACCAGCAGATAGTCCCAATCCTTGGCGAGCCAGAACACCGTCTTACGGCTGCTCTGGGTAGGATCGCGCACGCGCTCGACCTTGACCGCCTCGACCACGCCCACTCGGGTACGCACGTTCTCGTTGCCCAGCACGCGGAAGTCGTAGGTTTCGATCTCGTCGCCGTCGAGCACCTGGTAGCTCATGCTCTGCTTGCCTTCGGCGACGTCCTTCTGCAGCTCCAGCTGATAGAGGGACTTGTCCAGCAGGCCGCGGTTGATCGGCAGGTTCACGGGGTTGTCGCGTTCGCGGCCCTGGACCTTCTTGGCCTTCCAGTCGAAGTTGTGCTCGACTTCCTTCTCCTTGCCCATTCCGCTGCGCGCATAGCGGTAGGCGAGCGGCACGAGGCGACCGCTCTCGACGGTGAAGGTACTTTGTTCGGTGACGCTGGCGACCAGCATGCTGGCCTTGAACTCGTAGTCCCAGCGTGTGCCGTCCAGCTTCTTCAGCGTACGTTCGGCGGAGCCGCTGATCGGCATCTGCTTCCAGTCGGCGGTGTAGCTGGCGAAGAACGGCTTCAGCTCGAAGGCATAGGTGGGGGCTGCGAGCAGGGCAAGGACGAACAACAGGGCACCACGCATAACGTCTCCTATCCTAGGTTCGAATGAGATGGCCGGTAGCCGGCAGTTTTTCTCCATCCAGCAGGGCGCCTTCCGGCGTCAGCCGCAGGCGGCCCTCGGCGAACCAGCGCACGGCCTGCGGGTAGATCCGATGTTCCTGCAGATGCACGCGCAGCGCCAGGTTTTCCTCGCTGTCGCCCGGCAGCACCGGAACCACCGCCTGGATGATCAGGGGGCCGCCGTCGAGTTCCTCGGTGACGAAGTGCACGCTGCAGCCATGTTCGCTGTCCTGGGCCTCCAGGGCGCGGCGATGGGTGTGCAGGCCCTTGTGACGGGGCAGCAGGGACGGGTGGATGTTCAACAGGCGGCCTTCGTAGTGGCGGACGAAGGTTGGGGTGAGGATGCGCATGAAGCCGGCAAGGATCACCAGGTCGGGCCGGAAGACGTCGATCGCCGCCATCAGCGCGGCATCGAAGGCCTCGCGGCCTTCGTAGGCCCGGTGGTCGATCACCTGGCCGGCGATGCCGGCGTTCTTCGCCCGGGTCAGGCCGTAGGCATCGGCGCGGTTGGAGAGCACCGCGCGGATCTGTAGCGGATTGCCTTCGCCCTGACTGTCGATCAGCGCCTGCAGGTTGCTGCCGGAGCCGGAGATCAGCACCACCGCATTGCAGGAGCCGGCCATCAGTGCGCCTTCAGGTTGTTCAGCAGGACGCGCTCGGTGCCTGCGCCAGCGGCGATGCTACCGATGATCCAGGGCTGCTCGCCGGCCTCGCGCAGCACGGCGAGGGCCTGTTCGACCTTGTCCTGAGCGACGCAGACGACCATCCCGACGCCGCAGTTGAGCACGCGGTGCATCTCGCGCTCGTCGACGTTGCCCTTTTCCTGCAGCCAGTCGAACACCGCCGGGCGGGTCCAGCTGGCCACGTCGATCACCGCCTGGGTGTCCTGCGGCAACACGCGCGGGATGTTCTCGGTGAGGCCGCCGCCGGTGATGTGGGCCATGGCCTTGACCGCGCCGGTGTCCCGGATGAGTTTCAGCAGCGGCTTGACGTAGATGCGCGTCGGCGCCATCAGCAGGTCGGCCAGCGGCTTGCCGTCCAGGCTGGCGCTGGCCACTTCGGTGTCGCTTACCTCGAGGATCTTGCGGATCAGCGAGTAGCCGTTGGAGTGCGGGCCGGAGGAGGGCAGGGCGATCAGCGCGTCGCCGGCGGCGACCTTGGAGCCGTCGATGATCTCGCTCTTCTCCACCACGCCGACGCAGAAGCCGGCCAGGTCGTAGTCCTCGCCCTCGTACATGCCGGGCATCTCGGCGGTCTCGCCGCCGACCAGGGCGCAGCCGGCCATCTCGCAGCCTTCGCCGATGCCGGTGACCACGCGGGCGGCAACGTCGACGTTGAGCTTGCCGGTGGCATAGTAGTCGAGGAAGAACAGCGGCTCGGCGCCGCACACCACCAGGTCGTTGACGCACATGGCCACCAGGTCGATGCCGATGCTGTCGTGCTTGCCGAGATTCATCGCCAGACGCAGCTTGGTGCCGACGCCGTCGGTGCCGGAGACCAGTACCGGCTGCTTGTAGCCGGCCGGGATTTCGCACAGGGCGCCGAAACCGCCCAGGCCGCCCATCACTTCAGGGCGCGCGGTGCGCCTGGCCACGCCCTTGATGCGTTCGACCAGTGCTTCACCAGCGTCGATGTCGACACCGGCGTCCTTGTAGCTCAGGGAGGGTTGCTTGCTCATGGATCAGGCCTTCAGGGAAATGCGGGATTCGACCGGAGCCGAGGGCCGGTCTGCAGGACAGGTGATTCTATCAGGCTTGTCCGGCAGCGACCACCGAGCGCCCCGGCCGGCCGCGCCGCGCGCCCTGGAATGCGGCCTGCGGGCGGTACTCGCGGTTGCCGGGGAATCGGCGGCTGTTTAAGGTATACCCCCGTTCGCGGCCCCTGCGCCGCCAAGTCGAGATTTCCGTCATGCGCCCGATCGCCCGCCCGCTCCTGCTTTGCCTGTCGCTGCTCAGTCTGCCTGCTCTCGCCGAGCAGCTCGCCGGCCTCTATCAGGTCCGCGAGCCGGTCGCCAGTCAGCAGCCGGCGGCGCGCGACCAGGCCCTGCGGCGGGCTCTGGACACCCTGCTGGTGCGTCTGACCGGCAAGCCCGAGGTACTGCAGAGCCCGGCCCTGGCCGCCGCGCGCCAGGACCCACAGCAGTTGATCCTCAAGTACGGTTACGAAGGGCAGGCGCTGGTGGTCGATTTCGACCCGGCCGCTACCCAGGGTCAACTGCGCCAGGCCGGCCTGCCGCTGTGGGGGGCCAACCGTCCCAGTCTGCTGGTCTGGTGGCTGAACGAGGCCGGCGGTGCCGCCCAACTGGTCGGCGATGGCCAGGACAGCGCACAGCCGCTGCGTAATGCCGCCCAGTATCGTGGGTTGCCGTTGCGCCTGCCGATGGCCGACCTCGACGAGCAACTGGTCGCCACCCCGGAGAATCTGGCCAGTGGTACGGGCCTGGCGGGGGCGTCCGGACGCTACGGGGCCAATGCCATGCTCACCGTGCGTGCCCGCCAGGAGGGCGGCAAGTGGCTGGCGCAGTGGCGCCTGTCGGCCGACGGCAGCCAGCAGGAGGGTGCTGCCGAGGCGCCGGACGGCGCCGCCCTGGCCGATGCGGTGATGCTGGCGACGAGCGAGCGGCTGGCGGAGCGCTTCATGGGCAAGCAGGAGGCGACCGAGCGCCTGACCCTGCAGGTGGGGGGCGCCAACCTGGCCCGCTACGCCGAACTGGAGCGCACCCTCGAACCTTTCGGCGCCCGCCTGCGCCAGGTCGAGGGCGACCGGCTGGTCTATCAGCTCGACTCCACGGTTGCCCAGGTGCGCTCCCAGATGGCGCTGATCGGCCTGCGCGAAGAGGGTGCCGGGGCGGCGGCCGGCCAGGCGCCGATGGTCCAGTCGCGCGAAACGACACTGAGCTTTCGCTGGTGAGCGGCCATTGAGACGCTGAAGGGACGGACCTGCGGCCGGAGCCGTCCATGCATCACTTGCCCAATCTGCTGACCCTGCTGCGCTTCCTGCTGGTGCCGCCGGTCGCCTGGCTGATTCTCGCCGAGGCTTACGGCGCGGCCCTGTTGCTGTTCGTCCTGGCCGGCGCCAGCGATGCGCTGGACGGCTTTCTCGCCCGGCGCTTCGCCTGGACCAGCCGGCTGGGCGCCCTGCTCGATCCGCTGGCGGACAAGCTGTTGCTGGTCGTCAGTTGCCTCTGCCTGAGTTGGGTTGGACTCATTCCCGGGTGGCTGGCGCTGGTGGTGCTGGCGCGGGATATGCTGATCGTCGCCGGTGCCGTCTGCTACCGCTGGCGGGTCGGCTCGCTGACGATCAGTCCGAGCCGGCTGGGCAAGCTTTCCACCTTTCTGCAGACCGCCCTGGTGAGCGTGGTGCTGCTGCAGGCGAGCCTGCTGCCGGCCTCCGCCGCGCTGCGCCTGCCGCTGATCGTGCTGGTGGTGCTGGGCAGCCTGGCCAGCGCCGTCGACTATGTGCGGGAGTGGACCGACAAGTATCGTAGGCACAAGGATTCCACATGACCGATTCGAACCGCTGGCTCTGGCTGGCCGGGCTGTTCTTCGCCGGCTGGCTGATCTATCTGCTGATGCCGATCCTTTCGCCCTTCCTGGTCGGCATACTGCTGGCCTACCTGGGCGATCCCCTGGTGGACCGTCTGGAGAGCCGCGGGCTGTCGCGGACCTGGGGGGTGGTGGCGGTGTTCGCCCTGTTCGGCCTGCTGCTGTTGCTGTTTCTGCTGTTCCTGCTGCCGATGCTGGGCCGGCAGCTGGTGCACCTCTACGAGCTGGCGCCGCTGATGCTCGACTGGCTGCAGCAGGTGGCCCTGCCGTGGGTCCAGGTGAAACTGGGGCTGGCCAAGGGGTTCTGGCATTTGGACCAGCTCAAGGCGATGTTCGCCGGGCAACTGGGCAAGACCACCGATATTGTCAGCCAGCTGCTCAGCCAGGCCACCGCCTCCGGCCTGGCCTTGCTCGCCTGGCTGGGCAATCTGCTGCTGGTGCCGGTGGTGAGCTTCTACCTGCTGCGCGACTGGGACATCCTGGTGGCCAAGCTGCGCACCCTGCTGCCGCGGCGGCGCGAGGGCGTGGTGGTGGGGCTGACCGGCGAGTGCCACGAGGTGCTCGGCGCCTTCCTGCGCGGGCAGTTGCTGGTGATGCTGGCGCTCGGCGTGGTCTATGCGCTGGGACTGATGCTGATCGGCCTCGACCTGGGCCTGTTGATCGGGTTGCTGGCCGGGCTGGCGAGCATCGTGCCCTACATGGGCTTCGTGGTCGGCATCGGCGCTGCGCTGGTCTCGGCGCTGTTCCAGTTCGGCGGCGATCCCTATCCGCTGATCGGCGTGGCGGCGGTGTTCACCGTCGGCCAACTGCTCGAGGGGATGCTGCTGACCCCGCTGCTGGTCGGCGACCGGATCGGCCTGCATCCGGTGGCGGTGATCTTCGCGGTCCTTGCCGGCGGCCAGCTGTTCGGCTTCACCGGCGTGCTGCTGGCCCTGCCGGTCGCCGCGGTGATCATGGTTTTGCTGCGTCATGTCCACGATTTATATAAACTTTCCGAACTTTACGGAGAGTCCAGCCACGGAGACTCCAGCGGCGGTTCTGCGGAGTCGCCCGGGCCGACATGAAACCGATCCAGCTGCCCCTCGGGGTGCGTCTGCGCGACGACGCCACCTTCGCCAACTATTACCCCGGCGCCAATGCGGGCGCGCTCGGCTATGTCGAGCGCCTCTGCGAGCCCGACGCCGGCTGGACGGAAAGCCTGATCTACCTGTGGGGAGGCGAGGGCGTCGGGCGCAGTCATCTGCTGCAGGCCGCCTGCATCCGCTTCGAGCAGCAGCGCGAGCTGGCGATCTACCTGCCGCTGGCCGAGGTGGCGGACTACGGTCCGGCGCTGCTGGACAACCTGGAGCAGAGCGAACTGGTCTGCCTGGACGATCTGGAGGCGATCGCCGGGCGCGCCGATTGGGAAGAGGCGCTGTTCCACCTGTTCAATCGCCTGCGCGATGCGGGGCGTCGCCTGCTGCTCTCCGCCGCGATGCCGCCGCGCGAACTGCCGGTCAAGCTGGCGGACCTGAAGTCGCGCCTGACCCTGGCGCTGGTCTTCCAGCTCCAGGGGCTGTCCGACGAGGACAAGCTGCGTGCCCTGCAGCTGCGTGCCTCGCGCCGCGGCCTGCACCTTACCGACGAAGTCGGGCGCTTCATCCTCACCCGCGGCTCGCGCAGCATGGCGGCGCTGTTCGAGCTGCTCGACAAACTGGACCAGGCCTCGCTGCAGGCCCAGCGCAAGCTGACCATTCCCTTCCTCAAGGAAACCCTGGGCTGGTAGGGCGGGTTGCTCCCGTCCTACTCTCCGGCCAGCCGGCGGTCGTGCTGGAAGCGCCAGCGGGTGTAGAGCAGGGCGGCGCAGAACAGGGTCAGGCCGAGCAGGGCTTCCAGCCAGCCGAACAAGCGACGCGCCGGGTCGATGGCGGCGGTCACGCCCTGGATGAAGTACAGGTTCACCACGAAGCAGGCCCAGGCATGGGCGCGCGCATTGCCGAGCAGCAGGCCCGGGGCGAGCAACGCTAGGGGCAGTAGCTGGATGCCGATGATCACCCAGGGGCGGGCGCCATGCAGGTCGGCGAAGGCCAGGTTCCACACCACCAGCAGGGTGGCGAGAGCGAGGAAGCTGGCGAGGGTGAGTGCGCGGCTGGCTTTCAGGCGCGGAGCCAGCCATTCCAGGCTGGGTAGCGGTTTCGCTTTTCTAGCCACGGCCGCTCTCCAGGCGTCGGGCGGTCTGCGCCAGGCGCAGGCCGAGGGCGCGGCAGAGGGCGATTTCGTGCTCGTCGAGGGGCCGCTTGCCGTCGCTGCCGGCGTGGTGACTGGCGCCGTAGGGAGTGCCGCCGCCCTGGGTTTCGAGTAGCGCCGCCTCGCTGTAGGGCAGCCCGCAGACCAGCATGCCGTGGTGCAGCAGGGGCAGCAGCATCGACAGCAGGGTGGTTTCCTGGCCGCCGTGCAGGCTGGCGGTGGAGGTGAATACGGCGGCCGGCTTGCCGACCAGTTCGCCGGTCAGCCACAGGCTGCTGGTGCCGTCGAGGAAGTATTTCAGCGGGGCCGCCATGTTGCCGAAGCGGGTCGGGCTGCCAAGCGCCAGTCCGGCGCAGTGGCGCAGATCGTCCAGGTTGGCGTAGAGGGCACCCTCGGTGGGGAGCGCCGGAGCCGTCGCCTCGCACTCGGCAGACACCGCCGGCACCGTGCGCAGGCGCGCCTCGAGGCCGCCGAGTTCGACGCCGCGAGCGATCTGCCGGGCCATTTCGGCGGTGGCGCCGTGGCGGCTGTAATACAGCACCAGGATGTAGGACGCGCTCACGGCAGCAGCTCCAGGACCTTCTCCGGCGGGCGGCCGATCACCGCGCGGTCGCCGGCCACCAGGATCGGCCGCTCGATCAGCCGGGGATGGGCGGCCATGGCCTCGATCAGCTGCGCCTCGCTCAGCGCGGGATCGGCCAGGTTCAGCGTCTTGTATTCCTCCTCCCCGCTGCGCAGCAACTGGCGGGCCGGGATGCCAATCTTGCCGAGCAGCTCTCCGAGTTCCGCGATGCTGGGCGGGGTTTCCAGGTAGCGCACCACCGTCGGTTGCAGGCCGCGGGACTCGAGCAGTTCCAGCGCGCCGCGGGATTTGGAGCAGCAGGGATTGTGGTAGAGCGTCAGATCGGTCATGGGTGGATCGCATCCAGCGGGGTCGGGCCGCTATTCTAACCACCCCGGCGCATGGATGAACCCTGTGCCTGTCGTCGCTCACGGTAAGGAAAGGGCATGCGCCAACGCTTCGTCGATACCCTGGATTTCTGGCGTTATCTGCTCGAGCGCTTTCTGGCCGACCGCGGCCCGCAGAGCGCCGCGGCGCTGACCTATACGACGCTGTTCGCGGTGGTGCCGATGATGACCCTGACTTTCGTCGTGCTCTCGGTCGTTCCGGAGTTCCAGGGCATGGGCGAGCAGATCCAGGGTTTCATCTTCCGCAACTTCGTGCCCTCCAGCGGCGCCATGCTGCAGGATTACCTCAAGACCTTCATCGAGCAGGCGCGGCATCTGACCTGGGTCGGTGTCGGACTGCTGATGGTCACCGCGTTCCTCATGCTGATGACCATCGAGCACACCTTCAATGCCATCTGGCGGGTGCGCCAGCCGCGCCGTGGCCTGTCCAGCTTTCTGCTCCATTGGGCCATTCTCAGTCTGGGTCCGCTGCTGCTGGGGACGGGCTTCGCGCTGAGCACCTACATCTCCTCCCTGGCGCTGATCTCCGATCCCTATGCCCTGGCGGGGGCGAGGCTGCTGCTGAATTTCATGCCCCTGGCGTTCAGCGCGGCAGCCTTCACTCTGCTCTATGCGGCGGTGCCCAACACCGCGGTGCCGCTGCGCCATGCGCTGCAGGGCGGGTTGTTCGCTGCCGTGCTGTTCGAGGCGGCGAAGATGCTGTTCGGTCTCTATGTCAGCCTGTTCCCCACCTATCAGCTGATCTACGGAGCCTTCGCCACCGTGCCGCTGTTCCTCCTGTGGATCTACCTGAGCTGGATGATCGTACTGCTGGGCGCCGAGCTGGTCTGCAACCTGTCCGCCGTCCGGCGCTGGCGGCGCAATCCGCTACCGCACCTGCTGGTGCTGCTCGGCGTGCTGCGGGTGTTCCATCAGCGCCAGCAGTCCGGCCAGGCCGTCGGCCAGGCCGATGTGCAACGTGCCGGCTGGTCGCTGCCCGATGCGCTCTGGGATGAGATCCTCGATTTCCTCGAGCACGAGCAACTGGTTTGCCGCACCAGCGATGGCGGCTGGGTGCTCTGCCGGGACCTGAACCGCTATAGCCTGGAGCTTCTGCTGAGCCGTTCGCCCTGGCCGCTGCCGCACCTCGATCAGCTTCCCGAGCGTCTCGACGAGCCCTGGTTCCCGGCCTTGCGCAGTGCCCTGGAACGGCTCCAGCGGGAGCGCGCGGCGCTGTTCGGCGAGAGCCTGGCGCATTGGCTGCAGCCGCCTGTGCCGGCACCCTGAGCCGCCGCTGCGGATAGGGGCGAGATTTGCGTGGCGGCCGGCTTGCGGCGATGCTTTGTCTGTGGGAAGAGGTCTGCCGGATCGTGGATCGTCGGGGGAGGAGCTTTATGGGAAGGCGAATGGGAGTCGTCCTGGCGCTGGCCGCCGGGCTGGCGCTGGCCGGTTGCAGCGAGGACTGGGGGCTCGACCAGCATGGGCGGCCGGTCGCCGCCGAACAATTGGAAGGCCAGTGGCTGGTGATCAACTACTGGGCGGAGTGGTGTTCGCCCTGCCGCGGCGAGATCGCCCAGCTGAACGCCCTGGCCGAGCAGTACCGGGGCCGCGGCGTGCGCGTCGTCGGGGTGAACTTCGATGGCCTGCAGGGCGCCGAGCTGGCCCGTGCCAGCGAGGCGCTGGGCATCCGTTTCGGCGTGCTGGCGCAGGACCCGGCCGAGCGTTTGCAGTTGCCGCCCGGCGAGGTCTTGCCGGTCACCTATATCGTCGATGCGCAGGGCCGGCTGCGCGAGCGGCTGCTCGGCGAGCAGACCGCCGCCGGCCTGACCGCGCGCCTGCGGGCATTGCACGGGGAGGGGTCCTGAGGTGGCGCGAGTCGGCGTGCATGCGTTGGTCAGCGGCAGGGTTCAGGGTGTCTATTACCGGCAAAGCACGGCGTTGCACGCCGAGCGCCTGGCGCTGGCCGGCTGGGTACGGAACCTCGCCGACGGGCGGGTCGAGGTCTGGGTCGAGGGCGAGGCGGCAGCGGTGCGCGAGCTGTCGGACTGGCTGTGGCAGGGTCCCGAGCGGGCCCTGGTCGACGGGGTGGAGCTGGAGGAGGTGGTTCTGCAGGGCTTCGTGGATTTTTGCGTGCGGCGCTGAGTTTCACTTGACGTACCAGACGTCGTGCCACAGGCCGATCACCTTCGACGGGTAGCGATACTGTCCCAGGCTGCCGTTGTAGCGGGCCAGAGCGCGGTTGAGGTCGCCCTTTTCCTTCTTCAGGTAGTAGCTGAGGATGGTGCAGCCGTAGCGCAGGTTGGTGGCGTTGTCGGTGAGGTTGTCCTGCGGGCGGCCCAGTTCGGCCTTCCAGAACGGCATCACCTGCATCATTCCCTGGGCGCCGACCGGGGATATGGCGAAGCGGTCGAAGCGGCTTTCCGCGTGGATCACCGCCAGCACCAGGTCGGGACGCAGACCGGCCTTGTTCGCCTCGCGGTGCACCGTGCGCAGCAGGCCCAGGCGCTCGGTGTGATCCGGCAGGTAGCGGTTCAGACGAGTCGACATGTCCAGCAGCCAGACTTCCGCCTCGAAGCGGTCGGTGAAGCTGTCCGCCTCGGCGACCGTGCGTTGCAGCAGGTCGCGCAGTTCCGGCTCCGGCGCCTGCGGCAGGCTGGCGACGGTCGGTAGCGGCAGGGCGAGCAGGCAGAGCAGGGCGAGTCGCGGGAGCTGCATGCGGCCGTCCTCAGTCGCCGGAAGGAACCGCTGCTCGACGTCCGGCTTTCTTCTGCAGATCGGCGAGAAACTCCCGTTGCAGTTCCGGATCGTGGCGGGTCAGTTCGATCAGGCTCTGTTCCAGCTCGCTGGCTTCCTCTTCCAGGCCGAGTGCGGCGAGCCGCTTGACCCGGTGTACCCATTGCCCGACCTCGTCGCTCTCCAGATCGGCATAGACCAGGTCGTGGGCCTCGCGCAGCTTGCCGCCCAGGCTGCGGCTGACCGGTAGAACGGCTTCCGCGCGGGTGTCGTCCTGGGGATCTGCCACGTTCAGTTGCAACCGGGCGACACGGACATCCTGCAGGCTGAAGGGACTGTCGAGCAGGTTCAGGTGCAGGACGCCGTGGCGATCGGTGAGCAGCTCGTAGGTCCGCGCTCCGGTTCCGACCGACACCGGGCGTTCGGCCCAGGGCAGGCTGGAGTGCTCCGTGCGATGCTCCTTCAGTTGCTCGTCCAGGCGCGCCAGGTTCTGCTGGGCGCGTCCGTTGGACTCGATGTTCATCGCCGGGTTGAGTCCGGCGAAGCCGTAGTCGATCCAGCCCTCGGTGGCGAGGTCGGGCAGCGTGCCGAAGGCGGCCACGTTGAGCGCGTTGGCGGCAAGCCCGGCCACCACCGCTACCATCCCCAGGGGAAGCTCGTAGAGTTCCCGCCAGGGCTGGTAGGGGGTGTAGCGGTCGTAGCGGCGGGTCACCTCGAACTCGCTGATCTCGAAGGTCTTCTGGTCGTGGATGCGGACCTGCCGCTGCGGCAGGTCCAGCATCGCCGGCTCGCCGAGGTCGATCTGCAGGCTGTGGCTCAGGAGTTTGCGTTCGATGCGCTCTTCGTGCTCGCTGCGCTGGGGCAGCTGGTTGGCGCAGCCGGCGAGCAGGAGGGCGCCGCAGAGTGCGGCGCCGAGACGCAGGGAGCTTTGGGTGGGCATGACGTGGGATCAGCGGCCAATGCGGTTGCTAAGGAAGGCCGGGAGGTCGGCAGCCGGGATGGCCTGGACGTCGGTCTCGCGGCGGTTCTTGTACTCCAGGGTGCCCTCGGCCAGGCCGCGCTCGCTCACCACGATGCGGTGAGGGATGCCGATCAGCTCCATGTCGGCGAACTTGACCCCGGGGCTGGTCTTCTTGTCGCGGTCGTCGAGCAGCACTTCGTAGCCGGCGGCCGTCAGTTCGGCGTACAGGCGGTCGGTGGCTTCCTTGACCGCGGCGTTCTCGTACTTCATCGGCACGATGGCGATCTGGAACGGTGCCAGCGCCTGCGGCCAGAGGATGCCGCGCTCGTCGTGGTTCTGCTCGATGGCGGCGGCGACCACGCGGGAGACGCCGATGCCGTAGCAGCCCATGATCAGGGTCACCGGCTTGCCGTTCTCGCCGAGCACCTTGCAGTTCAGCGCTTCGCTGTACTTGGTGCCGAGCTGGAAGATGTGGCCGACTTCGATGCCGCGCTTGATCACCAGGCTGCCCTGGCCGTCCGGACTAGGGTCGCCTGCCACCACGTTGCGCAGGTCGGCGACCTCCGGCAGCGGCAGGTCGCGTTCCCAGTTGAGGCCGAAATAGTGCTTGCCGTCGAGGTTGGCGCCGGCGCCGAAGTCGCTCGAGAGCGCCACCGAGCGGTCGACGATCACCGGGATCGGCAGGTTCAGCGGGCCGAGGGAGCCTGGGCCGGCGCCGATCGCGGCGCGGATCTCGGTTTCCGAGGCGAACACCAGGGGGCTGGCGACTTGCGCCAGGTTGGCCGCCTTGATCTCGTTGAGTTCGTGGTCGCCGCGGACGATCAGGGCGATCAGCTGGCCCTCCTCGGCGCCGTGCACCACCAGGGTCTTGACGGTTTTCTCGATGGGCAGGTCGAACTGCCGAACCAGCTCGTCGATGGTCTTGGCATCCGGGGTGTCGACCAGGCGCAGTTCCTCGGTCGGCGCGCCACGTTCCTGCTCGCGCGGAATGGCCTCGGCCTTCTCGATGTTGGCGGCATAATCGGAGCTGTCGCTGAAGGCGATATCGTCCTCGCCGGATTCGGCCAGTACGTGGAATTCGTGGGAGCCGGTGCCGCCGATCGAGCCGGTGTCGGCCTGCACCGGGCGGAAGTTCAGGCCCAGGCGGGTGAACACGTTGCAGTAAGCCTGGTGCATGCGGTCGTAGGTTTCCTGCAGCGACTCCTGAGTCATGTGGAAGGAGTAGGCGTCCTTCATCAGGAACTCGCGGCCGCGCATCAGGCCGAAGCGCGGGCGGATCTCGTCGCGGAACTTGGTCTGGATCTGGTAGAAGTTGATCGGCAGCTGCTTGTAGCTGTTCAGCTCGTTGCGCGCCAGGTCGGTGATCACTTCCTCGTGGGTCGGGCCGACGCAGAACTCGCGGTCGTGACGGTCGCGGACGCGCAGCAGCTCGGGGCCGTACTGCTCCCAGCGGCCGGACTCCTGCCACAGCTCGGCCGGCTGGATGGCCGGCATCAGCACCTCCAGGGCACCGGCCTTGTCCATCTCCTCGCGGACGATGGCCTCGGCCTTGCGCAGGGCGCGCAACCCCAGCGGCAGCCAGGTGTAGAGACCGGAGGCCAGCTTGCGGATCATCCCGGCGCGCAGTAGCAGCTGGTGGCTGATCACCACGGCATCGGAGGGGGTTTCCTTGAGGGTCGAGAGCAGATACTGACTGGTGCGCATGTTGGGCTGTTCTGTCCGTTGCGGGGGCGGAAAAAGTGGCGGGCATTGTACGGCGGCGGATACTGCGCGTACAGAATCGGCGGGGCTTCGGCAGGCTGCGCGGGGTCGATTAACCATATATAATCCCCCGCTTTGCAGCGGGCGGGGCTCGCGGCGCAGTCGTCCCCGATGCGTGGAGTGTCCGATGCCTATTTTACGAGTATCAGTGCGCTGCCTGTGGCCATCAGCTGGAAACCATCCAGAAGTTCAGCGATGCGCCGCTGGTCGATTGTCCGAGCTGCAAGTCGCCCGAGCTGAAGAAGCTGCTCTCGGTGCCGGGCTTCCGCCTCAAGGGCGGCGGCTGGTACGAGACCGACTTCAAGACCGGCGCGAAGAAGAACCTCGCCAGCGGCGACAGTGCACCCGTCTGTGCGGGCGGCGCCTGCGCGGCGGCCGAGTGAGCCGCTCCACCCGAATTCAAGAATCGAGAGAAGAAGCACCATCATGATGCGCAGCCACTATTGCGGCCAACTGAACGAAAGCCTGGAAGGCCAGGAAGTCACCCTCTGCGGCTGGGTACACCGTCGCCGCGACCACGGCGGGGTGATCTTCCTCGACATCCGCGACCGCGAAGGTCTGGCCCAGGTGGTGTTCGACCCGGATCGCGCGGAAACCTTCGCCAAGGCCGACCGGGTGCGCAGCGAATACGTGGTCAAGATCGTCGGCAAGGTGCGCCTGCGCCCGGCCGGCGCGGTCAACCCGAACATGGTTTCCGGCGCCATCGAGGTGCTGGGCTACGAGCTGGACGTGCTGAACCAGGCCGAGACCCCGCCGTTCCCGCTGGACGAGTACAGCGACGTCGGCGAGGAGACCCGCCTGCGCTACCGCTTCATCGACCTGCGTCGCCCGGAAATGGCCGCCAAGCTCAAGCTGCGCTCCAGCATCACCTCGAGCATCCGCCGCTACCTGGACGAGAACGGTTTCCTCGATGTGGAAACCCCGATCCTCACCCGCGCCACCCCGGAAGGCGCGCGTGACTACCTGGTGCCGAGCCGCACCCACGCCGGCAGCTTCTTCGCCCTGCCGCAGTCGCCGCAGCTGTTCAAGCAGCTGCTGATGGTCGCCGGCTTCGACCGCTATTACCAGATCGCCAAGTGCTTTCGTGACGAGGACCTGCGTGCCGACCGCCAGCCGGAATTCACCCAGATCGACATCGAGACCAGCTTCCTCGACGAGGCGGACATCATCGGCCTGACCGAGAACATGATCCGCAAGCTGTTCAAGGAAGTGCTGGATCTCGAGTTCGGCGAGTTCCCGCACATGACCTTCGAGGAGGCCATGCGCCGCTACGGCTCGGACAAGCCGGACCTGCGCATCCCGCTGGAGCTGGTCGATGTCGAGGACCAGCTGAAGGACGTGGAGTTCAAGGTGTTCGCCGGTCCGGCCAACGATCCGAAGTGCCGCGTTGCCGCCCTGCGCGTGCCGGGTGCGGCGAGCATGCCGCGCAAGCAGATCGACGACTACACCAAGTTCGTCGGCATCTACGGCGCCAAGGGCCTGGCCTACATCAAGGTCAACGAGCGTGCCAAGGGCGTCGAAGGCCTGCAGTCGCCGATCGTCAAGAACATCCCCGAAGCCAATCTCAACGTGATCCTCGATCGCGTCGGTGCGGTCGACGGCGACATCGTGTTCTTCGGCGCGGACAAGGCCAAGATCGTTTCCGAGGCTCTCGGTGCTTTGCGCATCAAGGTCGGCCACGACCTGAATCTGCTCACCTGCGAGTGGGCGCCGATGTGGGTCGTGGACTTCCCGATGTTCGAGGAGAACGACGACGGTTCGCTCTCCGCGTTGCACCATCCCTTCACCGCACCCAAGTGCACTCCCGAGGAGTTGGAAGCCAATCCGGCTGCCGCACTGTCGCGTGCCTACGACATGGTGCTCAACGGCACCGAGCTGGGCGGCGGCTCGATCCGTATCCACGACAAAGCCATGCAGCAGGCGGTTTTCCGCGTGCTGGGCATCAGCGAGGAGGAGCAGCAGGAGAAGTTCGGTTTCCTCCTTGATGCGCTGAAGTTCGGCGCTCCGCCGCACGGTGGCCTGGCCTTCGGCCTGGACCGCCTGGTGATGCTGATGACCGGCGCGAGCTCGATCCGCGAAGTCATCGCCTTCCCGAAAACCCAGAGCGCCGCCTGCGTGATGACCCAGGCGCCGGGCGTGGTGGACGCCAAGGCGTTGCGCGAGCTGCACATCCGCCTGCGCGAGCAACCGAAGGCCGAGTGATCGGCATCGCCGCGGGGGCGGGCCGGCTCGCGAGCGGGCTCGCTCCTGCAAGAGCACACCGGACAGACAGAGATACGGAGTGAGTTATGGCTGGTCATTCCAAATGGGCCAACATCAAGCACCGCAAGGAGCGCCAGGACGCCAAGCGGGGCAAGATCTTCACCAAGCTGATCCGCGAGCTGACCGTGGCCGCCAAGCATGGCGGCGGCAACCCGGCGGACAACCCCCGGCTGCGTCTGGCGGTGGACAAGGCGCTGACCGCCAACATGACCCGCGATACCATCGACCGCGCCATCGCCCGCGGCGCCGGCTCGAACGAAGCGGACAACATGGCCGAGCTGAGCTATGAGGGCTATGCGCCGAGCGGGGTGGCGATCATCATCGAGGCGATGACCGACAACCGCAACCGCACCGCCGCCGAAGTGCGCCATGCCTTCAGCAAGGCCGGGGGCAACCTGGGTACCGACGGTTCGGTGGCCTACATGTTCGAACGCAAGGGGCAGATCAGCTTTGCTCCGGGCATCAACGAGGAAGCCCTGATGGAGGCGGCCCTGGAGGCCGGTGCCGACGACATCGTCACCAACGACGACGGTTCGGTGGACGTGTTCACCAGCTTCGCCGACTTCCATGCTGTCAACGAGGCGCTGACCGCCGCCGGTTTCAAGGGCGACGAGGCCGAAGTGGCGATGATCCCCTCGATCACCGCACCGATCGCCGACCTGGAAACCGCGCAGAAGGTACTCAAGCTGATCGATATGCTGGAGGATCTGGACGACGTGCAGAACGTCTACCACAACGCCGAGATTCCCGACGAGATCATGGAGCAGCTCGGCTGATGGCGGGCTTGAAGCTTGAAGCCGGGCCGTTCTTTCGGCTTCAAACTTCCATCTCATGACGCTTATCCTGGGTATCGACCCCGGCTCGCGGATCACCGGCTTCGGCGTGGTGCGCGACCATGGGCGCGGTTGTGAGTACGTCGCCTCCGGTTGCATCCGTACCGGCAGCGGAACCCTGCCCGAGCGCCTGCAGGCAGTGTATCGTGGCGTATGCGAGATCATCCGCAGCCACGGCCCGGTGACCATGGGCATCGAGCAGGTGTTCATGGCGCGCAATGCCGATTCCGCCCTGAAGCTCGGCCAGGCGCGTGGTGCGGCGATCGTCGCGGCGGCGGAGGCGGGCCTGGAGATCGCCGAGTACACCGCCACCCAGGTCAAGCAGGCCATCGTCGGCAGCGGTGGGGCGGACAAGCAGCAGGTGCAGATGATGGTGATGCATCTGCTTCGACTGGTACAGAAGCCGCAAATCGATGCTTCCGACGCCCTGGCCATAGCCCTGTGCCATGCCCACCACCGGCAGAGCCTGATTCCCCACGGCCTGGACGGTGCCAGGCGGCGGGGTGGGAGGTTGCGTTTGTGAACAAGGAAAGCGGATCTTGATCGGACGTTTGCGCGGTACCCTGGCGGAGAAGCAACCGCCGCATTTGCTCGTGGAGGTCAATGGTGTCGGCTACGAGGTCGAGGTGCCAATGACTACCCTCTATCGTCTGCCTGCGCTGAGCGAGCCGGTCACCCTGCACACCCATCTGGTGGTGCGCGAGGATGCCCACCTACTCTACGGTTTCTGCGAGAAGCGCGAGCGCGAGCTGTTTCGCGAGCTGATCCGCCTCAACGGGGTCGGCCCCAAGCTGGCGCTGGCACTGATGTCGGGGTTGGAACTGGATGAGCTGGTGCGTTGCGTGCAGGCGGGCGATACCAAGGCGTTGACCCGGGTGCCGGGGGTCGGCAAGAAGACTGCCGAACGTCTGCTGGTCGAACTCAAGGATCGTTTCAAGGCCTGGGAGGATTTGCCGACCGCCGCTCTGCGGCTGCTGGAGCCCAATCCAGCAGCTGCAGTCACGACTGCGGAAAGCGATGCGCTGAGCGCGCTGGTCGCCCTAGGCTTCAAGCCGCAGGAGGCCAGTCGCGCAGTTGCTGCCGTGCAGGAGGAAGGTTTGAGCAGCGAGGAGCTGATTCGCCGGGCGTTGCGGGGGATGGCCTGAGTGATCGAAGCCGACCGTCTGATCACTGCAACCGGCCGCGACCGCGAGGAGCAGCAGGATCGCGCCATCCGCCCGTTGAAACTGGCCGAATACATCGGCCAGCCGGTGGTGCGCGAGCAGATGGAGCTGTTCATCCAGGCGGCCAGAGGCCGCAGCGAAGCCCTCGACCATACCCTGATCTTCGGCCCGCCGGGGCTGGGCAAGACTACCCTGGCCAACATCATCGCCCAGGAGATGGGGGTGTCGCTGAAGAGTACCTCGGGTCCGGTGCTGGAGCGTCCCGGCGATCTCGCTGCGCTGCTGACCAATCTCGAGTCCGGCGACGTGCTGTTCGTCGACGAGATCCACCGCCTCTCGCCGGTCGTCGAGGAGGTGCTCTATCCGGCCATGGAGGACTTTCAGCTCGACATCATGATCGGCGAGGGGCCGGCCGCACGCTCGATCAAGCTCGACCTGCCGCCGTTTACCCTGGTCGGTGCGACTACCCGTGCCGGTATGCTGACCAATCCGCTGCGCGATCGCTTCGGCATCGTCCAGCGCCTGGAGTTCTACTCCATTGCCGACCTGTCGACCATCGTCGGCCGTTCCGCCGGCATTCTCGGCCTGCCGATCGAGGCCGAGGGCGCCTTCGAGATCGCCCGACGTGCCCGAGGTACGCCGCGCATCGCCAATCGCCTGTTGCGTCGGGTGCGGGATTTCGCCCAGGTGCGTGGGGACGGGCGAATCACTCGGCAGATCGCCAGTCTGGCGCTGAATCTCCTGGATATCGACGAACTCGGCTTCGACCATCAGGACCGGCGCCTGCTGCTGACCCTGATCGAGAAGTTCGACGGCGGTCCGGTCGGCGTGGACAACCTGGCGGCAGCGATCAGCGAGGAGCGCCATACCATCGAGGACGTTCTCGAGCCCTACCTCATCCAGCAGGGCTACATAATGCGTACCCCGCGCGGACGAGTGGCTACTCGCCATGCCTATCTGCATTTCGGTCTGAACCTGCCTGCCCGGATGGAGCCGGTGACGGCCGATCCCTACTCTGGCGAGCCGGCTGGCAGCGAGTGAGGAAAAATTGTTTTTCCGTCCGATTGGCAACCTCGAGGGCTGGCACTAGAGTATGCGCGCGCAAAGCGGAATACCGTCGTTCATCCATCGCTGTCGGGTGTATTACGAAGATACCGACGCCGGTGGCATCGTCTACTACGTCAATTACCTCAAATTCATGGAGCGGGCCCGTACCGAGCGGCTGCGCGAGCTGGGTTTTGTCCAGTCCCGGCTGGCGAGGGAGGGCCTGCTGTTCGTCGTGCATTCCAGCGAGGCGCGCTATTTCGCGCCGGCGCGGCTGGACGACGAGTTGCTGGTGAGTGCACAGGTATGCGAATCGAACCGCGCCAGCCTGCGCTTTCATCAGCAGGTACGGCGGGCCGCGGATGATGCGCTGCTTTGCGAGGGACGGGTTCTGGTGGCCTGTGTGCGCGCCGACAGTTTGAAACCCCGGGCCATTCCCGAGGCGCTGCGGGCCGTCTTGGCGGGCCCGGGTCCATCTTCAGCAGGAGAATAAGCGTGGAAGCCAACGCCGTTGACCATATGTCCATGTGGAGCCTGATCAGCAACGCCAGTCTGGTGGTGCAGTTGGTCATGCTCGTTCTAGTGGCCGCCTCGGTCACTTCGTGGATCATGATTTTTCAGCGCGGCAACCTGCTGCGCGCCGCCAAGAGGTCCCTGGATGCATTCGAGGAGCGCTTCTGGTCGGGCATCGATCTGGCCAAGCTCTATCGCCAGGCGGGTAGCGAGCCTGATCCGGATTCAGGTCTGGAGCGGATCTTCCGTGCCGGCTTCAAGGAGTTCTCCCGTCTCTGCCAGCAGTCCGGGGTCGTTCCGGACGCGGTGATGGAGGGGGTGTCCCGCTCCATGCGCGTGGCGATCTCCCGCGAGGAGGAAAAGCTCGAGCAGAGCCTGCCGTTCCTCGCCACCGTGGGCTCCACCAGTCCCTACATTGGTCTGTTCGGCACCGTCTGGGGGATCATGAACTCCTTCCGCGGTCTGGCCCAGGTGCAGCAGGCGACGCTCTCCACCGTGGCTCCGGGGATCGCCGAGGCGCTGATCGCCACTGCCATCGGTCTGTTCGCCGCGATTCCGGCGGTCATCGCCTACAATCGCTTTTCCGCGCGGGGGGAGATGCTGATCGCCCGTTACTACACCTTCGCCGACGAGTTTCAGGCAATCCTGCATCGCAAGGTGCACTCTTCGGACGCATGAGGCCCTAGCTGATGGCGAGAATTCGCAACAGGCGCAAGCCGGTCGCCGAGATGAACGTGGTGCCCTATATCGACGTGATGCTGGTGCTGCTGGTGATCTTCATGGTGACCGCTCCCATGCTCAACCAAGGCGTCAAGGTCGAGCTGCCCAAGGTATCCAGCGAGGTGCTGCCGCAGGACAACGATGCGCGGGTGCTGACCATTTCCATCAAGGCCGACAAGAGCTACTACTGGAACATGGGCAGCGAGGTGGACACCGAGACCGCCCAGGAGACTGCCCAAAAGCTGGACGAACTGGTCGATGCGGTGAGCAAGATCATCGCCCAGACCCGCAGTCAGGGTAAGCGGGTGCAGGTCTTCGTGCGCGGCGACAAGTCTGTCGACTACGGTGCAGTCATGGCCCTCATAGGGGGGCTGCAAGAGGCCGACGTGGGCAATGTCGGGCTGATCACCGAGGCTCCCTGATGCAACGGCGCGAGCGCTCCCCCTCGGAAAGCTATTTCTGGCCGATCGTGCTGGCGTTCGGCCTGCACCTGCTCGTCTTCGCCATGTTGTTCGTCAGCTTCTCCATGGCACCGGAGCTTCCGCCGGCTAGACCGATCGTCCAGGCCACGCTGTATCAAATGAAATCGCAGAGCCGGGCAACCACCCAGACCAATCAGAAGATTGCCGGAGAGGCACAGAAAACCGCTGCTCGCCAATATGAGGTCGAGCAGATGGAACAGAAGAAGATCGAGCAGCAGCAACTGGTCATGGCCAAGGCGGCGGAACAAAAGAAATCCGAAGAGGCTCGAAAGGCGGAGGCGGCGAAACAGGCCGCTGTCGAGGAGGCCAAGAAGAAGGCTGCCGAAGAGGCGAAGAAGCAGGCCGCTGCCGAGGAGGCCAAGAAGAAGTCAGCTGAAGAGGCGAAGAAGCAGGCTGTTGCCGAGGAGGCCAAGAAGAAATCTGCCGAAGAAGCGAAGAAGCAGGCCGCTGCTGAGGAGGCCAAGCAGAAGTCCGCCGAAGAAGCGAAGAAGCAGGCCGCTGCCGAGGAGGCCAAGCAGAAGTCCGCCGAAGAAGCGAAGAAGCAGGCCGCCGCCGAGGAGGCCAAGAAGAAATCTGCCGAGGAGGCGAAGAAGCAGGCCGCTGCCGAGGAGGCCAAGCAGAAAGCCGCCGAGGAGGCGAAGAAGCTGGCCATGGCCGAGGAGGCGAAGAAGAAGGCCGCCGCCGAGGAGGCCAAGAAGAAATCTGCCGAAGAGGCGAAGAAGCAGGCCGCTGCCGAGGAGGCCAAGCAGAAGGCCGCCGAAGAGGCGAAGAAGCAGGCGGCCGCCGAGGAGGCCAAGAAGAAGGCCGCCGAAGAGGCGAAGAAGCAGGCGGCTGCCGAGGAAGCCAAGAAGAAGGCTGCCGAAGAGGCGAAGAAGCAGGCGGCCGCCGAGGAGGCCAAGAAGAAGGCCTCCGAAGAAGCGAAGAAGCAGGCGGCTGCTGAGGAGGCCAAGCAGAAAGCCGCCGAAGAGGCGAAGAAAAAGGCCGCTGCCGAAGAGGGCAAGAAGAAAGCCGCCGCTGAGGCCGCGCGCAAGGCTGCCGAGGACAAGAAGGCCCAAGCCCTGGCCGAGCTGCTGTCCGATTCCACGGAGCGGCAGCAGGCCTTGGCCGAGAACCAGGGCAGTCAGACCAGCGGCAAATACGACGACCTGATCGTCAGTCTGGTCAGCCAGCAATGGCGCCGACCACCATCGGCCCGTAATGGAATGAGCGTAGAGGTGCTGATCCAGATGCTGCCGGATGGCACCATAACCAATGCGCGGGTGACCCGTTCCAGTGGGGACGCGTCCTTCGACAATTCAGCCGTCGCCGCGGTGCGCAGCGTGGGCAGGATCCCGGAGTTGCGGCAAGTGGATCGCGCCACCTTCGATAGCCAGTACCGGCAGCGGCGCATGATTTTCAAACCTGAGGATTTGGATCTGTGAATACCCTGATTCGTCTCGCCCTGCTCGGATTGGCCTTGCTGACCGGCATCGCCCAGGCGGCCGATCCGCTGGTAGTGACCAGCGGTACCGCGCGTGCCACGCCGATCGCCGTGGTGCCCTTTGGCTGGCAGGGCGGTAGCGTGATGAGCGACGACATGGCTGCGATCATCAGCAACGACCTGCGTAACTCGGGGGTCTTCGAGCCGCTTCCCCGGCAGAGCATGATTGGCCAGCCGAGCAGCGTCGGCGAGATCATCTATCGCGACTGGACGGCGCTGGGTGCCCAGTATGTGCTGGTTGGCAGCATAGTCCCGGCCGGTGGGCGACTGCAGGTGCAGTATGCGCTGATGAATGTGGCCACCGAGCAGCAGGTGTTGGCCGGAACCGTTAGCGGCAGTGGCGATCAGTTGCGCGACATGGCCCACTACATTGCCGACCAGGCGTTCGAGAAGCTCACCGGCATCAAGGGGGCTTTCTCCACCCGCCTGCTCTACGTCACCGCCGAGCGCATGGGCGATGGAGGCACCCGCTACACCCTGCAGCGCTCCGACTACGACGGTGCGCGAGCGGTGACCCTGCTGCAGTCGCGCGAACCGATCCTGTCGCCGCGCTTTGCGCCCGATGGCCGGCGCATCGCCTATGTTTCCTTCGAGCAGAAGCGTCCGCGCATCTTCATCCAGTACGTCGATACCGGTCGCCGCGAGCAGATCACCAACTTCGAGGGGCTCAACGGTGCGCCGGCCTTCTCGCCGGATGGGGCCCGCCTGGCCTTCGTGCTGTCCAAGGACGGCAATCCGGAGATCTACGTGATGAACCTGGCCAGCCGGCAGCTGCAGCGGGTCACCGACCAGATAGGCATCGACACCGAGCCTTTCTGGGGGGCGGATGGCCAGACCCTCTACTTCACCTCCGACCGGGCCGGCAAGCCACAGATCTATCGGCAGAGCATCGGCGGCGGAGCCGAGCGGGTAACCTTCGTCGGCAACTACAATGCCAACCCGAAGTTGTCGGCCGACGAGAAGACCTTGGTAATGGTCCACCGCCAGGAGGGGTACACCAACTTCAAGGTGGCCGCCCAGGACCTCGAGCGCGGCAGTCTGCGCGTGCTTTCGGAGACCGGCCTGGACGAGTCGCCCACTGTCGCCCCCAATGGCACCATGCTAATCTACGCCACCCGTCAGCAGGGACGGGGAGTCTTGATGCTCGTGTCGATCAACGGCAAGGTCAGGCTCCCGCTTCCTACCGCGCAAGGCGAGGTTCGCGAGCCGTCTTGGTCTCCCTACCTGAACTGATGCGACATTCCAAATCAAACCCTCAACCTAACACAACACCTGAGCTTCTTTAGGAGTTCCATCATGCAAATGCTGAAATTCGGTAAATTCGCCGCGCTGGCGCTGGCCATGGCGGTTGCCGTCGGCTGTTCCTCCAAGGGCGGCGACGCTTCCGGGGAAGGCGCTGGCGCCAATGGCGGCGTTGATCCGAATGCAGGCTACGGAGCCGGTACCTCTGGCTATGGTTCCGGCTCCGGCTCCGGTTCCGGCGCTTACGGTGGTGGTATGGGTGGCAGCGATGCGGCCTCTCTGCGCGCTATCACTACCTTCTATTTCGAGTACGACAGCTCCGACCTGAAGTCGGAAGCCATGCGTGCCCTCGACGTGCACGCTGGTGACCTGAAGGGCAGTGGCGCCCGCGTCGTGCTGGAAGGCCATACCGACGAGCGCGGTACCCGCGAGTACAACATGGCTCTGGGCGAGCGTCGTGCCAAGGCCGTCCAGCGCTATCTGGTGCTGCAGGGGGTTTCCCCGGCCCAGCTGGAATTGGTTTCCTACGGCGAAGAGCGTCCTGCCGTTGGCGGTGCCGACGAGCAGTCCTGGGCGCAGAACCGCCGCGTCGAACTGCGCAAGTAACTCGCCATGAGCCAGTGCCGCCGTGTCATATCCCTGTTGGTGTTCAGTCTGCCGCTCGCAGCCTGGGCAGAGACTCCTGTGGCGGGTAACTCTGCCGGTTACGGTTACGTCAGTAACGGTTACCCGCAGGCGATACAGGACGCGAGCGGCGCCTATGCCGGGGGGGCGATGAGTACGCCGACCTCGGCGCAGGGCGAGATGTTCCTGCAGTTGCAGCAACTGCAGGACGAGGTTTCGCGTCTGCGCGGCATGGTCGAGGAACAGCAGCACGAGGTCCGCCGCCTGAAGCAGGAAAGTCTGGATCGCTATCAGGACCTCGACAGCCGCCTGTCCGCGGCGGCAAGCGCTCCGGCTCAGCAGCAGAACGCCCCCGCCGGTGCCATCGATACCGGCGGAACTCCCGTACCGGCGGCAGCCCAGGCTCCGGCGAGTAGCGGGTCGGCTGATCCCGAGAAGGAAAAGCTGTATTACGACGCGGCCTTCGATCTGATCAAGGTCAAGGATTTCGACAAGGCCAGCCAAGCGTTCGCCGCTTTTCTGCGCAAATACCCCAACAGCCAGTACGCCGGCAATGCACAGTACTGGCTGGGCGAGGTGAATCTGGCCAAGGGGGATCTGCAAGGAGCCGGCCAGGCTTTTGCACGGGTCAGCCAGAACTACCCGAAGCATCCCAAGGTGCCGGACTCGCTGTACAAGCTGGCGGACGTCGAGCGTCGCTTGGGCAACGCGGGGAAAGCGAAATCGGCCTTGCAGCAGGTCGTCGCCCAGTACCCCGGCAGTTCGGCGGCCCAGTTGGCCCAGCGCGATCTGCAAAGTCTGCGCTGACCCTCTGTAGCAGAAAAAACCCGCGCTTGTCGCGGGTTTTTTCGTTAGAATCCACGCCCCTTTTCCCGCAACGGAGGCGGATGGCCTGTTTCGCCGTCACGCCCGTGGCTGATATGCAAGAAACCCTGCGAATTACCGAGATTTTCCACTCGTTGCAGGGGGAGACACGTACCGCCGGCTTGCCGACGGTATTCGTGCGCCTTACCGGCTGTCCCCTGCGCTGTCAATACTGCGATACCGCCTATGCCTTCAGCGGCGGCGAAAATCTCCCCCTGTCCGAGATTCTCGAGCGCGTGGCGGGCTATCAATCACGCCGCGTCTGCGTCACCGGTGGCGAGCCGCTGGCTCAGCCGAACAGCGTTGCGCTGCTGCGCCGGCTCTGCGAGGCCGGCTACGAGGTTTCCTTGGAAACCAGTGGAGCCTTCGATGTCTCGGACGTGGATGCCCGGGTGAGCCGGGTGCTCGACCTGAAGACTCCGGGCTCGGGGGAGGTTGCGCGCAATCGTTACGAGAACATTGCCCTGCTGACGCGCCACGACCAGATGAAGTTCGTTCTTTGCTCCCGCGAGGACTATGATTGGGCGGTATCCAAACTGATCGAATATCGCCTAGATAGTCGTGTCGGCGAGGTGCTGTTCTCGCCCAGTCATGGTCAGTTGGAGGGTCGTGAGCTGGCGGACTGGATCGTTGCCGACAATCTGCCGGTGCGTCTACAGCTGCAGCTGCACAAGATCCTCTGGAACGACGCGCGGGGGCGCTGAGCGATCCCGCTCCCCGCCAGTCGGACTTCTCCGGCCTTGCAGGTCCTGTCGAGACGATACGAAATGAACGAGAGAAAAGCGGTCATCCTGCTATCCGGCGGTCTCGATTCCGCCACTGTGGTTGCCTTGGCGCGGGCCGAGGGTTATGCCTGCTACAGCATGAGCTTCGATTATGGCCAGCGCCATCGTGCCGAGCTGCGGGCCGCCGAGCGGGTGGCTCGGCAGCTTGGTGTAGTGGAGCACAAGGTGGTCGGTCTGGACCTTGGCGGAATCGGCGGTTCGGCGCTGACCGATCTTGCCATCGCGGTGCCGGAGACGCCCAGCGAAGGTATCCCGGTCACCTATGTGCCGGCGCGCAATACCGTGTTCCTCGCACTGGCGCTGGGCTGGGCCGAAGTGCTGGGCGCACGGGACATCTTCATTGGCGTCAATGCAGTGGATTATTCTGGCTACCCGGATTGCCGTCCTGCGTTCATCGAGGCTTTCGAGCGAATGGCCAACCTGGCGACCAAGGCCGGTGTGGAAGGGCGGGGTTTGCGCATCCAGGCGCCGTTGCAGAACCTTGGCAAGGCCGAGATCATCCGGGCCGGTCTGTGCCATGGGGTCGATTATGGGCTGACAGTCTCCTGTTATCAGGCCGACGAGGACGGTCGTGCCTGCGGCAAGTGCGACTCCTGTCGACTGAGAGTGGCCGGTTTCGCTGCGGCCGGGGTTGCCGATCCTACCCGGTATGTTTGAGTTTTTTCCGAGGGGGTGTTGAAATTCTGAGATAAATCAGTATTATACGCCTCGCGTTGGGTCGTTAGCTCAGTCGGTAGAGCAGTTGGCTTTTAACCAATTGGTCGTAGGTTCGAATCCTACACGACCCACCACTTTCCCCTCTGCTTCACTTCCGTTTGTTTTTGCCTCGTTGGACGTTTCCAGCGACGTGGCTTAACGTCTGGCGTCATTCTTCAAGCTCTCCGTATCGCCGTATATCGAACAGACATTCTCGTCGGATTGCTATCGCGTTGAGTTGGACGCCTGTCTTGGGCACGGTGACATGGGTTTCCGCTTCGCCCTCCCCGTATGGGTGGATGAGCAAGGAACTCCGGGGATCTTCGCTATTGATGCCAGTATAAGGCCCTATCTTCTCCTTCCAGGTTCATCCTGTGCCTGTTCTACCCTCTGGCGTTGTGCCGCAGGGTGATATACTCGGCTTCCGCGCACGCGCTTGCAGGTCCAGCGAATATGACGCAGATTTCCGAACGCCTCCTTGTCCAGGTTCACCTCGATGCCGGGCAGATCAAGCCTCCGAGTGCCGGGGAGGAGGCCCACTATCGCCGCGAGATCGCCGCCGAGCTGAAAAGGCAGAATGCGGTACTGGTAGCCCACTATTATTGCGATCCGGTGCTTCAGGCGCTGGCCGAGGAAACGGGTGGCTGCGTCGCCGACTCCTTGGAAATGGCCCGCTTCGGCAGTCAGCATCCGGCGCAGACGTTGCTCGTCGCCGGCGTGCGTTTCATGGGCGAGACGGCGAAAATCCTCAATCCGGAAAAGCGCGTGCTGATGCCGACCCTGGAGGCGACCTGTTCGCTGGATCTGGGGTGTCCGCTGGAGGAGTTTTCCGCCTTCTGCGACCAGCACCCCGAGCGCACTGTGGTGGTTTATGCCAACACCTCGGCGGCGGTCAAGGCGCGGGCCGATTGGGTGGTCACTTCCAGCTGCGCCCTTGAGATCGTCGAGAGCCTGATGGATAACGGCGAAAAGATCATTTGGGCACCGGATCGCCATCTGGGCCGTTACATCCAGCGTGAAACCGGTGCCGATATGCTGCTCTGGGACGGTGCCTGCATCGTCCATGAGGAGTTCAAGGCCAAGCAGCTGCTCGACATGAAGCGACTCTATCCCGATGCCGCCGTGCTGGTCCATCCCGAGTCGCCGGAGGCAGTGATCGAGCTGGCCGACGCGGTGGGCTCGACCAGCCAACTGATCAAGGCGGCGCAGACGCTGCCCAATCTGACCTTCATCGTCGCCACCGATCGCGGCATCTTCTACAAGATGCAGCAGCTCTGTCCGGACAAGCGCTTCGTTGAGGCGCCCACCGCGGGGAGCGGGGCGACCTGCCGCAGCTGCGCGCATTGCCCATGGATGGCGATGAACACCCTGGAGCGAACCCTGGCTAGTCTGCAAGGGGGAGCCAACGAGATCTTCGTCGATCCGGCGCTGATCCCGAAGGCTGTCAGGCCGCTCGCGCGCATGCTCGATTTCACCCATGCTGCCCGTCTGAAGCTTGCCGGCAACGCCTGACCGGGATGCCGGTCGTTTGCGCTGAAATGGGGCCCGGCCGGATGCTCGCCGGGCTTGCTGCAGATCAGCGCAGCATTTCCTCGATCATCTTCTTTTCTTCCTTCAGGGCCTGCTGCCGGGCGTCCATCCGTGCGGCCAGCTGGAAGTTGCCGTTCGCACGGCGTTTGGCGAAGTCCAACTGTTCGATGGCCTGGTCGTAATTACCGACCAGGGCGAAGTACTCGGCGCGGGCCTGGTGCACGCCGATGATGTCGCCGGACAGGCCGCGGACTTCCGCGGCCTGGTACCAGACATCCGGGTCTTCGGGGCGGCTGGCGAGCAGCTCGTTGAGCGCTTTCTCCGCCGCCGCCGGCTGATTCTGCTTAAGTAGCAGATCGGCCTGGGTCTGCCGCAGTGGGTAGTTGCCTGGGTATAGGGCCAGCAGACGCTTGACCCGTGACTCGGCCTCCTGGAGGCGGTTGGCTGTGATGTCCAGGGCGGCTGCGGCGAGGTTGTAGTCGATGTCGTTGGGGGTCTTGTCCAGTAGCGGCTGCAGGGCTTCCCGCGCCTCGTTGAGCTGGCCGCTCTTGGTCAGGGCCAGTGCCAGGCCGTAGCGGTCGGCACTGGATTTCGGGTTTTCGTCGAGCTGGGCGCGGAAGCGCTTCACCGCCATGCCGGAGGTCTGCTCGTAGATGAGCTGCATGCGGGCACGCATCAGCTGGTAGCGGTGGTCGTCCTGGCGACCGCCAGTACGGTACTGCTCCGCGCGGTTGCGGGTGTCGGCGATGCGTGACTCGGTGACCGGGTGAGTCAGGAGAAATTCCGGCGGCTTGGCGTCGTAGCGGTACTGGCGCATCAGGCGTTCGAACATGCTCGGCATGGCGCGGGGATCGTAGCCGGCCTTTTCCAGGTTGAGCAGGCCGATGCGGTCGGCCTCCTGCTCGTTCTGCCGGGAGAAGCGCCGCATTTCCTGCATTGCCGCCGCCTGGCTGGAGGCGATTGCTGCCATGCCGGCATCTCCTGCGCCAGCCGCGGCGGCGATGATGCCGGCGAGCATGGTGGCCATCATGGGGATCTGGAGGCGCTGCTGGGCTTCGAGACCGCGGGCAAAATGGCGCTGCGAGAGGTGCGCCAGTTCGTGGGCCAGCACGGCGGCGTATTCGGCCTCGGTCTCCGCGTAGAGGAGCAGGCCGCCATTCACGCCGATGATGCCGCCGGGCGCGGCGAAAGCGTTCAGTTGCGGGCTGTCGAGCAGGACGAACTCCAGGCGCCGGTCCTGGACCTGGCTGGTTTCGCTCAAGCGGTAGACGCTGGTTTCCACGTAGTCCTTCAGTTGTGCGTCGGACAGGTGGGGAACCTGTCCGCGCAACAGGCTCAGCCAGGCCCGGCCGAGCTGGTGTTCCTGTTCGGGGGAAACGATGGCGGAACTGGCATCGCCCAGCGACGGTAGGTCGCTGGCCGTGCCGGGAGGCGCTGCGAGCAGGCAGGCGAGGGCGAGGAGGCTGGGGCGTAGGAGATTCATGCGACAGGTTCTGGCATTCAGAGGCATTACTGTATCCATTCGAGTTTAGGTGCGCGCACATTGCCGTGCGCGCCCGGCAGGCGACTGGTCAGGTCTTTGCCGGCTTGGTTATCCTTGGGACCTTTTCTGGAGAGTCCTATGACCGATGCCGAATGGCAGGCTGACGCCTGCGATGCCGAACTGGATGCCTGCGGCCTGAGTTGCCCGCTACCCTTGCTCAAGGCCAAGCTGGAGCTGAACCGCCTGCATTCCGGAGCGGTACTCAAGGTGACCGCGACGGACCCCGGTTCGCAACGGGATTTTCGCGCCTTCGCCCGGCTGGCTGGCCATTGCCTGCTCCGCGAGGAGATCGAGGGCGGTCTCTTCCGCTACTGGCTGCGCAAGGCGTGAAGGGGCAGGTCGCGCTCAGTCGACCCGGTCCAGGGCCTGGGCGGCGGCCAGCACGGCATCGACGTGGCCCGGTACTTTCACGCCGCGCCACTCCTGGCGCAGTACGCCGTTCCTGTCGATCAGGAAGGTGCTGCGGTCGATGCCCAGATACTCCTTGCCGTAAAGTTTCTTCAGCTTGATCACCTCGAACAGCTGGCACAGCTGCTCGTCCTTGTCGGAGATTAGCTCGAAAGGGAAGGCCTGCTTGCTCTTGAAGTTCTCGTGGGATTTCAGTCCGTCGCGGGAGACGCCGAAGACCTGCGTATTGGCCGCCTGGAACTCGCCATGGCGGTCGCGGAAGCCCTGGCCTTCGGTGGTGCAGCCCGGTGTGCTGTCCTTCGGATAGAAGTACAGCACCACCTGCCGGCCCTTGAGTGCGGCGGGCGAAACCAACTGGCCGCCGGTGGCCTGGGCCAGGAAGTCGGGAACGGGCTGCTCGAGGGCAACGGGCATGGAAAGCTCCTTAGGGGTTCTGGGGGCGCCAGGGCTCGATCAGCGCATCGAGGTTCAGGGCATCGGCGAAATCGAGGAACTGGTCGCGCAGCCAACTGATCTGGGTGCCGGCCGGCAGGGTGACGGTCAGGGTGGCGTTGAGCATGGTGCCGCCGGTCTGCGGTGCCTGGTAGGTGTCGCAGGTCAGGTTTTCCAGTTCGACGCGGTGGTCGATGAAGAACTGGCAGAGTTCGGAGAGAATGTCCGGGCGGTAGGCTGCGCTGACGTAGGCGACGTAGGGCAACGCCTGCGGTCGATTGTCCAGGGGCAGGCTGCGGGTCAGGTTGTAGGTGAAGTCGTGACGCTTGGCCAGGGTCGGCAGGCTGGTTTCCATGCGCGCCAGTCCGTCCCAGCTGCCGGCCACCTGCACGACCAGAGCGCAGACTTCTCCGTGGCGGGTCAGGCGGGTACTGACGACCGAGCAGCGGCTTTCCTGGCTGGCACGGCACAGCACGTTGGTCAGCTCCATGGGGGCGCTGCCGAGAACGCTGATGACGAGGAACTGTTCGCGAGCGGGAGGGGTGGACATGCAGCTTTCCTAAACGATGGGCAGTCGTCGCAAGAGGCGCCGATCAAAGCCGGAAGGGTAACGAAAAGCGGCGCCGAGGGGAATGCTTGGGCTTTGCGGTCAACTTGTACAAGAAAGGTGGCGACAGTACCATTACGGCTCATTTTTTCCGGCAGGAGTGGTTGCATGATTGCGGGCAGCATGGTGGCTCTGGTCACCCCCATGGATGCACAGGGTCGTCTGGATTGGGACGGCCTGAGCAAGCTCGTGGACTTCCACCTGCAAGAAGGCACCAATGCCATCGTCGCGGTCGGTACCACGGGTGAATCTGCGACCCTGGAGGTCGCCGAGCATGTCGAGGTCATCCGTCGCGTGGTCGACCAGGTCGGCGGAAGGATCCCGGTGATCGCCGGTACCGGTGCCAATTGCACCCGCGAGGCGATCGAGCTGACGGCGAACGCGAAGAGCGTCGGCGCCGATGCCTGCTTGCTGGTAACCCCCTACTACAACAAGCCGACCCAGGAAGGTCTGTATCGACACTTCCGCGCCATCGCCGAAGCCGTGGCGATCCCGCAGATCCTCTACAACGTGCCCGGACGTACTGTCTGCGACATGCTGCCGGAAACCGTCGAGCATCTTTCCAAGGTACCGAACATCATCGGCATCAAGGAGGCGACCGGCAATCTGGAGCGTGGTCGCGAGGTGCTGGAGCGAGTGGCCAAGGACTTCCTCGTCTATTCTGGCGACGATCCCACCGCCGTCGAGCTCATCCTGATGGGCGGCAAAGGTAACATATCGGTGACCGCCAACGTCGTCCCGCGTGCCATGAGCGATCTCTGCGCGGCGGCCATGCGTGGCGAGGCAGCTCTCGCCCGAGCGATGAACGAGCGCCTGATGCCGCTGCACAAGGCGCTGTTCCTGGAGTCCAACCCGATTCCGGTGAAGTGGGCGCTGCACGAGATGGGCTTGATTCCCGACGGTATTCGTCTGCCCCTGACCTGGTTGAGTTCCAGTTGCCACGAACCGCTGCGCCAGGCTCTTCGCCAGACCGGCGCTCTGGCTTGATCATCAGGAAGCATTGCGCATGAAGCGATTGGCCGGGCTCTCCGCTCTTGCTGCGATCTTTGCCACTGTCAGCGGTTGCGGCTGGTTGTGGGGAGAGGAGGGGTATTTCCGCGATCGTGGTAGCGACTATCTCGCGGCACGGCAGACCGCCCCGATGCAGGTGCCACCGACTGTCGAGATCCGCCGCCTCGACCCGTTGCTGCCGGTGCCGCGGAACGTGGCTGACTCGCGGCGCGACAGCGATTTCGAGGTACCACGTCCTCAGCCGTTGCGGAGCACCCAGGAGGTCAGCGAGTTCAGCCTGCAGCAGAGCGGCGGCTCGCGCTGGCTCGTAGCTCAGCGGGCACCGGCGGAAGCCTGGCCGATGCTCCGGCAGTTCTTCGAGGACAACGGCTTCCGCATCGCCGAAGAGCACCTGCAGGCCGGTGAGTTCGTCACGGCCTGGCAGCCACTCGACACGCTTTCCGCACCCATGGCGCGGCGCTTGGGCGGTCGGGCTTCCGAGCAGGCGGCCGGTAGCGAAATCCGTGTGCGCGTGCGAGTCGAGCCGGGTGTCCAGCGCAACTCCAGCGAAATTTTCGCGAATAGCGCACTGCGCCCGACCGGCAGCACTGTCGATGCCGGCCTGGCCGGTCGTGGCGATGCCGGTCTGGATGCCGCGCTGCTCGACGAGATGAATGCCAGTCTGGCGCGCAGTGCCGAGCGTGGTGGTTCGGTTTCTTTGCTGGCGGCCCGCGACTTCGATGCACCGAGCCGCGTCACGCTCTCGAGGGACGGCAGCGGCAATCCTTTCCTGAGCCTGGATGCCGATTTCGATCGAGCCTGGTCGAGCATTGGTCGTGCCTTGGAAATGAGCAATGTACGGGTCGACGACATCAACCGCAGTCTCGGCGTGTACTACATCAATCTCGCCGAAAAGGCCGAGGGGGACGACAAGCCGGGCTTCTTTGGGCGCCTGCTCGGCAAAGGCAAGGATCCGGAGGATGTGGAGGCTCGGGCCGAGCGCTATCAGGTCCGCCTGACTCGTGTCGCGGAGAGTGTCCAGGTCACGGTGGAGAAGGACATGAATACTTTCGCCCCCGAAGAGGTGGCGCGCCGGGTGCTGAGCATGCTCCAGGAACACCTCGGCTGAATGGCTGTCTGGCTGGGCCGTTCTCTGCGGCCCTCTCGGCAATGGTACGAATCGATAGGCGAAACCCTCCCGGTTTCGCCTGTTTCGTTTGATAAAGGCAGAAAGACGCGATGAGCACACCCACCACTCTGAGCCTGAAGAAGATCTACTCGGGCAAAGTCCGCGATCTCTATGAAATCGACGCCAAGCGCATGCTGATGGTGGCCAGCGACCGGCTGTCGGCCTTCGATGTGATCCTTGCCGAGCCGATTCCGGACAAGGGCAAGATTCTCACGGCCATCTCCAATTTCTGGTTCGACAAGCTGGCCGGCATCGTGCCGAACCACTTCACCGGCGACCGGGTGGAGGATGTGGTCGCGGCTGCCGAGCTGCCGCTGGTCGAGGGGCGGGCGGTGGTCGCCAAGCGCCTCAAGCCGGTGGCGGTAGAGGCCATCGTGCGGGGCTATATCGCCGGCTCCGGTTGGAAGGAGTACCAGAAGAGCGGCACCGTCTGCGGCATTCCCCTGCCGGCCGGCCTCAAGGAGGCCGCCAAACTGCCCCAGCCGATCTTCACCCCGTCGACCAAGGCAGCGGTGGGCGATCACGACGAGAACATCACCTTCGCCCAATGCGAGGCGATCATCGGGGCAGAGTTGGCGGCCAAGGTGCGCGATACCGCCATCGCCCTGTATAGCGCCGCCGTCGAGTATGCGGCAACCCGCGGCATCATCATCGCCGACACCAAGTTCGAGTTCGGTATCGACGAAGACGGCGCTCTGACCCTGATGGACGAGGTGCTGACTCCGGACTCCAGTCGTTTCTGGCCGGCTGACAGCTATGTAGAGGGGCAGAGCCCGCCGAGCTTCGACAAGCAGTTCGTGCGCGATTGGCTGGAGTCCACCGGCTGGAACAAGCAGCCGCCGGCTCCGGCGTTGCCGCTCGAAGTGGCGCAGAAGACTGCCGACAAGTACCGCGAGGCTCTGACCCGTTTAACCCGCTGAGAGATGGCCCGTCGCTTCGCTGTGGTCTGGGAGGTGAGGCAATTCCCTGAAAGTACAGAAAAAATCCGTGCGGGGGGGTTCGCCAAAGCTAATCGAGCTGGTATCATGCGCGCCGCCTAGGGGAGATGCCGGAGTGGCCGAACGGGACGGATTCGAAATCCGTTGTATCCGCAAGGGTACCTAGGGTTCAAATCCCTATCTCCCCGCCATATCTAAGAGCCTCGCCGCTTTTTCGAGCTGCGAGGCTTTTTTATTGCACGCATGTTTTTTATCCCCGCTTACGATTCGACTGAAGTGCAGCGAGTGCCAGTCGGCTCTTTGCCAATTGGCTTGGGTTCAGAGCAGGATGCGGCTCTTGTCTGTGTCGTCGGTGGCCGGCCGTCCAGTGGCCCTCGGAAGATCAGGGTGCTTTCCGATTCACTCGCTGACCTGTCGGACATCGAGAACGGCCCAGACTTCGAGTCCTTTCTTGCGCACGGCCTTTTCCGCTTCGAGTTTCGCTTCCAAGGTACTGAGCGAGCGGGATTTGTATTCGAACCGAAAGGCTGGACCGCCGGTCGGTTTGCGTACGCTCAGCTCCACCATAATATAACTGGAAGGGTGCTTGCATTTCTCCGGGGTAGGTTTTGCTGGTGCAAGGCCCAATGCTTCGCGCATTTCGGCTTCGGTAATTTGCTGTGAGTTCAATGGACTTACCCGTCAATTCTGAATATAAGTATGGAAAGGTCGCCATTATGAATTTAATGCCTATCCCATGAGGGGATGCAAGTTCATATTCATATGGCGACACAACTTCGACAATGCATACTTTCGTTATTTTAGACTGTTGTCGGAGTAGGGACCCGCTTCGTTACATGTCGGCCCGATTGGGTTTCGCCGCAGGACAGCGAAAGCTGCTTCGTATCGGGGGGACAGTTATCGAGGAGCCCCCGACATTGTATACGAATAATGCCCAGGGTGTGATTGTCGCCATTCTCCGGCATTCCGCTGGGCGACTCCGTCATTGCTCTGGGCTGGCTGGCAAGGAAATCAGCCGGAAAGGCTCGAGCAGCGTCGGGCCGCGGCAGCCGGGTGACTGCCTCTCTCATTCGATGTCTCCGCAGGTCAGGCCGGCGCCTGAGTGATCCCCACAAAATCACCCCAGTTCCTGCGCTTGCCGGTGGACCTCCCGCCGCAGGGCCAGCTCCAGCTCCCGCAGCCTCTCCGGGGAAATGTCTCCCGCATAAGTGCGTGCATACTCCAG
>Ga0209467_1000331_pt1 | contig 74971 bp, 100 predicted proteins | sample Higcelwee11metaG_FD_187175 | JGI IMG/M metagenome (GOLD analysis project Ga0209467, IMG submission 187175) | Freshwater pond sediment microbial communities from the University of Edinburgh, under environmental carbon perturbations - High... | ecosystem: Environmental > Aquatic > Freshwater >...
GTGGTGAAGCCAAGCTTGGAAGCAACTTCCCGGGCAATGACATGAGCTTTACGTTGATCAATACCAGCATGGGCTAAATTAATGTCCATGGTGAAGATGTCGGCGACTTGAAGAGGTGGGTAAAAGAGAGTGGCCATGTCAACATCGTTACCTTGCTTTTTACCCATGATAGAAATGGAACGAAGATTACGAGAGAGAGTAACGTGTTTACCAACTCGCATGAATGTTTCCCAATGAGAGGGATTGTTTTTGTAGAGATCATTACCACTGATGAATTCAACTTCATCCCCTTTGAGACCATGACATTGAAGAGAAGCGATGAGAGCTTGCTTGAAGTAGTTTTCCGAGGCCCAACGGATATCATCAAGGCGGCCACCTAATTTGTTGTTAAGGTAGGTGTGGAAATCGGCGAGAAAGACTTTACACTTGATACCAGCTTTGACAAAATCAGCAATCTTACCCATGGAGATGTAACCAGTACCAAGATGGACAAGACCTGAGATTTCAAAACCAATGTAGTGATTGATGGTTTTGCCACTACTAAGCAATTCCTTTAAATCACCTGGAGTTAAAACTTCCTGGCAATTACGGGTAACTAAATTAAAACGTTGGTTTATGTCCATAGGGTATTTTAATACATCTGAAAAATATGTGTTAATATTTTAGTCATGACACAAACAGAAGACATTTGCCCCAAATGCGGAGCTCAACTTGGAGAAGTTACTGAAACCCCAACCGGACGAAGATTGCAAAGATGCAGTAAGGGTTCGTGGAATCCAGAAACACACAAAAATGAAGGTTGCGAATATGTAAAATGGTTGGAAGTGCCACCACAAGAATTGGATGAAAAATGTCCTAAGTGCGGAGCGGCGTTGGTAATGCAAGTGACTAGATTTGGTAAAAAAATGAAAAAATGTAGTGCCGGAGGTTGGGATAAAGAAGCTAAAAAAGCCACCGGATGTGATTATGTGGAATGGATTAATGGAACAACCGAACCGTTGGATGAAAAATGTCCTAAGTGCGGGGAGAATTTAGTGCTGTTCACTACCGCCAATGGAAAGAAAATGAAAAAATGTTCGACTTCGGGGTGGGATAGAGAGGCTAAAAAAGCTACCGGATGTGACTATGTATTGTGGCTAAAAGCTAATCAAACTCAAAGTGATAATGGTGAGGAATACTTGCCACCAGAAGAGGAATAATATTATCTTGGAACGGGTAAAGTGATTATTCTACGACAAACCGGACAAGTTGCCTGAACTAGAACACCTTTTTTGTAGACAGTATTTATCGGATAACGAGTTTCACCGCAACGACCACATGTGAGTTCGTCTGAAGATTTTGAAAATGGACTTTTACGAGGCTGTTCGGGGTTGCCAATAAATATCATGATGTATTATAGGACTTATATAGATAGATATCAACAAATTAAGGTTAGCTTCTAACTACAAGAACTCCGTTGGGTTTGACTAATAATGGAAAATTGCATCTTTTACAGAAAAATTTTTTTTGATCAGTCTCTTCTTTTATTGCAACTTTGCCACATTTAGGACAGACTGAACTGGTATCCGTTGGCGGCCAACTACTTTTCTCGAAAATACCTGAGAGTGACATAATTGAGGTATTGTACCACAAATATATTATGGGGTAATTTACATTTACCTAAGAAAAGAATAGTCTTCGAGGTGATACTTACGATCAATTAAAAAAACCTTTTAGCCAGCCAAAAATACCTTTGAACCGATTCTCATTTACAAGTCGATCTTGGAGAGAAGTGTTTTGAGAAACCATTTGTTCGATGGTTAGCTGTAGCTGATCAAGCTCGGACTGATTCTTGGTCTTAAGTTTTAGAGTTTCAAGTTGCTGAATAAGTTGTTGGTTTTGCTCGATATTCTGACTTAGCGACTCAGTGTCGTTCTTATTGACACCAAAAAGAAACTTGGCTAACTTGTTTTGAGAACTCAGTTTTTGATAATTATTCTTGATCTCTTGTTGATTTTTTTCCTGATTTTGGGCAATAACTCGAACCTGTTCCCCTATTCCGCCTTTGGCACCAACGGTTTCTAGCAATACATGTACCTGATCGGAAACCTTGGTCAAGCTGTCGTCACCAGAATCATCGGCTTGGACCTGAGCCTCGGAAGGAGAGATGGATGGGTTGGCGACTTGTTGGCCACCGCCTGATGGCTGACCGCCCTGTTGTTGCCCTTTGGCGAAAAGAGGAGAGGTCGCGGCTAACGTAAGAACGAAAAACAGGATTATTGTTTTCATATTAATTAAGGATAACACTTATTACTGAGCCACAACTTCGGGTTCCGTTACCGGTATCCTGCGCCAGTTGTAGTAATCCTGGTCGCCTGCTTGAATCAATACCATTGCTAATTCAGGATGAGTTTCTGAATAAAATACTGAAAAGCCATCAATTTTATTTGGATCTAGGTCAACAAATTGATTTTTATTATCAAAATATACTTTTTCCAGAAAGCCTAACCCACGGCTATTTTGTGGTGAAAAACTTATTACCCGTTGTTCTAATAATTTTGCCTTTTCTTCGTTAAGACATTTAATATCGGGAATTTGCTCTTTTATTTGGGCAATTGCCTCAAGACGAGAACCTCTTGGCAAAGAGCTATAAGTTGAAGTATTAAAATTGTTTTCTTTAACTGCAATTTTCTTAGAGATATCGAAAATAGTTGGTTCACTGTCTGACATTATTTTTGGTTAGATAATTTGATAAATACAAAATACCAATAAGAAGAGTGGGGAGGGCTAGAAAGAGGGCTTGGAAATTGGTCCAAAAAGCCAAGTAGAGACTCGTCAAAATAAATAGCCAACCGCCAAGACGAGGTTTGCGCCAAGAAATAACGGTAAATATTGCCAGAATATAGGTGGGAATTAAATGAATAAGGAGAGCAATTGGCCAATTGGGAAGACTGAAAACATCGAGGGCAAAAAGGCTAATAAGAGCAGCAAAAAGAATAGAAAGAATTCGAGGCAACCATAAAAGAAAATCAGACGATTTCATAATAGATGATATATGATAGCAAAATTACAAAAATAGATGAAAATTGAAAGATAATTGATATATTCACTGTATTATTAATTAGATGATAGTTAAAAAAGATTGCGAGGGGAAAACCGACGAGGAGCTAGTGGCGCTGTCATTGGTCGACAGTTCTAACTTCTATTGTTTGATGACACGATATGAGGGAAGGTTGACTGCTTATGTCCACAATCTGACATACTTGCCCGACGAGGATATTGCCGACGTGCTTCAAAACGCATTTATTAAAACTTACCAACATCTTAATGAATATGATTCGGGATTAAAATTTTCCAGCTGGATATACCGAATTGTTCACAACGAGGCAATAAATTTGCTGAAAAAAACTAGAGCGAAATTTAAATTGGCGATAGATGACCAAGACGAAGAAATCGTGGAATGGTTGACCGACGGAAGTGATATTGAAAAAGATATAGCAGATCGTAACTTTAAAGAATGTGTCAAAAAGATGATTGATAATTTGAGATTAGAGTATAAGGAAGTTTTGACTTTAAGATTCTTAGAAGACAAAGATTACCAAGAGATTTCGGATATTTTACAAAAGCCTATGGGGACGGTGGCAACACTGTTGTCGCGGGCAAAAAAACAATTTAAGGAGGCATATGAAAAAAATAAAGAATGCCAGTGATAAGGCAATAGAAATAATTAATCAGCGGATGATAAAACCAATACCAAAATGGGAGTTGGGGCTTAAAAACGGAGTACTGTGGACGGGGGTAGTGGCGACAATTCTAACCGGAGGAATTGCGGTGGCGGTGGTACTGTATATGATTGAAAGTAATGATTGGGACTTGTATTATTTCCCCTATTTTTGGGTGGTTATATTATTAATCTTGACCATTGGTACATTAATAGGCTACAGAAAAACTAAGAGAGGTTATCGGATAGAGCTGGCTAAACTAATAGTTATTATTGTCGGTTTTAGTGGACTGGCCGGAGTTGCATTTGCCAAAACTGGTATGGGCGAAAAAATTGACTCGATGATGGCTAAAGACATACCGGCCTATCGACAATTGGCACCGATGAAATATCAAATGTGGATGAGGCCAGAAGAGGGATATTTGACCGGGGAGATCCAAAAAAATGAGAATAATCAACTACAAATAAGAGACCTGGAAGGAAAAACTTGGAAAATTCAACTAGACGAAACAACCAATGTAAGAGGAAGAGTTGAACTGGTTGAGGGTGAACTGATTAAAATTGAGGGTGAAAAAACCAAATCTAACGAGTTTGAGGCAAAGGATATAAGACCTTGGAGCAACAGGTTTGGAAACTAATTGAAAGAAAATGGAGGGGATGGCTGTATTAAGGATAGATGAGCGATACTAGTTATAAAGCTTATCGGGTTATTAAGTAATTTTTTATAAAACTATGAAAACTCAAATTGTTTTAGGTATGGCTGCCCTAGCTTTGGGCGCTGTGGCTGTTAGTTCTTTTACTCCAGCACTTGCTTACCGAGGTGATGCGACTGTTAAAGGACCAAATTATACTGAAGAAAGACACGAAGCCAATGTAAACTCGTTTAAAAACGGTGATTACCAAGCTTGGGTAAAAAATATGCAAGGCAAAGGTGTTACCAGATTCGTAACAGAAGCGAACTTTGGCGAATTTGCTAAAGCTCAAATTGCCGCCCAAAATGGTGACTCGACTTCACTTGTCGCCTTCCGAGCTAAATATGGCATGGGACAAGGGCAGAGAAATGGTAATGGACAGGGAACGCACAACGGACGTTAATTAATCTGATAAAAGTAATAAAATACCCCCAGCAATGGGGGTATTTTGGTGTTTAAAGATGAAGACGGGTGAGAACCTCGAAGATTAAGACAGCAGGCCAAAATATTGATTTGATAATGGCCATAATGATTTGGCTAAAACCGGAAGCAAGAGGAAGAAAATAGAACAGAGCACCGACTACGCCAAGACCATAGATAGGATTGGAATCGTGGCAAGAACAGCGGTGGTGTTTGAATAAGTGTTTTGGTGGTTGGCAACAATCGGGCGCTGGTTTATCTGATTTCATAATTGATTATACATAAAAATGGTGGAGTTGGGTGCGGCACCTAATAGTATCCTATAACTTGACATTATAGATGTTTTTAGTATAATCCCATGATGTTACTTTAAAACACGCTAAAGGAGATTGCCTTCTTGACGCGTGTTTTTTTGTAACTAAAAAGGGTTACATATCTAATGTGTATCCCCTACGTTCTTTAACAACCGAGAGTGAGTTTTAAGTTTGCCTAGTCCATCAAGCTAGTCTGTGAGGCTGGTTTGCTGGATTAGGCAAATGCCAATCTACCCCTGCCTGGGTTTTCAAGGGCAAAAAGGAGACATAAATGGCCGGAGCCATCAAAGGAGTTGGATTTTTGGTAGTTTTGGGAATCTTATTTCTGCTGTTGGCTTCCGCCACAGCCCCCATCACCGCCGATCTGGCGCGTGAAGCGGGACAGTCGATCGTTGTTGAAAACAACAACGAGCCGACTTATAAAACCGTAACTTTACGGTTTGACCAGGATTGGATTGGGTATTACTATGACCAATCCGACTTGGCTGCTCTGTCGGCTAGCTCGGATAAGGATCACAACCCCCACGAGTCCATTGCCGCGAAGGAACGGATCCAATCGATCTGGGACCAAGCCCAAATAAAAATTGGACAAAACCCAGAACAAACAAGCGCAGTAATATACTGTGCAGTTGTGGCTTATCAAAACGGGAGCACCTATGTTAGGTTGCTCCTTGTTGCCGCCGAAGGGGAGACATCGGGAACCATGGCCTGGTATGGTTCTGATGGGTGGGTCCATGCCTTTGATGGCAAGGATCTACAGGGTTTCCTGACAGGAAACCCGAGGGGGGCTTTGTCGTACAATACGGGGATGAATCTTGTTGATTGTATAAATACAATCAAGGGAGGCTTGCCTGCTCCCAACAAGATTGCCCCGTGACATAAGGTGCTGGGGAGCTATCCCCAGCACCACACCCCCTTAAGCACAAAGCAAAAAACTCACTCTCGGTTCACTCACACAAACAAATTATTATATTTTGAATTTTCCAAACATTCCTTTTTCCCGTTGAAAATGCTGCGATTTTTCTTCTGAAGACAAGGCTTTTGCTAACTTATCATAATGCGGCTGATCGAGAATTGAATCACCACTAAGTATTCTGTTCATGGCATTGCCATATTCGTGTAAGGCCTGCTGATTACTTCTAAAAGAAGAGATTCCTGCTGTTAACCAAGTAACGGTTTTTGCTTGCAGACTTTTTGGGACGTGAGCACTAACACTCCCAACCATTTCTGATTCTGAGTTAGACCACGCTAAGAAAGCATCGGAAAAAAATGTGGCAAGAACTAACCCCATCTGAAATTTTAATGCTAATCGGTCAGTTTTTGGGAGAGTTTTAATGTGATTTTCAATGCTTTTTATGTAAGGTTTGTTTGACTCATTTAAATGGGCGTAGCCATAAACAAAAGCTAAACTTTGGACACCAAGCATATCCCATCCCTTTTCTGAATAAACTTGGGATACTGTATCAACATTGTGGACAGTCGATCGGGGAGAAAGAAGCTGGGATTCACTAAACATAGTTGATTATAACTTAATCTGACTTGGACTTACTCCATCGGATGGCGGAGCGTGAGATAGAGACGGCCGTGATCACGAGAAAAAGTGAGATAGACCGAATACATATCTTTTTTCCAGGTCATAAGACCAGAGTCGGAATTAAAATTATAATCGGTTTCTGATTGGTACTGTTGCTGGTAACTGAAAATTAATTTGTCCTGATCTTCGACTTTTTCGGGAAGGGGGAAATAGCGGGTGTATTCGACTTCACCGCCCTTTTGATTGAGATAACCGAAGCTACTTTCAAACTCGGGAAAGGAGGCATCGATATCAACTACTGAGGGGTAATTTTGAAAATAGGGATTGTCGGGGCGATACTCGGAGGAAGGTAAATATACCTGCAGATAGCCATAATTTTGGGGATTGTCGCCAAAATGAGAAGCCTCGACTTTGTATTTGCCAATAACGCCTTCCACACTTTCGTCGGAATTCGAATCGGGATTGACCTCGGTCATGAGAGAGCGGTAATAAGAAAGAAATTCGTCGGGGGTAGCTTCGGTGAGGTAAACAACGTTAAAATAATTGACCGGATGGCCAAAATATCCGGTATAACCGGAAGGATCTTTCTTGACAAAAAACTTGGAAGAGCTGACTAATTTGTTCTTAAAAAGGGGTACGGTGTCGAGAGGGTAGCCATCGAGAAGATAATTCTTCTCGTTTTTTTGATTAGTTTTGGCAACGGGAGCGGGAGTGGCAGGATTCCCCTTTTTGGAAATAAAGGAGGCAAGAGGAATGGCAAAAAGAATAAACAATATGATTAGAATGAAAATAGTTTTTTTGGATAACATGTGCTTATTTTAACCTATCGAAACTGTCTTCGCTGAAACTTGCGCGGAACGTGTTCTAGCTTTTCGCGTCGTTTTAAAATTTCAGTAGCATAATTGTCGGCATAATCTTCGACCACTTGTACTCGGGGAGAACGATCGACCCATTGGCCATTTTGGAGAAGAAAACTATGTTCAGAATGACCCATTTCGTGCAAAGTGACATAACGAGTCTCAATGACTTGAGAATAGAAAGATCGACCGGCAAACGCCAAGATTGATCCAGCATAAATTTCAATTAATGAACCACCTCGAGGAACGTAAAAACAGAGCCCACAAATTACCTGACCCTTTTCACCCGCATAAATAGTGTCTGGTTTTAATCTTACCGCACCCACGTGGTCGGGGGGAGTTCCACCGCAGAGTTGTATCGCCTGAAAAAATCCTTTATATACTGGATGATTGGTGGGCAAAAAAGTTGTAACCTTGGTTTGACCAACCCGAAAAGTATGCTTATGCTCATTATTTCCCATAACAAGGCGATTTTAGCATACAGACGCTCAAGTCGTGGATTAAACGTTGGCAAGAATTTCTATGACTCCAGAAAAATTGAGAGAGTTTTCTCATTTTTTGTATACATAGTATTCGTACCCTAGCATTTTGTTCTTATGAAAAAAGTTGAAATGCTTAAGGCCTAATTCGGAAACTTTGAGCTGGGACATGTGGGCCCGTAGAGCGCTTTTTTTGGCCGATCTTTCGGATAGATTTAGCTTTAGACAAAAAGACGGGGAGAGTGGTTTGAGGCCTGTTTCGGGGAGACTGTCGTAACTTAAAACTGTGGAGAAAAGTAATTTGATTGGTGGTTTGATAATTTTGCTGACAACTTGGGTTAAATTTTTATGGTCAGGGTGGCCATAAATTCCGTTAGGTTCGAGGGTTAAGACATGGGTGGGGTTAAAATCAGCTAATTGCTGATCAACCATTTTTTTTAATTCTGATTGGCAAGTACTCAGTCCCCCATCGGGAAAGGATAAGATTTCAAAGTCATCGATGCCAAGAATTTTGAAGGATTTTAGTAGTTCACGACGGCGAACGATGGCAATATGGTCGGAAGGTGAAAGACCGAAGCGATTGGTGCTTTTTTCGCCTATGGTGGCGGTGATTACTTTGAGGACAATTTTGTTGCTGGTTAATTTTTTTAGTAAACCACTGACAAAAACTGCTTCATCGTCGGGGTGAGGCATAAAAACTAAGACACGTGAATCGGGGAAAATTTGGAGAGCAGAAAGTGAGGAGACATAATCCATTTTGTTATTTTACAACAGCTATATAATTGAGTTATGTTGACAAAAGATCAGCAAAAATGGATTGATCACCTAAGTGATGTAGATAAAATCGTAATTAAACCCTATGACCCGACGTGTCACGAGAAATTTGAGAAAGTAAAAACGAAAATTCAAAAATATTTGGGAAATGAGATCGAATTGCAACATTGTGGAGCGACGAGTTTGGGTATATCGGGACAGGACGAGATTGACACTTATCTTCCAGTACCAGAGGCCGATTTTGATAAATATGTGCCAAAATTGGAAAATATATTTGGAAAACCAAGAAGCCATTATCCACTCAAGAGGACTAGATTCGTAACTGAAATTGACGGGAAACATATCGACGTGTTTTTGATAAATAGCGAAACTGACGGTTGGACAAATGGAGTAAAATTTGAAAAATACTTACGAAACAATCCAGAGTGGCTTGATAAATATCGAAAATTAAAAGAGGATGGAAACGGGTTAAGCGTAAGGGAATATTATCGAAGGAAAATTGAGTTTATAAACTTAGTCCTGGCGAAGATTGAGGGCCTCGTTGATGAGAAAAAGTTGATTTTGGCGAAGCAAGGGAAGAGCGTCGAGGGCGAAGAAACCAAATTCTGATACTTCGGGAGAAGGAGTAAACTCGCCACCAATATAAACTCCGGTGTAGCACATATCCAAACGGGGAAAATCGCGATCGGTTCGGGTTTTTAACGAATCATCAACACTGACAATCAGGCCAGATTCTTCCTTGACTTCACGCTCAAGAGATTCGCGAGGGTGTTCGCCGCTTTTTAGATAACCACCGGGTAAACTCCAAGAGTGAGTGCGATAGGTGTGTTTGAAAAGAAGAATTTCTCGTTGGTCATTAAAAATAATTCCGGTGACTCCAACTAAAAACCGGGTTTGGGTAAATTGCATGATAAATAGCTGGAGATTTTTTGGCAGGTGAAGTGCTTTGTAGAGTTTATAGAGCATTGGGATCGCTATTTGGTTTTTGATTCTCTAGCTCGAGTTGATGGACCTGCTTGGTCAATTCTAAAATCTGATCTTCATCTTTTTTGATTTCTTTATTCTTACTATGAAGGGTTAAGGAATTGGAAAAAACGTGAATCAGATGAATTAAGTACGACAACACCAAACCGATTAACAAAGAACCGATAATGACATAAAAAAGCGGAATGTCATAGATGACATACATCCCCAAATTTAGATTGACGGGAGCAAAGTTAAACTTGGAAATATAAACCAGAGCTGAGCCGATTATTAGAACAAGAATTAATGTAAGCATGGTAATTTACCTCAAAACTCCAAGCCCAATTAAGCCGGTAAAAATAAGATAGGCGGCGATAAGATAATTGATAATTTTGGGAAATATCAAAATTAAAATGCCAAAAATTAATGAGGCTAAAGGACTGAAGGATGAAAAAGAAAAATTCATAATTATGACTCCTGTTGTTCGCCAGAGATTATTTGGATAAGTTTGATAACACCCCAGGCTAAAAATAAATAAACGATAATGGCGACAATGATCGCCGGTTCAAATGTTGAGGTTGAACGGAAAATTCCTTGGAAAGGTAAAACCAAAATTCCGCTGATGGCGTAAATTACGCTAACAAAACCACTACCGGCATTGGCCCCGGCTAGCTTAAAAATTAGCCGAAAGGCTAAAAGAATTTCGATGGCTCCTAAAAAATAATAAACTAGATACTCATTGGTTTGAGAACCGGTGGCTTTGGTGATAACTGGTGATTTGACAACCGGAGTGCCACTGTTGCCGGGGGTCATAATTGCTTGATTAGTATCGGTCATATTTTTTTATTAGTATTTAACGGTTGCGCAATTTGCGGCCAACAAAAATAACTACAACTGAACCAATAACGGCTACGAGTAGGCTTTCGATGTTAAATCCGGTAACTCCGGACTGCCCAATTGTGCCCATCAATAAACCACCAACAACCGAGCCAACGATGCCCAAGACAATATCAAAGCCCGTATTCTGGCTTGAATCGGTTTTCATAATAACTGAAGCGATCCACCCGGCGATAGCGCCGAAAATTATCCAAAGTAAAATACCCATATATTTCTCCTACTAAATAAATAAAACTATAAACACTTCAACGTATCTTAGATATCCGATTTTCTGATAATTATTTCTGCTGGTAAGTAGTTAATTAAGGCTTTTTCAACTAATTCGGTCAAAGTTGAATCTTCTATGACTGCCTGAGCGCGGGTGTGTTTGACCAATGATGGTTTTATAAAAAGGGTGATCCTTTGCTTTTGGTTATTAGTTGTCATAGTTGAACTACTTAATATTGTAAAAGTAATTCAAGTGAGACACAGTAATGCTACAGATGATATGGGTGTGAGGCAGCTAACACTAAAGAGATGAGGTGGAATTGATTTGGGCAGTTAAGATATCAATATTTTCAAATAAGATTGAATGATCGATGTATTTAATTAATCCTTGCTTTTCGATTTTTAGTAATTCGATGCTAGCAGTTTCCCTGGCAACGCCGACGAGAGTGGCAATATCGGCTTGGGTAAAACGATGGTGGACAATAATACCCTTTTTATGAGTTTCGCCAAAATGTTTGGCAATATAAATTAAAATGGAAATTACCCGACGGTAGGCATCGCTGAAGACCAGATGTTCGACTCGCTTGAGGGTTTCAGCATAATCTTCCAGAAGTTCGCTCATTAGAGTGAAAAGAAGATTTGGTTTGTCTTTGATAAAGTTGACAACCTGATCGCGGGGAGCGCGACCGACTTCAACTGCTGTTAGGGCCTCAAAAAAATAAACGTTGGGAGTGCCGTTAATAGCCCAAACCATGGGAAAATATGAAATTGGTTTTAGAATGTGGAGAGACAATTCATTGCCAGCTGGAGAAATGGTGTATTGACGGACATAACCCTTGGTCAAGCAAAAAATACCTTGGGGGTCGTCATCGGCACGGATAAGCATTTCACCTTTTTTGTAGTTGCGAGTGGTGAACTGTTGATAAAAAGTTTCAAAATCTTGAGTCTTATTCAGATCCATGGACACAGTGACAAATTAGTATTATGTCCATTGTACAGGAAAAAAGTGGTATTAGCAATTTTTTTTAAATTGAACTACTTAGTTTTTGGAGTAGGTACATTTTTTTTCAAATGTTTATTATGCTCGACAAGCATTCCTAAAACAGTGAGACTGATAAGGATGATTAAAGCGCCAATGATATAAGGATATTTGTCAAACGATTTTTGCTGAAGATTGACAGTGGTCAGATCAACAACTCCCCCAACCTCACCATCTTTTTGAGTCTGGCCGGTAATAGTATATTTCCCAGCCTGAACATCAGACAATGGTAGTGGTAGCGACCACCGACCATTGCTATCGACGAGAACTTCATAAGAATTTTTACCGAAAGTGATAAATATTTTGGATCCGGCTTCTCCCGTACCTTCCAAAACAAATTCTTCCGAATTGGATAGGTCGATGGCTTCTTGCGAAGTGTCGACTTTTTCTAAATCCTGATAAATCTCCTCAACGACCGGAGCGATTATGTTTGAGGTAGGGACAATATTGGTGGGGGTAGGTGTAACGGTCGCGGTTGCTGTTCTTTTGGGGAAAAATAAAATTTTAATCGAGGTTGGAATGGCTGGAGGAACTGAAGTAGGAGTAGGGGTGGAGGTGGGAAATTTAATAAGGATCGGAGTTGGACTTATGAAAATATTGACAGGCATGAGTGAAATTGGAATCAGCTGAGAGGCGGTACTGCTATAGCCATAAGTTTGAAAAGCAAAATCGTAAGACTGCTCAATATCGCCCAAATGAGCGCTGCCGTTGGCGTAACAATTTTGCTGAGAATACCAATCGAGTTTTGAATAATCGGTTGAACCAGGCATTATCATGTAGGACTTACCTGGCGTGATAGACAAATTATCAAAGTTAAAATAAACCATGGCTTTACCGTTGGGTTTTGGAACTTCGCCGCTAGAACTAACAAAAAAATTACCGCCAGCCCAATCTTCGACTAGCCAAAGTTTGATTGATCCGACACCATCACCATTAACTAGCAGGGCAATTTTGGTTAGATGATCGTAAGTGGGGACAAACGATTGTTGGGGGGCGTGGACAGCATTGGAAATTGGTATTGGTTCCATCAGGTCGGTGGTCACTCGACATTTTTGATCGACCGTTTCGCTTAGCGCGAAAATATTTTTGGGAAATATAGAAGTGGCTAGACAAAGAAAAATAAATCCAATAAGTTTCATTTAAGGAAGCTCAATTATTAATTGGTCGAAAAAGAGTTGATAATTTGATTGTAATCAGATAAGTAAGAAACATCATATAAATAGAACTGGATGGTGTAATAAGGATCGGTGGGATGGGCAAAATACGTAATTGGTTCCGAGGGTTCATTTTTGGAATTTAGAACTTTACCATTGAGGGTTGGTGCTGATCGGTTCCAAGTAGTTTTGTAACCGACTTGCTGGTCTTTGGTAGTGATGGTTTCAATAGAAGCAAGTTCATTATAATTTTGAATTTCTTGGGTCGCGGCAACTTTGGCATACTCCGGAAGAGGAGTTTTTGATGTTTGTTCATCGCCAGTTTTGTGTCGAACAGTAATTAAGATTGCCTGACGGTTGGGGTCGTCAGGTAGTGATTTTTTGGGTACCAAAAAAGCACTTAGCTTATCGGGGCTAGTTTCGAATAGAAAAGTGGAAGGATATTCAAACTGAAAACCATGGATTGAGTTTTGATAGAGAATTGTTTTTGGTGATTTATTGACTAGACAATAAATGAGTCCAGCAAGAGCAAAAAATATAATCGTAATAAAAATTATTTTGAATCTTTTGGGTGATTTAGTAATTATATATTTAGTCTATGTCTTATTAAAAATAATACAAGGATTAAGGCTATAATGAGTTAATGATATACAAAATTATGTTGCCAATACTGTTGATTGCATTGTTATTTGTGGTTTGGATGGAATACGGAAAAGATTTGACTCCAAAAAAAGTTGAATTAATACCGGAAAATAAAACGACTGTAACTATAGTTAGCCCAACAGTAACAGAAGCAATACAAAAATCGGATATACCCGAAGGTTGGCAAAAATATACGAATGAAGAATATGGTTTTACAATATTGCATCCGACCAAATACAAAGTTTTAACCAGCAAAGACGATTTATATGGTTGGGAAAAAGCGGTGGTGCTGTTTTATGGAGGTGGACAAGCGCATGATGTGGCCGTTGAGGTGTGGGATTCGAAGGCAGAATACGAGGAAAAATATGTCGATGTTGATTTGACCGTTTATGAGGTGGGGGATAAATTTGTGTCACTGTACGATTCAACAAAAGAACCGGAAAATAGAATATTGATTGAGTCGTTTAAGGTGGTGAAATAAAATAAATTACTTTCTAGATATTTGGTCTTGCCAGATTTTTCGACGAGAATCACGTTCCAGATCAAAGATTTTCTCTGGATTTTCTTGCCACACTTCTAGTCGATGATAGTAGGTTTGGATTGCTTCCTCCAAATCGCTTAAAGAATCAAGGTCCAGCACAGTTCCATCGACGTATTCTCTGTCGGCTACTCTGGTTACTCGAAGTTCATAATCCCCCTCCTCACGAGGCTTGATTGTGATATTAAACCTCCCACAAGTTACCTTGGCCACAAAACTTTTTTCACCTTTGATAATGGTATAAGGAACGGGTTGATCAACTAGTTTAGAGCCAGGTTTTTTGATCATGAGAAATTATACAACAGACAATTATCTCCACGTCCAAGCGGTGAGATTGAGACCGCCCTTGGCCAGCTTGATGGCTTTTTGAAGCTCGTATTGGCTGATAACACTATCAAGAGGTTCACGGTCGGGAATGTTACCGGTGTAATATTTTTGTAATACTGTCAGGGCTTTACTATCACCAAACTGACCAAGCGCCCAAATGGCATGGTTGCGGGAACGAAAACCTTGGTTGTCATCGTCGAGAGTTGAAATTAAAGCATCAACGCAATCAGTTTTTTGGTATTCCCACTTGGCTTCCTGGCAAAGCCGTTTGGCATCGTGGCCGATCCAAATGTTGGTAATAAAAAAGAAAAGGGCAAACAAACTAAGACCGATTGAAAAAAAGATTTTCATAATAATTCCTCCTGATCATCGAAGGAAAAAACATCCTCGATGTTAACTTTAAATAAGCGGGCAATTTTGAAGGCAAGGCCAAGGGAGGGTAAATATTTGTCGCTTTCGATGGCGACGACAGTTTGGCGGCTAACTCCAAGTTGGTCGGCTAATTGCTCTTGGGTGAGGTTGCCGGTGGCGCGAAATATTTTGATTTTATTGTTCACTGCCACCTCCAAGTTTGCGATTGAAAATGTGATAAGAAATTGAATAAAGAGCGATTAAAAAGAGGGATAAATAGGCAAATATCATACCTAGTGATTCGAGAAATTGCCACTCGCCATGACTAAAAACAGAAAGATTGCCTTTGGAGGGAAGAAGGAGCAGAAAAGCAGCAATGCCAATGGTTGGGGCAAAAATGGCATAGGTAGTTTTGGCGGCTTTTTCGGAAATGGCCAAATCGCGCTCGTCGGCTTTGATTTTGGCTTTGGAGCGAACCATGAATAAAAAGGCCATGCCAGTGAAAACTCCGGCGACGGCGAGAAGATAGCTATCCTTGGTTACAGCGATGGAAACGATAAAACCAACAAAAAGAGCAATAATGGAACGGAGTTGATTGTATTTATTTCTATTCATGACAATAATGTAAAACATCTTTTACATTTTGTCAAGTATTGTGGACAGGTAAAAAATGTCTTGTGTAACAAAGTGATATAATTACATATGGAAAGAAATACTTACGGAGAACCTTTCTCGCAAAGAATTGAAAGGGCTTACCAATTAGCGTTAAAAAGATCATTTCCGGAACAAATGGAAGAAGGAGGACTTACTCCAGCTGAGAGATTTGTTCTCAAAATTGCTGACTTACAAAGACGGTGTGAACATCAACCAATAAAAAAAGAAAATGTTCTACAAAGAGCAACATTTGCGATAGTAGCTTCTAGTTTTTTATATAAAAAATTTAGAATAGACGCTCGTTCGGAAGGCCTTAACAAAGCAGTTCGACAGAAAGTATCTTTTGAATTATCGATAAGAGGCCTTTAGTTCTACCAACAAGGTCTTACTGCTTTCTCAAAGAAAGAATTGATAAGTGTGTTGTTTGGCCCGATGATAAAGTCCATATTCTCTTTGGGAATGGCGAAGATGTTTTGCTGATATTCATAAAATCGGAAATCGGAATACGAACCATCACTGATACTGGACCTGGCCAAAGATAGCTTAAAATTGTCACCAGAACTTTTGATACTCCAGCTGCCAACGCCAGAATTTGGTCGGGTGTCATTTGGCCCAGAATAATCAAGACCCCAGGAAATAGGGAGGGTAAAATCACTTTTCAAAACGCCATTTTCGCCAGACATATTGAAATTGGCAAAAGATTTGCCGGAAAAATATTTTTCGGTAATAGCATTGTTGGCTTCTCCTTGAATACAATCACGTCGATCGACTGGTGGTAAAGTGGGGACAGTTGTAGGAACAGCAGTAGGATTTTGATAGGTTATTACTGGCTCTCGTAATACCTGTTCGCTGTCGACCATACTGGAACGATAGGCAAAGCCGAGATAAAAGCCGATAAAGGGCAGTAAAACGAAAAGGAGCATGGCAATAGCTTTGGAAATTGGGGTGACGGTGGTGAGAAAGAGTGGTAGTTTCATAAATAAGTATTACACAATAGAGGGCCAAAATAAATTTAGAACTTAGATTAGATCAAAAACTCGAAACAGGTGTTGCTGGAGATTTTGAGGAATAGAAAAATGTTGATAAATTTGACTGATTTTTATGATTTTGAATTTTTATTAAATGAAACAAACATGATTTTATTTCCCAAAGAATTCAGAAATTGAAGAAAATCCTTGGTGGAAATAACTAAAGTTGAAGTATTAACATTTGGATGAAAACCTTGGTATGGTGCCTTCAATAAATCATCATCAACAATAACTACAACTTGATGATCAAAATCATTGATCAGACCAAAGGGAGAAACTGCTCCTGGAGTAACTCCCAGATATTTTTTTAGATTTTCCTCTGAGGCAAAACGTAATTTAGTTTCATTTAACAGTGTAGTTAACTGACGGAAATCAAGTTGTTTGGAACCAGATAAAATTACTAAATAGTATTTACTACTATTTGAGTTGGTAAGAAAAAGGTTTTTACTTGGTACTCCTGGGCCAGCGTCAATTTTGTCAGCATCCTCGACACTAAAGACGGGCTGGTGGCAAAACTGCTGATATTTTATGCCAAGATCATCAAGAAATTTATATTCCATTGCTAAAGTCTAGTATAGCGCCAACTAGCTGACTAAGTTTTGATAAATCATTGATACTAATTTTTTCGGTAGTTGAATGAGGATTTTGAACTCCATCGGAAAGACAGACCATTTTAATACCAGCACCGACTAGCGGATTGGCATCGCTGACACTGGTGCTTTGATGAAATTCCGGAGTTAATTCCAGTTGCTTTAGAATGTCGGTTAACTGGCAAAGGAAGGAATCGGCGGATGAATAGTTGTAGCCAGCGCAATAACCGTCAAGGTCAAATTCTAATTTTAAATGATTTGCTGTGGCAATTTTGGTGGCCGTATCTTTGATAAAAGACAGATGTTGGTCAAATAATTTCTTTTGACAACTTCGGACTTCTCCCTGAATTAGAGTTGTTCCGGGGATAACATTGATACCAGTGCCGGAATTTACCAGACCGATGTTGATGGTTGTCAGACCATTGTCAAACTTGCCCTGAGAAACATGAGTGATAAATTTGGCGGCAGGAATAAGTGAATTGTTCCCCTCCTCGGGTCGAGAAGCGTGGGAAGAAGAGCCGATAAATTTGACTTTGAAATTATAAATATAAGGAGAAGATGTAATTATTTTGCCAAGTGGATTGGCATAATCGAACAATACTCCTTTTTTTGACTGGATCCAATCGAAGGGAAAAAACTCGACTCCACCACCTGATTCCTCGCGAACTGTAAACAGCAGTTCGACCGGAGGTAAGGAGTGGTGAACCGAAGAATACTTTTCAATTGAAAATAAAATGGCGGCAACACCGGCTTTGTTGTCGGCCCCTAAAATAGTATTTCCACTTGAGCTGATAATATCGTCTTTGATTATTGGCAAAATATTGCAACCGGGCTCAACTGTGTCCATGTGGGCGCAAATCAAAAGTTGGGGAGTTGCCTGGTTTTTGGGACAAGCTAAAATTGATCCTAATTTATCTGATTTATAATTAAAACCTTGTTTTTTGAGCCAAGATTTTAAAAATTCTGCCATCTGATATTCCTGGCCGGAAGGGCTGTCGATAGCAACTATTTGGGTGAACAACTTGGTAAGAGTTGCGACTTCTGGTATCTTTTTCATTTTATTGTTGAGACAAAAAATCCCGTCTCTGGAGATTAATAATAATTTCCAAGGACGGGATTTCTCAATCTCGTGGTACCACCTTGATTCCTTAAAGAATTTTCTTTAAGACTCTTTGACCGACTCTGATTTTTAAATCGACATCGGCTGTTAGATTTAACGGTTTAACTTCCGTAGAGTATTTTGACTCTCAGCTTCCGAAGCGCGACTTTCGGTGTTAACGCTTTATGATTTGATTATAGCAGGAAGTTTTGGTGTGTCAATATTATAGGACTTAGATTAGACCAGAGAAGAGGAGAATTAAAGCGATGGCGGTGAAAACAGCAAAGATGGCGACGGTTTTGACAAATAAATCGAGGGCTTCTTTTTTCTTGCCATCAACAAAAAGCTGAAGCGGAGCATAGAAAAAGAGAAAAGCCATAACGGCAACCGATAAAGTCAAAAGCGATAGAAAAACGACGGGGGCGAAAAAAGTGTCGGGCTTGTTGCTAAGTGGTTTGGTGCCAAAGGTCATGATAATGGTTCCAAGAACTATGTAGGCCACGGCGGAAAGAGCGTTGATGAAAGGATTTTTGGACATCGGATTAATTATACCGCGGGTTTAGGTATGAAGATAAATTTCGGTGGCGAGAAAGAGAATATATAGAGACAAAAGACCAAAACCTTCGGAGCGGGAAATAGTATTCTTGGTACGGGCAAAATAGTAAAAAATAAAAAGACCGACAATCAAAAAGAGGAGAGAGACAACGTAGCTGTTGGTCAAAGTTACTGATTTGCCATTGATTACAGTTAATAAGCCGATGAGAAAAGTGTTAAATGAGGCAGAACCGATGTAGTCGCCAAAAGCTACTTGATTATTTTTCATAAATGCTGAGCGAACGACGAGTGACAATTCGGGGATATTGGTACCTATGCCAATAACTAAAAGACTGATGAAGAACGGGGAAAGATTGAGAAGGGTGGAAAAATACATGGTTTGTTCAACTACAAATTTGCTGGCAATAAAAATGGTGGCAAGACCAAATAATATTCGAATTAACTCCTTGCCGACTTTGACAGTTGATTGAGTGGTAATAGATTGGATATTTTCCAGCAATCCCCTTTTGGTTTGGATGGCTAGAACCAAAAAGCCAAAAAGAGTAAGGGCGAGAAAACTATCAGTTTTGCCAATGCGACCATCCATGGCTAAAATTACTGGTAGAGCGACAACGACTAAAGAGGCAGGTAGATTAAATCCCCTAAACTCGGGGGATATTTTGATACTGTTGCCGGTAATGGCCAGAAGCGGAATGATAAGCATAAAGATGACAATGGAGGCACCGATAAGATTGCCAACATAAATTTCGGGGTCATTTTCAATAATCGAGTTGAGGCCGACGGAAAGTTCGCTGACGGAAGTAAAAAATCCAAGGAGTAAAAAGGAGATGGAAAAGGACGAAACACGAAGAATTTTGGCCAGGCGCTCGACTGAACCGACAACTAGGCCAGAACCGATCCAAATACCGATAAAGGAGAGAGCGTAGATAAAAAGATGGCTCAACATATTACCAACCACGTGCGATCAATAACTCGATTTGGGTGCGGTACAAACGAAGGTCTGCTTCGGCGGTGGCTAAGGCCTGCTTGTCCTTGGTACACGATTCTTTGAAAAACTCGCAAGAGCGTTCGTTTTGGCATTTGCAGGTAATATTGATAGAAGCTTCGAGAAATTTGAGATGCGACTTGGTGCTTTGGTACTTGGTTAAAATGGAAAGTAGAGTGTTGTAATCAGCTTGGGTGTAGCATTTGTTGCTGGCAAACTCTGCTTCAGTAATTTGTAATTGGTGACAAACTGAGGTGGGACGAGCAGTGGGACGAACTGTAGGTTTGGCTGTGGGAGTGGTGGAGGGAAGAGGGGTTGGAGTAATCGTGGGAGTAACTGGCAAGGGCGTGGGGGTGGAGGTGGGAAATGAGGGAAGAGAAAGTTTGATTTTGCCTAGTTGGGCAAAAGTGTTGGATTTGGCAATAAAGAAAATACTGGCGAGGGCGACTATTATCAAACCGATAAAAATGTAGAGGGCTAATGGGTCCTGTCGGGACGGGGTCATAGTGAATTATAACTGTTTTTGCAATTCTTTTAGCTTGGTTGATATTCGAGTGATTTGATTTTCACTTAAACTCGGACCGTATTTGATAATGAAACGTTCAATTCTGGCAAGAGCGTCGATGGTTTTGATAACTGTTGTTTCGAGTTTGGTGGTTGGGTTGGCGGTAGGCATAAAGTTTTTAGATTACTTTTTTCCTAAATATGAGAGCAAGGTTGGAAAGAATGAGCAATACGAGGCAAATAATAACTGCGGTGACAACAGTGGGGTAAGAATTGTTGAAACCACTGGGCATAGTATGTTTGAGCCAAATGCCATAATAGGCCCAAACAGGAACTAGGCCATAGGCCAAATTACTATCAAGATGCATCCGCCAAGCGGCAACTCCAAACCCAACGAACAAAATAATAATCATCCAAGTGGTGTCGGGCAGACCAAAACCATCCCAACCGATACTAACTAAAAATCCGGTAATATTGGCAATAGTAGCAACGGTTATCCAACCAAAATACACCCCGAAGGGAATTTTGTAGATAAGTTTTTCTTTTGAATTTAGTTTTTCTTGATTGAGGATATCGGCGATTTTGATAAGAGAGGCAAGCAATGTCAACATAAGCAACACGGTTAACCATAATATTTTGTAATGCCAGGCAAAAATCCAAGCGCTGTTGACAAATGAGCTGAGGATAAAGAGAGAGTTAATTATGGCTGATAATTTTGAATTGGGTTTTTTGGAAAAAATTTGGAAGGCGGTGTAAGCACCGAGAAGTAAATAAATGAGACCCCAGATTGAAAAAGTGAGACCAGTGGGGGCAAAAAGATTAGGAAAAGAATCGGAGACTTGACCGGTGGTGAGATTGTTGATTGGTAAAATGTTGGCCAGAGCATTGACACCAATCATAAGGGCGAAAGAAAGTAGGATTAAAGGTTTCATGATTAATGATAACAAAAGTTGGTTTTAGATGGTTGCCAATTTTACTTGGTTTTCCGTGTCCACCAACCACCAAAGACATCCCGCAAATCGATGCCAAAATAGGCTAGGGATGATAAGAGTAAAAAAACCGCAGTGCCTTCATCTAAATTGCCGACAAATGGCATGGCATCGGGAATAAATTCAAAAATTCCGAACCCGGGATTTAAAAGGTAAAGTGCAGATAAGACACCGATTGTTGCAACATACAATTTTTTCATATAGTTATTCTACTCGAATAACAAGAGACAGGCTAAGAGTTTTAAACTACTGTTTTTTCCATCTATCTAACTTTGGAATGGTACGAGTGGCCAGCCAGGCGAAAATTCCATTAATTCCTGACTTTTTCATCTCTTGGATACAAAATTCCTGCATTTTTTGGGGGGTGTCAATTTCTTTTGGAGATAAAAATTCCCCTTTTTGATAACACATTGAACAATATTTTGGATTTATAGAACCATCAATTTCTGATCCCCCTCCTAATTTATCTTGACTTAGGGGGAAACCACAACTTTGACAAAATTTATAAGTTTTCATACTGTATTTTAGCAAAAGAGGTTCAATGATTTTGGGAAATATTTATATATTACTGTCGAGCGGGAGAAGTTTGGATTGGATTTGTTTAATGATAATTTGGGCAATTTCATCGGCGATCGGCAGCTTACGGTCTCTTGAATAGTGATGGCCAAACTCGGGATCTTCAAACGTGTATTTACCAATTTTTACTGAAGTCCGATATCTTGGGCGGACATGCCAATGAACGTGGGGGTCGGCGGGATTTTGTTTGTAAAAACTGTTGATTAAGCAAGTCCAGTTAAACATTTCAGCGCCAAGGGCGGTACGGTAAGAACTTTCGATTTTTTTCATCACTAAATTTAGATCCACCCACTCTTCTGCCGATAGGTCAGAGATACTGTTTTTGTGTTGTTTGGAAATAATCAAACTCCAACCCAAATATGCTTGGTCGTTAGCTAGGGCAACATACCAATGCGGGGTATCAAAAATATAAGTTTTTGAGAAATTTTGCTGATGGCAGTAATAACAGTCCATGCGATTATTTTATCCTAAATATCAGAAAATAGGGTTAAAATAAGACATGAAAATTGAGGTGGTGGTGCATCCAAACTCAAAAAATCCAAGAGTGGAAAAAGATTTGACAGAGATGATTCATGTGTATGTAAACGCGCCACCATTGGAAGGAAAAGCTAATAAAGCAGTGATCGAATCATTGGCCGAATATTTGAAAGTTAAAAAATCAAAAATAGTGTTGATTAGAGGCCAAAAATCGAAGAGTAAGGTGTTTGAGGTATTTTGATAGGAAGTGATGGCTAGATTATATTTGAGGCAAACCTTTTTCTTTTCGTAGTTTATTTAGTCCTTGGATACTTTCCCCCGGGACAAAGAGTCTTTTTGATTTGTATTGATCACCCTCTAATTCTGAAGAAGTTTCCATTAATATTTCCATCTGATAAGCCTGGCGGATTATTTGCCCGATGACGCCACTATCCTCTATCGTCATATTTTTCCAGTCCCAATTTAATTGATCTGGAAATGCTTCTGTTAGACGTTGTATTAAACCATTTTCGTCATTATAGCGACTAACAACAGCATTTTTTAGAGATTCTGGTGTCGAAAAGTCAGATATTCTTAGTCCAAGCAAAGAAGACATCTGTTGTTGAAGAATAAACCTTCTGTAATTCAGGTCGGCGTCAGTGTCCGGATCAAAACCCTCTTTCATAAGCATGGTAATTGTTAATCCGCTTCCGGCAACACCTGCTGCAGAATCAGGTAGGTAGTTGTCTCGCAAGACTTTGGAAATCTTTTCTATCTCTGCCTGTTCGAATGTCCCATACAAGTGACCACTTAGGAAGTCTGCAACTAAACCTAGATAGTTTCGCTGCTCTTGCGTGACAGAGACTGACCCCATTTCAGAAGGATTTACATAACGATCAGTAAGTTTCTGTTGCTCACTTGACGGTACCGTATCAGTGTCAACGTTGGTAAATGTAATTAAGCGCATCGGGCCTGTTTTCTCTCTTATCGAGTAATACTGAAAAGATTGCCATTCTGAGCTAGTACCTGTTTGAAAAGTGTTTGGTTCATAAATTGAGATTAATAATCTGCCATTTTCTGGACGATAAAATCTTGCGTCGAGTGAATCAAAAATCCATGTTGAAAGTGTACCTCCGCCTAGCCCCCCGTCTCGGGCACGAAGAGAATTTTCTAACGATGTTCCTTGAAACAATATTTTAGGGTAATTGGGTGGCAAATAGTTTTCCAATGTTCTTGGTTTATCTTTATTTAACTCTTGAGATTGTAAAGTATGGTCTGGAGAGGGCAAAGACATATGTAGATTATACAAGCTTGGGGGCGGCTATCCAGGTGAGGATTTATATACTGTCAAGTTAAGACTCGATTAAAAATGTTCCCATTCTTATAAAGAATTTTACACAGAGAGACCAGAGAGCAAAACTGGTTTTATTCCGATGGCGTAAACACCGTAGACGACAACATTTTCGCGATAATTGGAAAGAGAGTTAAAGCTGGCGATACCTTGTTCAACGTTGCCACGGCTGGATAGAACATTCTCGGGACTTTCGGATTCCAGCATTGAGCGGAAATCGCGGTAATGATGGACAAAAAGAATTTCTGTTCTGAGAATTTCGCGAGTTTCGTGATGTTCGAAAGTGAGAAAGTCGCCCGGCTTCATGCTTTGAAACTCAGTGATTTCATCGTCAGTTTTAGGTACTCGACCTTCGACCTTTTTGATGCCGTTGATGATGGCTCTAAATGGTCTTTCGGGGAGGTGTGAGAAGAATTGCATAATGGTTATCCAGTTAATTTGGTATCTTTATCCCCTCCTAGATACTTTATGTAGTATTCGCCAGATCGCTTTTTTGACATAACATATTATACCCAGTAAACACCGGTAACTCAGAGTTATTACCAGCTGAATTCAATCGCAAAATTCTTGATAATTCTAAGTAATTCCGCTAGCTTACGCACCTTAGTTTCAATCAGGATTGCTTTATGTGGATACTAAGCCGTTTTATGCTTTTGTTGCCTCTAGTTTTTTTATCAACAACATTTCAACATCTTCATCAACCATAACAATTCTATGTGGCTCGGCTTCATTAAAATGAACTAATGAGCCGCTTACGGCGTCAACTATTTCTTTGTTTTCTGACTCAAATTTTACTTTACCTTTCAACACAATATAAAATTCATAAGAGTTAGGGTGACTATGATAGTCAGCCTCGGAATATCCTGCTGAAAAATCAGTTCTTCTGATAAATAAATCAGGATTATTTTCGCGGCCGGTAATAACTCCTGGGTCAGTGGCAAAGCTATACAATTTCATTACATAATTTTATCAAATGATGGTTAGTGTGAAATGCTCGTTGGCGTGGACCCACATTCGTCTCCGCAGCTGATTTTCTCTCTTAGAGTAACCCGCTAATGTTTGGTTGTATTTGTAACAATGGTTTTGAGATAATTCGTATATGAGCGAGAGAAAAACTGGTTTGGTAGATTTGGAGCGAAGGCCAATGGGATCTTTGTCTATAGGAGAGCGCCTTTTAATTCAGGGTATAAATTGGGATGATTTGCCGAAGTCTGTAGTGATGAGTCAAACTTCACAAGCAGCGTGTGCATCCGTGTGGCAGAAATATGTCAGGTCCCAAGGAACCAATCGACTTGAAGAAGCTCAGAGAAGATTAAATAGCTATTTACAATCAAAAGTAGAGGCAGTTGATTGGGGTGTAGAATCTTTTCGAAATCGAGCTGGGGCTTATAATTTTGATTTTAATGCCATGGAGTATGTACAAAGGTTTTATCGAGACAAAGACTTGGAATCCTTGTTGATTGGTAAAGTTCAAGGGGGTTTACACGGGCGAGTTGTTTGGGGAGAGATAAGCGATGGTATTCCTTCAAATCAAACAATTCTTGCAACTCATAACCATGGAGATAATACAAACTTTTCTGACGGTGATATGGCCCGAATTCTTTCAAACGATAATGATACTCCCACATATTGTCTTTGGTACTTAATTGGGTCTGAGCGATTGCATCTGCTAGTGCCAACAGTTGACACCCCTCGAGTTGATGGTTTAAAAGCATACGATGATTTTAATAATGAATTTGAGGCAAAGTATGGCAATAATTTATGTTTAGACAAGCTTGTTCCTGCCACCGACGATTTCGTGTTACAAATAGCTGATAGATACAAACTTGGCTATTACGAGGGGAATAGAAACAGTATTTCTCTTATGCGGGTGCGATAGTGGCAGCGAAACAACATCCAAAACTTTAATTTAACTACATAATACCCTGCGACACTAAAGTTTTTTGCTCCACGAGATGGAAAATATACGAAACATTTATATATCCTCGCCGACCAATTATTCAAATAAAGTTGAGCTTTGATTTGAATGTTTATTTTTGAGAATTTTGTCTGTAATTCGACAGTGTGGGTATTTAGGGCATCCCCAAAAGTCACCGAATCTACCTTTCTTCAATACCATCGCTATTTTGTGAGATGGACATATCGGGATTCCGTCTTTTGTTTTGTCTTTTGGTTGTTTTTTCAGTTCCGACAAATCATTCTTGATCTTTTTAATTTCTTCTACGGTTTTTGGTGGTTTTCCTTTTTTATGACCGCCGGTTAAACAATAAGTCCAAAGTCCAAATCTCCCGTAATCGGTCCAATACCAAGAACCAGTAGAGTTACAGAATTCGCAATGTTCTAATTGGTTTTCTCCGGCTTTTTTCCCAACATTTTTATCAAATCTAAGGAATGATAATATTTGTTCGCAAGTAGAGGCACCTTCTGTACGAATCATCATTTCCTGACTTTCTCTTTGGGAAAGTATATTCAAACTTCCATTCCAAAATATTTTTCTGTCAATTATAGCTATTTTCCTATGTGGGTATCCTTTAAAGGGGAGAACTACCACACCTAATTTTTCCAAACTTGAAAGGGCTTCCGTTGACTGACTTTGCATAAAACTTTCCTGATCTTCTGGGATTCGAGTTAATATAAATATTTTGACACCTTTGTCCAACGCAATTTTTATTATTGGGACCATTTGTTCAACTCTTTGTTTTGTTACAAATGGACTATCAATTATTACTTCTTTTTCCGCCTCAATGACATCTTTTAGGAAGGCTTGATAAAAACTGTTTTGATCTGTAATTAGACCTTCACCCATCACTGTTTTAATGTCAGTTAGGCCATATATTTTTCCTAGCCACTCTTCCTCCATGTTAGTGAAACCATTAAAAACCTCGGAGGCTTTAATGATTGGAAACTGCCTTTTTACACAATAGTTTATATATTTTCGAACGGCTGATGATTGGCTATGTCTTTGAAGGACCGTGTCAACGTCAGCAACCAAGATACATTTGAGCTTTGCTCGCGAGAAGGCTACATTCATCAGTTTTTCGTCATCACCATCGATTGAACCGTCATCAGTAAGCTTGGTGGGCATTGCAGTTACCAAATCAAAAATAATAATGTCTTTCTCTTCTCCTTGAAATCGATGTACTGTGTCCGCTTGGACATATTCTTTTAAGCCTCGATCTTCTATCATTTTTTGAATTAGATTGGCTTGAGGTCTAAAAGGTGTGATTATTCCAATGGAAATCTTTTTATCTGAGTCGAGTTCTTTCGCACTATTGACTGCATCCTGAGCAAGAGAGGCAACAAACAAAGCCTGGTATAAGTTATAGTAAGAACCCGATTTGGTCCGATAAGGGAAAGAGTGTTTTTTATCAGTGCTATATATACCAACGGAGGAGTTAGGGAGTGGAGCTCCACTCATTATTATTTTCTCTCTTTCATCACCCTTTCTGTCTACAGTATTTTGTCCAGGGACCAACCAAAATGATTCGTTAAATTTTTTATACATTACTTCATTAACAACGTCGGAAATGTCTGGGTCCATTCGATATTGAATATTTAGTTGTCTTAGCCATGGGACTGAATCCCCTTTTAATAACCTCTCTTTAGTTTGTGAGTATTTATAGATGTCATCTTTCAGCCATTTTGCAATTAGTAAGATTTCTGTATCTTTTTGTGTTTGATCTCTGGTATCAGTATCTAAAATTTTATGTTTTGCGATTGGAGGTAATTGGCAAAAATCTCCAACAACCACTACTTTTGTTTTTGCTAACCCAGCCGCATAGAAGAGTGCTGGAATTGGAGCCATAGATGCTTCATCAATAATCACGCAATCATAAGTTCTTTCCAACACACCTTTATTTACATAGCAATTCGAAAGTGTAGTTACAATCAATTTTGCTTCTATAGTCAAATTATTCAAAAGGTTATCGATATTCTTTTGAAGTGAAGTCTTCTGTTCGGATAAGAATTTCGTTTGCTTTTCCAATGGCTCAAGTTCATTTTGTATTCTTTTTAAGCTAAAACTATTTGTTTCTGTAGATAACTCATCCACCTCGACCTGAAGTTTCTTTAGCTCAATATTAGCTTCATTTTTCCATTCGGTATTGTTTTTCAAGTTTTTTTCTTCAGTATTGATGGACCTTATAATTGTAGATTTATTATTAGTTAAAGTATCCAGATTTGTACCTGATAACAATCGTTTAAGAAATCCACTTTCTTGGTAATTTTGGATATCACTACTTACTTTCTCGAATTGATCTTTTAGATTTCTCATCTCTAATTCCGTCTGGCTTAGTTTATCGTCGTAGCCTTCTATTCTATTTTTTATTTCTGGTATTTTGTTATTTATTGCCTCAAGTTCATTTAGTTTTTTTCTACATTGTTCAAGATATGAGATAAGCACTTCTGTATCGTGTATTTCTTTGTTAATTCTTTCTAACTCAAAGTTTAGTGGTTTAACTTTTTCTTCAGCAATCTTCTTGATATCAACATAGCTAGAGAAATCATTTAATTCGTCTGAGATTTTTCCAATTCTAATGTATTTACCCAAGTGTTCTTCTTGGCCTAGTATTTCTGGATAATATTTTCCTTCCTTTTTACAAATCCCTTTTAAAAAAGCTCTAAGTGCTCGGTCCGTGGCTAGGTTTGTGTGTGAGATAAGTAATATACTTTTACCCTCATCAAGTAAATTTTTGATAATTGGTACAATGACAGTTGTCTTACCTGTTCCCGGCGGTCCCCATATATAACTTACTTCACTTCCTAATGCTAGTTTTATTGCATCATCTTGTCTTTGGTTTGGTTCGTTTTCTCCAACATTGGTGAAGTTTTCTTGTTCGCCAATACTTGCCTTGCTTGGAGTTAAAATTAGTTCTGATAAATTTGACAGTTTATTGGTTATTCCCTTGGATTCTTCTAATCTGTCACAGAGAAGTTTTAGAAGATAAGAGTTTGAAATTATTAGCTTCGCTTCGCCAATAGTGCCACCAAAATAATTCTCAAGAGCTAATTGGACGCTCTTTTCATCAATAGAGTATATTTTACCTGGTACATTTTCTCTCCCGATCCTAACTTCAATGTCAGCGTTTTCATCCACATCTTGAAAAAGTTCTAAATCAAACTGATAGAGAAACTGTTCACCGACCTGGGATAAAAATTGGCCGTTCTTAATACTAATCTGAGAGCCACCCTCTTGGTTTAGATACTCGATGTCTGCTTTCAAGGCAGTAATCATTTCATTGATTATTTGATTCCTGTCTAATTGATCATTCGGTGTATCCATCACATGAAAGTATAACTCTGATACGGATTGCTAAGTAGGATCTATTACGGAAAAACTTTAATAATTGAATTAAAAACTGTTTTGGTAAGTTACAATATATTTGAAATATAATTTTAATCTAGCTATGAACAGTATATTTAATAGATTTCCTTACTTATCGAGTATTATAGAACTGAATAAATCTTATCCCGACACCGATATTCGTAAAAGATTTTTACAAGTTCTCGATATACACGGACATCATTATGAAAAATACGAAAAGATTCTAGATAAAATTCCAGATTCGGAAAGGCTTAAGGTTTTAAAAAAGATTCGTAATGCCACCAATAAGGACTCGATATTTGGTTGGCATCAATTTAGCGATGTTTTAACTGAAATCGAAGGCTATCAATACTTGGTTGATATTGGATGCACCAGTGTAGAGATTATTGTTGATCAGGGGTGCCCTGATATTAAAGGACTACTTAGTGGAGAACAGGTATTACTTGAGGCAAAGCAGATCCACAATTCCAAGGAGGAAAATCAGTATCTACTTGAGTCTACAATTAAACCGAAAGCAAGAACTGTTGGCATAGACATTCCTCCACAGCTAGTACAAAAAATTTTATCGACAATTGAAAAAGCAAAGTCTCAATTGGAGGGTTTTCCCGGGAGTCAAACTAGTAAAAAGATAATATATATGAAAATTACACCGGATCTTGGCGTAAAGCTGAACAATAATCTTCTTGGTGTATTTGATAAGAACATGGGCATGATAAAAGATAATCTCGAATCTGAAAACATATTATTTGAATATGAAATCAGATGGTAAAGACTAGCTGAAAAAATGCATTAGTTCCAGAGGTTATGGATATGAAACTTGTTTAACTATTCTTATGAAATATTTCTTTTTTGGCTTCTTCCATAAAGGAAAAGAAAATCTTTTTAAGTCTGTCACTGTTTTTCTTCATTAAACCTAGGTCATATAGTGTATTCCAAACAGTGTCCATGTTCTCAACAATCGGATCTGGTGGCGAGATATACATACCTTGTATAAATTGTTTTTGATCAAGATAAGTTTTATGATTTATTTGATTATGCCGATAGAGAAGAAAACTAATAAATTGCTCGTGATTGTTCTCTTGAGAATTTGCCTCTAACATTTCTATATCACTGACTGACATAGTTAATACATTTGTGGATTTGGGAATTGGATATTGTTGCTTTAATGGGTCAACAATTTCAACTTCAAACATACCACGATTCAAGCCTTCATCTATGATTGGTTTGTCAGTTATAACTAATGGTATATAAGCTTTTATTTTTGTTGAATCAATATGTGACGTTTCTTTTAACTTCATATCGTTGAAAAGTTGTATAGTGTGGAGTGCTTGCTCTACGCCTTTTTTTACCTCTTCTAATTCCTTTAAAACCTGCACTCTATCGCTTTGCCAAACAGATCTCAAGCTCATAGTTGATTTCTTTGATTCAATAAAAACTGCATATCTATCTCCATTGATTTCACAAATTGCGATATAGTCGCATATTAACCCGTCTTTAGGATTTTCTTCTGTTTTTATTATTTCGACACAGCAATTTGTTATTATATCGAGGAGATATTCCTCTTGTATTTGCCCGAAGTACTTTGACCAATCCCTAGGTTTTCCTTCGTCAGGTTTTTCTCCTTTTTTAATAAATCTATTTAGTAATATCCAATATGGCCCATCAGTAATTCGATCTTCAAGATACTGCGGATCGGCTACTATTTTTAACCCTATATCGTTTAAGACAAGTATTGGCTTTTCGGCTAAAGGAAGAAAGTTATTAGCAAAAATATCTTTTCCCTTTAATATATTTTTGACAACATCTTCATATGATAACTTGAATTCTGCAGGTGTTTGAGAAATTGACTTATAAATTGATTCTTCATTTTCTTTAGTTAATTTAGTTTGTGACAACAGATCAGGAAGAATCATATAGTCTTCAGGTTTCTCAGTATGAATGTCTAGGTTGTTTAAAGGGAACATGTTCAGAATGCCAAAGGAAAGATACTGTGATATTGAAAGTCCTGTCTCATCCTGAAATTCCTTTTCTATGTCAAAAGTAAGATTTTTTGATAACTTTTCCCCCGCTTTTGTTTTTGGAGTATTCACCCATTTCTGAATCGCACGGGCAAAGTTGTGAACAAAAAGTCCACTATTAGTGAAGTGATGTAATTTTGATATTTCCTGTCTTACAAGCTCAACTTCATCCCGCTTAATTACACTTGGTCCCTTCAATTCATTGTTTGAAATATAATAATTAACAGCGAGTAAATATTTTCCGATATTATTCAAGCCGTCTTTTAAATCTGATTTTCCTCCTCCGTCTCCGAGCATTACTAATTTGATGGCCATAAGTAGTTGGTGCCTATGAAAAATTACCCCGATATGGTCATCGCCTTGCCTTTTTTTAAAAGCATTAGCAATGTCACTTATTTCTTCTTTTGTGAATAAAATGTTTCTGGCATAAACCTGAAATTCCATGTTTCCCTTAATATCATTACTTGTTTTCCAGAGACAAATATTTAATTTACTAAGTATCTGTAGAATTTGGGAAAGTTTAAATGAAGTTAGAAACCTGGAAATTTCATCTAAACTAGGGATTGGTTCCCGGTACACTTCTTCAAATTCCAAGTAAGTACCCACATGCTGATTAAGTTGCATTTTTTATGTCAGACTATCAATTGTCTTCCTGAGATAACTGTAAATTTATATCAATAAATGCGATATTAAACAAATCAATACGTTTTCGAATACTTAACAAATGTTTATCAACCAGGCTAAGAACTCTAATAAAGATATCTATACTAAAGAATAAAGACTCGGGTACCCAGTTATAAGTTGGGGAATCGTTATAAATAGTTGATTTTTCTGTGTTTCTTAAATAGTTATCTAATCCCGTTTGGTGTGGGTGTGATATTTGTGATACTTGCCAATATATCTGGTTATATAAATTTATCATCCCGACTTCTTCAGACATCAATTTTAGTGATAATAAGCTCCAATTTTCGATTCTGGTTTTCCCTTTGTATTTATTATTCTCTAGTAACTTTTTTTGCTCCACACGAAAGGTCTTTATTTCGTCTATTTTTTTAGAATCATAGTGTTTTAAGACATTCTCATATTTTTCAACAAGTTTTTTATTAGTAATAGTTGCTTTTAGCAGATTTAATTTTTGATAGTAATCAGTTTCGCTAAAACTATTAAACAATTTGACTCTAATATCACTATCCTCTTTTAAAACATAAGCCAAGTTAACATATGCTTCAAATATCGTTCTCGATAATACACTGGCATCCTCACCATAACCCTCAGTACATAAAAGAAGAATTGCTCTCAAAGTTTTTACAATTTTACAGAGTGAAAGATAGATAAACTTTTCAATTTCGCTCTGGTTTTTATTTTTACTTTTGTACTCGAAGGCGAGTTTTAGTTCCTCTTCATAAAAACTTATTAGTTCCTCAAGTAGGTTTTTTAAATTTTCGATATTTGTTGCCTGTGTCTTGGTCAAATCTCTATCTAATTTCATCTATCAGATATTAACACACTGCGTATTTACTTTATTAGGACACTTGGGGTATTTTTTCAAAGCTAATGTGTGTGACAAAACCTATTTTCTATACACGTAGTTTATGCAGACAAAATCAATGAATTGAACCTAAAGAAACTACATTATTACTGCATAAACCTATTTTAGTTTTGTCAGTAAGTAAATTGATTTGTGAGGCTCTGGCGAAGCGTGTAAGGCTTAATTGGAAGTTATTAACAGTCAGGTGGGGGTTTATGGACTCAAAATTTAAATACAAAGCTAAAAATGTGGTGAACTCACTACGAAAACCTCCCGTGTTTTATTTCTTTTTAACCAGCATTAACCCGTCTAACGACTTCTTAAACACCTCTGGTGTCCCATATCCATAATCTCTACCAACAGTAAAACACCAGCCAAAAAGGAAATCTAGATTCCCATCTCTTTCTACAAATTCTTTGAGTCTCTCACTTGTCTCCTTTGCCTCTTTTATTCCGTCAGTTTTTATCCAACCCAACTGCCGATTCCCTTTTTTTATTTCTTGATAGGCTTTAGCGGCAATCTTTACTCCTATTTCATCAATCTGATCAACTTCCTCCGATGTGATGTCTGGAATGCTTGTTGTCAAAATATAGTTGAATCTTTTAGTTTCTTCTTCAAATAAGCCTGATATTGGAAAGCGTTGCCACAAAGCAATGTGTATATTTGCCACATAATTAGGTTAATTTTAAATTTTGCTCTACGAGATGGAAGCAATACGAAAAATTTACTTAGTTTCTATCGATGCTGGTTTATTACCTTAACTTACTCTAGGTTTAGGTAAACTAATTGGTTCAAATCCTTGTATTTCTGGAAGACACACATCGTAAAAAATTACTACTTCATGATCAGAAATAGTTAGGGGAGTTAAAAGCTTACCGAGAGTATTACAGCTATCTTCTAATCTCCGAAGCATTGCAGGTGGAGGTTGAGCAAGAATGTCTCCTTTTTTGGCATAGGATGGAATACGAAAAAGTTCTTTGATAATTTCACGTCCAAATTTTTCGGCGTTATTACCAGTCATTCTTATGTAGGTTTCGACATCAATTGGTGGGGAGGTAACGCGTAATCCCACTCCAGGCCAATTTTGCCTGAAAGTGGCGAGAGCCCGCCTCTCATGGTAAGGAACGCACACAATAAAAGCCGAGTTGGGATGAATATCTAAATATTCTAACGTCTTACGGGAACGTACGGCATTTTCGAATGTGTTAGTAGATTTTGTTTCGGTGATTATATCTCGAGGGGAAACACCCTGGGATATGGCAACTGAACGAAAAACAAGAGCTTCCGGAGTTTTGTTTTCTTGTTTGCTGGGGCTGCGCCCGGTAAACAATATCTTGGGTGCAAGGCCCTGTTGGTACAACTCGGCACAATAAAGAGCGGTTAATTTAACATTACTCCCGAGTCCAATAATCATGTCGCATTTTGCCAGCGGCTGATGGAGACGAAGGTAACCCTCGACAATGTCGTTTGAGAGACTTATGATTTTCCGATCTCGATCGGGTGTATTTGCCATAGTTTAGGAATATATTGTACACCAAAAATAGGAAAACCTGTTTTACCAAACAATTTTCTGATCTGAAATTAATACATAGTGAGAATTACAATACAAGGTCAGAATCGGCAAAAAGAGAGAAAGAAATTAAAGGTTGGAGTAGGCGCAAGAAGATAGAGAAATCAGGACAAGTTCACCCCGCTTTGCGGGATTAAAACCAAGATGGGAATATATTAAAAAAGCCCCTATTTATGGGGCGTTTTTAATATGCTCCCCCGCTAGGACTGTCTGGTATTAACCAGACCAAGTTCACCTTGCTCCGCACGGTTAAGATCAAAAACAGAAGAATAAAATTTATAATTAGCCTAATTTAATTAGATCTAATTTTCTTTGACGAGACCATGTTTTTATTTCTTTCTCCCTTTTGGCAGCATCAAATTTATTGTCAAAGTTTTCAGTGTGGACAAGATTAATGGTGTTAAAACGTTTGGTTGTTTGAGTAAGATGATTTTGATGCTGCTTGAGACGGTGTTCTAGATTTGAGGTAATGCCGGTGTAAAGAAAATTATCATCACAAAGTAGAATGTATATTTGCCACATAATCAGGCTAATTTTAAATTTTGCTCCCCCGCTAGGACTTGAACCTAGGACAAATCGCTTACAACGATCCTTAAATTTCTTAAAGGGTTGGACTATCTCATTCCCGATAAATCGGGACCGGATGCTTAAAGGTGTACTCACCTAGTCTCTGAACCTTCCTTCGTTAAAGCTTCGGAAAGGTAAACCTTTCTTATTTTTAACAAAAGCTCGGCTGCGGATTGCCATATGGTTCGACAAGCTCACCACTTAGGTTTCCCGCAATTCTTCCGGTTTTTCAATCCTAATTACTTAGGAAAGCTGCGATTAAGTACACAGGCGATTGCTCTACCGACTGAGCTACAGGGGAATAAAAATCAATTATCAATTACGAATTAAGAATTACGAATTGAGAATTGAAGATAATATTTTAAAAGTGCTTAGGATAAGCTAGATTATATCATCAGCTAGATTGATAGAACACCCCTAATCCAACCTAAAATTAGTCTTAGTTTGTAGGCATTGTAATATCGAATTTTGATTATTCCAAATTGATGGATATTTTTTCTTATTTTAGGACTGTCAACTTTGTTTTTGGCAAAATAAGTCTTGCCAAACTGAGATTTGGAGATTTTAAGATACTTTGTCCAATATTGCACGGCAGCTTCTTCGCTTAAATTATCGTGAAGCCACAAACTACATTTAATGTCTTCACGATTGATTTGTAAAAACTCTTCCATCCAATGAACCATAAATTTCATAGTTTCGGGATCTGAGTTGGTGAACTCGACAGCATTGTTTGTTTTCGAGCCTTCGGCTTGGTACATGGAGATTCCAAATATGAATCTGTCCCGAGTACTAATTTCACCTATTTGCTTCACCCCTTCATCAAGTAATGTTTTTTCAGAATTAATTCTTTTTAGCTGATTTGATTTGGCGCCTTTAATGGAGGCAATTAATTGTCCCCTTTTTTTATTTAAAGCTAGTTTTTCGATTTGAGTATTTGATAGTGCGATATCACGACAACAGAGCGAAATGGTCCCTTTTGAAAGTCCTGTAATAGCTTGGATTTTCCCATAAGAATAACCTTTTTTGCGCAAAGACTTGGCAACTTCTTTTTCTTCAAGTTTTCCGTAATACCCCATTACAAATTATACAATAAAACTATGGTTTGATAGGTTAAACCGTACTTTTCGAAATTGCAATATTACTCCCTTCTCAACAACTTTGTTAAATTGTCTAACTCAATATCAAACAAAAAACCGACTGAAAAATCTGAATCGGAATCGAAACGGGTACTGGTATTGACAGAAACAAAGCGAGTGTTGGTTTCAACTGAATATAACTTGGCGTCGGAATGAGCCTGACGAATAATTGGACATACTTGCCACCAACGATAATCATTGTCGCCAGTAGGAAAAACATCTTGCCAAAAATCGTCATTAGGAGGGAGGCAAGACCAATTGGCTGTGAATACTGGAGAGCCGCGACGAACGCCTAACTGGCCTAACAAATTCATGTCGGGTTGCGAAAGTGGAGCTTGACGCTCGGTGATAGGAACGGTGATGACATCCTGATGCAACATGGAAACTAACCACTCACGAAAATGCACTACATGTTCAACTTGGGGATCGGAAGAATACTGAGGGTCGCGACGGGTTGGTAAACGAAGAATTAATTGGTTAAAAGTTTGAGGAGAGCCAAATTCTGGTCGGACTGATTTTAGTGACACGACGTATTATATCAATGACAATTGGCGGAGCGGGTGAAACCGGCTTTGACGGCCTCGGACTCGGTGCAAAACCAGGCATCACCCTGGTCAAGCTCGAGGGCTACATTGGAATAATTGCCACAACCGGGGTAAAAATAGGTTTTCTTGCCTTCGCGGACATTGCCTTTGATGTTGCATTTGGGATTGGTGGGATTTTCCGACTGAAGGCAAAGAGGACCAAAAATACCAACTTTTTCTTCTTTGGCACGGGCAAAAGCTGATTTTAGATTCTCCGATTCGACTGAAGCGGTGGAGGTAAAGCGGGCCCAACCGGCGGAGATGATTTGCTGATTAACTAATTTGTCATTCAAATAAACGAGTGCCAGCAAACGACCAAAGTGATCGTTAAGTTGGCCATCGAGACGAACATCCCGACCTTCAATTAAATTTTGCAAATATTCTTTGGACTTCTGACCGCCACAAAGCTCAATTTCGGGAGCGTTGACGCTCATGAGACGGACCTGCTGATTATTATCAACTACAATTGTGTCACCATCGATAACACGAACGACATGAAAAAGATTTTGAGGAGGTGTGGGTTTGTTAAAAAAGAAATAGCCTAAAAGAATATTTAGACACAATGAAATGGCCAGAAGAAATTTGAGCATAGCTAGTGATAATGGTTGGTAATAGAAATAATTTTTATGTGTTCGTTGACATATCGAAACACGACCCGATAATGGATATCGAGCCTAAAACTATATAATCCCATTGAATTTGGTACTAATTTTTCTAGATTAAGACCGGGATAATTGGGGTTAATTACCAAAGTACTAATTTGTTTGAGATATTTCTTGGATAGCCGATGTTGTTTTAGATATTTTTCTTGTTTATCAGTTAAGGCTTCGACGATCATTCCTCGTTAAAGTATACATCGTCTTTGAGACCTTCTTCCATATCCTTGATAAATTCGGGAGAATACAACCCAGTGTCCTTGAGACCTTTGATTACTTCGGAGCGGCTTCGGGTTGACGGTGATTGAAAAGGTAGAACGGACGACAGGGCAATTAAATTTGGCTGTTGCTGTAAAAGTCGCAAAAGTGAACGAAATAATTCACTGCGGTTACTGAAATTGTATTGTTTGGCAATTTGATCGACAAGCTTGGCCTGTTCTTTGGTGATTGAGATGTTCATGGTGGTCATGGCGTATTATGGCATACTTTGGCAATGTTTGTCAATGGTAAAATAACCCATGAAATTGATATTAGTAAGACACGGTCAGCAAAGCGATATTGCTGGAGAAAATTTTTTGACAATTAAGGGAGTTAAACAAGCGATCGAGGCGGCGGCTAAATTGGCAGAGACGAAAATCGATACGATGTACTGTTCCCCTTCTAAAAGATGTGAGCAAACCATGGATGAGATACTGCGAATTCGAAGTGATAATTTCCCAATTCATTTTTCGAATTTGATTGGGCCAAAACTGGCGAGTGAAAGCTTTGAAAAATTCAAATCAAGAGTGGAACTATTTTTGGATGACTTAAAATATGATCAAGAAAAAGACGATATTGTGGTAATTGTGTCACATCAATTTGTAATCGCTATGATCGCCTTGATTGTAACAGGAGAAAAGAAAGAGATAGAGAATGGGGAATTATTCGAGATAGTCTTGGAGTTTTTTGCGACGGGAGGGGTGTCTTAATTTTCTTAATGCCTTGGCTTCGATTTGACGAATGCGTTCGCGGGTGACATTGAAAATTTTGCCAACTTCTTCGAGAGTTTTTGGAGTTTCTCCCAAAAGTCCAAAACGAAGCGACAAAACCTTGGATTCTCTTTCATCCAACGATCCAAGCACTTCTTCGATTGATTCGCGAAGTAATTCGGCACTGGTTTCCTCGTAAGGTGATGGCTGGGTGGTATCCTCGATAAAATCTCCCAAAAATGAATCCTCATCATCACCAACTGGGGTGGCAAGAGAAGTGGTATCTTGGGAAATTCGATAAATTTCCTCGACTTTTTCAACAGAAATACCAACTTCATCGGCAATTTGCTCGATGGCAGGTTCATGACCAAGACGCTGGGTTAAGGCACGAGTGGCTTTGTAAACTTTGTTGATGGTTTCAACCATATGAACGGGAATACGAATGGTTTTGGCCTGATCGGCGATAGCGCGGGTAATGGCTTGACGAATCCACCAAGTGGCATATGTGCTGAATTTGAATCCTCGGCGCCAATCGAATTTTTCAACGGCACGCATAAGACCCTGGTTACCCTCCTGAACTAAATCAAGAAAAGTTAGACCTCGACCGATATATTTTTTGGCAATGGAGACTACTAAACGCAAATTGGCGTTGATTAAATTCTCGCGGGCTTGTTCGGAACCTTTTTCGATATCTTGGGCGTATTCTACTTCCTGATCAAAATTAAGAAGATCGATTTTACCGATTTCCTTAAGATACATGCGAACGGAATCGACACTAGTTTTTTGAGTAAGGATAGCTAAAAGATCAGCATTATCGAGTTTTTTCTTGGCGGAATCAAGAATACTTTGTTGGGATTCAACTTTGTCAAAAACATCAATTCCTTTGCTAAAAAGAAAATCAAAAAGGGCGTCAATTTCGTCAATGTATTTTTCGGGCTCGGGTATCTCCTTTAAAATCTCGTCTTGTGTCAAGTAGTGCAGCTTTTTGGCCTGAGCGACGAGGTGCTGCTTCACCTTAGAAAAGTCGAGAGTGGAAGGCATCTTGAGTATTGTATAAGAAAGATTTGTAAAATGCTAGGATCTGTTGGATTGTAATCGCGACAGCTTCGACAGTATTTGATTGTATTCGACCTCTAATTTTTCAACTTGAACGGAATCGTCGGAACTTTCGGCAGAACCGATAGATAAACTTAATTGGTTTAGTTTTTCTTTGTAAAAAAATGTCAAAAGTAAATTGAGAGTTTTTTTGATTTCCAGACGACGATGATGGGCATCAAGATTGAGAGTGGTGCCAGTAAGATAAATTGAATGAAAGGATGGGGCGATTTCGGCGGGCAGAGTAGCGGCAAACTTGGAGGGGATAAACTTTTTGCGTGATTTTAGATGATCAACCAAAGCAATATTTTTGGGAGTAACGAAAGTGTAATCAGAAATTATATTTTTTATTAAAGTTATTGGTTTTCTGGCAGAAAAAACCAGGGAAAGTAATTGATCTTCAAGACGACTAACCTGAGATGATTCGGGCTCGGGAGTAACAACTTTAGTCATCGTCGCTACAATCGGACGATCGACTTTTTGGGCTTCGGCTTTGACTGATTCGGGAGATGAACCGATGGCCGAGGCAAGAAGAGTCAGATAATCGGAACGGATGACTTCGTTTTTTATCTTGGAAAGAAAGGGTAAAACAATAGAGAGAACGGCGCGTTTGCCCTTGACGGTGGTTAGATCATTACTGGCGACGGTTGACTTGATAATATAGTCCCAGACAGGAATGGCAGTGTCGATAGCCTCCTGGAAAATGGCAGGATCGCGGGAAACTGCTTCATCTGGGTCTTTAAATTCGGAGGAAAGGTTGATAACTTTGATGTCAAACTCCATAGAATCGGCCAATTCGATACTTTTGCGGGCGGCGTTGTTGCCGGCAAAATCGGAGTCGAGACCTAAAATTAAAGTATCGGTGTAGCGGCGAAGTAATTGAAGTTGGTCGGCGGTAAAAGCAGTGCCTTTGATGGCGACAATGTTTTTGATACCGGATTGGTAGGGAGAGATCATGTCAAACTCGCCTTCGACAACGATGACGGAATTGGATTTTTTGATAAATTCTTTGGCGAGATTAATCCCAAAGACTGTTTGGCTTTTGTGATAAACGGGAGTTTCGGGAGAATTGATGTATTTGGCGAGATTGGGGTTAGTGGAAGTGGGTAAGATTCGGCCGGAAAATCCAATGATTTTATCGCGGGAGTCGATGAGAGGGAAAACTAGACGATCGGAAAATCGATCATAAAACTGGCCTGAGTGATATTGGCTTAAACCGAAAGTGCCCGAAGTTATTAAATCCTGCTCTGAAAAACCTTTTTTTTGCAAATAAGAAGTAATTAGAGAGGAGTTTGGCGGGGAAAAACCGATTTTGAACAACTTAATGGTGCTTAATTTGATATGACGATTGGTTAAATACTCCAAACATGGTTTGCCCAGGGGGTGATTTAACAATATATAGTGATAGAACTTGTTGATTTCAGTATTGAGAGAGAAGAGGCGTTTGCGGAGAGCTTCTTCTTGGGAATAGCCTTCGGATCGGGTTAATTTGACTCCGGCGATGGCGGCTAAATCCTCCAGAGCTTCCTTGAAACCGACTTTTTCAAATTCCTGGACAAAGGTGAACATATCGCCAGATTTGCCACAGCCAAAACACTTAAAAATTTGCAGTTCGGGGGAAACGGTAAAGGAAGGAGTTTTTTCGTGATGAAAAGGACAGCAAGCGACGTGGTGACGACCGCGTTTTTTTAGCGGTAGATAGCGGTTGATTAGTTCAACAATGTCGATTTTTGATTTAATTTCTTCAATTTCGGTCACTGAGTGATTCTAACATTTCAATCTCCCCTGACCCCTCTTTAACAAGAGGGGAGAGCTCAAATCCCCTCCCGCAAAGCGGGACCCCCTTTGACAAAAGGGGGTTTTAAATACAAATCTCCCCCTTTTCCCCTCTTTGAGGAAAGAGGGGGAGAATTTTTTTATATTTATTGAGACGGCATGAATGCCGTCTCTACGAAAAAGGGAAAGGGTAGAAGTGTTATTGTGGCATTTGAAGATAGATAAGGCGAGATGTTGGATTTGGGTTAATTTCTTAGCATGTCTCTTAAAGTCAAATTGCCCGATATTTCCAAAATAATTTCTAAGAAAATGAAAAAGAAAAGTCCTGCTCCAACTAAATATATTAAAGTCATAAAGAGCAAACAAGCTCGCTCAATCCATAAAGAATTACCAGGTTTAACAAGCTGCAACGATCCACTGTCGACGGGACTTGTCGAAACTGCGCTAAACACTACAACCCCGTAGCCTTTTATATAATTCTTTAAATATTTTACAAACTTTTTTATACAAAAAATCGTACAGAAAGAAAAAAATGTCAACAACAATAGATTTATTAAAATTTGTTCCATAAAATATTTAATGTTAGCAAATTTCTTCTTATAGTTATATTTTATGTAATTTAGGCTGTACTCCCTTTTGATATAAGGAAGGGGATCTTAATAGTGTGTTCGTGATATTGTAAAGATATGAATAGTGAGCGGGCGAGGGAAATATTAATTGACAACCTGAGGCAGTGTTATTGGCCGGAGGGAATAGTGGCCGGGAAACATCATTTTACCGATTATTGGGCAAGAGATGGATTTTTTGCCGCATTTGGGGCATTAAAAATTGGCGATAAAGAAATTGTGGATAAAATGGTGGATTTGTTTTTCCGACACCAAAGAAAAGACGGACTGATCCCCTACCGAATTATGAATGGGCCGGTAACGATTGGGAAATATTTTGGTAAACCAAGTTTTTACAAAATTCCAAAACCGACATATAAATTACGTGGCTTGGGTGCTGAAGTGTTGGATGGAACGACGCTTACGATAATATTTGCCGATAAAGAAAAATATAAAGCAGAAATCAAACTGGCGATCAATTACCTTAGGACGAGAGAAAAAGATGGACTGCTGTGGGATGGGGTGATGGGCGAATGGAACGACTGTGTACTAAAATGGGGAAATTTGTTGTATACAAACCTCCTTTACTGGAAAATGTTTGTTGAGCTAAAAGATGATCTTAATGCCAAAAGAGTGGCAGATAATATAAGAAAAATATTGTGGAATGGAAAATATTTTGCTGATTGGAAAGATTATAAAAGACAAGATTGTTTTTACTCATTTGGAAATTATTTGGCGGTGGCCTGGGGACTGACGACGAGAGAAGAGACAAAAAGTATCATGACAATAGTTACGCGAGAAACAAATGTACCAAAATACCCCTGGTGGAGAGTTGACCCACTGCAACGAATGCTGGGAATGGCCGATTATCACAATGGTGGAGTCCGCTGGTGGCAACCGGTTTGCGCCTATGTTATGGCGTTAAAAGCGACGGGGAAAAATAAGGAGGCGGAAAAAATAATAAGAGAAATTGAAAATAAAATAGTTGAGGACGGAGGGGTGTGGGAGTGTTATGAGAAAAATGGAAAACCGGTGAAAAGATTAATTTATCGAGCCGAGCAACCGTTTGCTTGGGGAGCGGGGATGATATTAAACACTAAACTCTAAACACTAAAGTCTAAAAACTAAAATCAAAAATGAGGAGAATAACTCAAACCCCTCTCCCTCCGGGATCTCCCCTTGACGAAGGGGAGAAACTATTTACTATTTAGAATTTGGCCATAATATGTAATTATTAGTGAAATGAAAATTGCACTGACCTACAACTTAAAGCCTGTTGATCTTGATTTTAGTCACCCGGATGCCGAATTGTGGGCAGAATACGATACGCCGGAAACTGTGGGAGCAATTCGCGAGGCAATAAAAGCGAATGGTCATGAAGTGATCGATATTGAAGCCAATGAAGATGCTTATGAAAAGTTGAGAAGTAATCGGAAAAATATTGATTTGGTGTTTAATTTTTCGGTGGCGGTAACAAATACGGCTGATCGGGATGCACACATGCCGATGTTTTGTGAAATTCTTAAAATCCCCTACACTGGCCCGGCACCATTGGCGGCGGCAACAATACTGAATAAAGCCAGAGCCAAAGAAGTGTGGATGTTCAATGGTATTCCAACACCGGAATTCCAATTATTTTGGAATGAAAATGATGAAATTAAAAATGGTTTGAATTTTCCGCTAATAGTAAAAGCCAATGAAGAAGGGTCGAGCTCAGGAATTAGAGATGCCTCGGTGGTACAAAATGGTGAGGAACTAAAAACCCAAGTAAAATTGGTGGGAGAAAAATTTGGTTATCCGGTGATTGTAGAAAGATTTCTGATCGGAAGGGAATTTACTGTCCCGGTAATTGGTAATGGAGAGGACTTGGAAGTTCTGCCAGTGGTAGAAGTTAATTTTGATGGATTGCCAAAAACTTCCCATAAGATAGATAGTTATGAGGCAAAATGGGTGTGGGATAACCCGGAACTAGTCAGGAAAATGGTAGTTTGTCCGGCGAATATCAGCGATGAATTAAAGAATGAAATTGAGAATACGGTTAAAAAAGCATTTAGAGTGATTGGACTGCGCGATTGGTGTCGGTTTGACTTAAGAATGGATGAGAATAATAAATTGTATGTGCTGGAAGTAAATTGTCCCGTGGGACTGCTGCCAGATATTGATCAGGGTTCTAAATTGCCAACTTCGGCAAAAGCGGCTGGAATTAGCTATAACCAACTAATTGGGAAGATTATTGAGGCGGCGAGGAAGAGATACTAAACTCAAACCCTAACCCCAACCCCTTTCCCTTGACCCTCCAAAGGCGGGCAGGCAGGGCAAGGGTCTTAAAAGAGATCTGTGATTAGGGCGAAGAGGAGAACAAAAAAACAACCAAAAGCGATGAGGGTGTGAAAGGCGCGATGAGGGAGACGAAGACGAACAAGGCAGATAGTTAGTCCGGAAAGAAAAATAGTGACGGAACCAGTAATGGAAATTATTGAAACCAAAGAATAGGAAAGAAGAAAAAGAGGAAGAATTAAAAATGAAAGAGCTAATAAATGGGAATTAATAGATGAGATTTTAAAATCACGAAAAAATAATTCTTTGATGACTAAAAGAAAATTGTAAGTAGCAACGGAAGTAATAATCAGGCCTAAAATAGCCAAAAGGTGGCCTAAGAATGGATTGATGGCAGTAAGGCTGGTAATGGAATCCTGACTGGGAAACCCAAGAGTCAACCGATTGACTGAATAAACAAAGAAATAATAGATAATGACAACGAGAGACAATCCCAAAAGTGAGGCAATATAAACAAAAGAACGGGAAAGACGAAAATGACGAAACACTTCTTCAATCTCGGGAATAATAGTAAACCCACTTAAGGCAAAAAGCAGAGCACCGATAACTGAGAAATCGATTGAAGACATATTAAATTGAGGTTGAGGAGCCGACTGGGAACAGAAAAATAAAATCAAAGGAATGAACAGAACAATGGCAGGTAAATAATCAAAAAATAAACGAAGTTGGCGAGAGACAGCCAGAAAAGCTAGAGTGATTAAGAATATAAATATGAGAAGAGAAAGAGTCAGAGAAATCGAGGGAATTAGAAGATGTAAGAAAGTAGTAAATAATTTGGTGTAAGTGGTGATGGCACCGAGGGCTAATAATAAAATATTAATAATGGATAAGTAGCGGAAAAATGGACCAAGATAAATTTGGGCATAACCGGCTAATTGGTGATCGCCACGAGTGCGTAAAATTATATCGATATAAAAACGGTTGAGAAAAAATGTGACTATAAAGGCAATAAAAAGGGCAAATATAGAAAAATAAAAATTACTTTGAGCAAAAAAATAGGGTAGGACAAAAATGCCGGAGCCGACTATAGCGGCAATTTGCATAAAGACAGCTTTGGTAAAAACTAGAGGGAACACAAAATAAGAATAGCAGAAACATTCAATCTCCCCTAACCCCTCTTTGACAAGAGGGGGATAAATTTTCTAATTCAAACCCCTCTCCCTCCCGCCACGGCGGGCAGGTCGGGATCTCCCCTTGACGAAGGGGAGAAACTTTAAATTCTACAAATAAAAAACAGTATGAATAAAGTGTTAATGGTCGCGGTTGATTAAAAACTCAGGCAAGTAGTCAATATAATCACGAGCGGGGGAAGCTTTGATAAAATCTAAATTCTTTAGAAAATAATCATGAGCCTCTGCACCATATTTGCGCAAGAGGTTGTCGGCATATTCGAGTGAGCCATGCTCCTTCATTTTGGCAATAACCCAATCGACTTCCTCTTGAGTTTTCTGATAGCGATTCTTGGCCATAATTTCATCGAGAGTTTTTTGATCACTGCCCTTAATTGTCCTGAAAATATGAGCAAGCATGAGGGTGCGTTTGCCCTCAAAAATATCGTTACCCGTTTGCTTTTTTAGACCTTGAAAATCGGAGGTCAGATCGAGAAGATCGTCTTTGATTTGAAAACAATAACCGGTTAGTTTGCCGTACTGATATATTTTTTCTAGCTGATCTTGGGTAGCACCAGCAATAATTGCACCTTCTCGCATTGGACCGGCGACAGTGTAGTAACCAGTTTTACTTTCTAGGATTAATAATATATCTTCATCGGTTAGGTCTTTTTTATTTTCCTGCGTCCACTTGATTTCGACAGTTTGACCCATAACGGTACGGTCGAGCATTTTGGTAAATTCGCCCATTATGGCGAAGGTTTTTTCCACTCCTAGAATATTTTTGTTGTTCTGAAGCATAGTCCACATTAAGACGTGAATGGCGTCGCCAGCGTTGACAGCAAGCTCGGGTGTATACATATTATGAAGCGACGATTCTCCCCTTCTTTGGGCTGAATCATCTTCCATATCGTCGTGCATTAGAATCCACTCTTCGGATAATTGTTGGGCGGCGGCGGTATTGAGGAGCAATTCGGGGGTGGCTCCCATGGCCTCTCCGGTCAACATAACCATACTTGGACGGAAATATTTACCCATACGACGCGGATAAACACTGCACATAGCCAGATGGAAATCGATTAAGGGCTGATATTGGGAGTCAGGGGCACAGTATTGTCCGAAATTTACAATTGAGGGAAGTTGACTCTCGATGAGAGGCCAGATATGACTTCGATATTCTTTGAGTTTATCGACAAAATCCTGATGTACCATGTTTATAGAGTCGAGCGATTAATAAAAATCATGCTTTTGGAGTATCGGAAGGACTGGTAGCCTGGTGGGCGGTAACTAAAAATTTGTCGAAGGTGAAGGGAGAAATAATGTAGAGGACTTCAAACATGGCCACGGACAACTCGAAAGCAGAGGGAATTTGACTGGTAACCAGGTAGGCGCCAATACCAAGAATTAGACCATTGTTGAAACTTTGGCGAGAACGGCTTTTGACAATTGTGTCGATAGTAGCTTGGTCGACTCCGGCGGCTTCTAAATTTTTAGCGGCAATAGAATTGCCCTTGAGACCGGCAATAACGGTAGTAAGAAAAGTGCCAATGGCTGTAATTAAATTCATGGTACTGTTCTGCCGGGTTAAATCGGCAACTAGCCACCAAGCTGAAAAAGAAGTGGGGAAGTTGCGAAGAAGTATCGTTGAAAGGATGAGAAGGGTTAGACCAACTCCGCCGATACCAATGAGAACTTTGTTGTAACCGATGCGAAAACGAAGAATTGATTGATTTTTGGCCAAAAATATTTTGAGAAATCGCCAGATGAGTTGAAGAGCGGCGAAAAAGAGAGAAAGACCGAGCCAAAAATAGATGATGTAATGCCAATCGACGGCGGTGGTGGAATTGATCTTAAAAAAGGGAAATTTGAAATCGGTTCCCTGGAGGGGATAATTTGGATAGGGAATAAAGTTGTAAATAAGATTTTTATCGAGAGGTTGGGTGTAAAAATCGATTAAGAATAGTCGGCCGGCAGAGAAAAAGGCGATGGCATTGACGATAAAATTGAAAATATAGAAAGTAATGCCAAAATCCCCTTTTTTGACTTTCTGTTGAAACAAAATATATTGTTCATCGGAACTTTTGAGAGTGTCGAGCTGGTTTTCAAAGGCCTTAAGAGAAGTAGACAATTTCATCCCGACAAAACGAAGTGGAAGAAAAATGATGTTTTGAAGAACACCGATAAGGATAACTGAGACCCAAATTTGACCGGTAAGATAGTAAAGACCAAAAAAAGCGCTGGCATAAAGACGAAAAGAGCCGCCGCGGAAAAACCAAATAAAAACTGCTATTAGGAAAATAATAAGCAAAGTTGTGGCGAAAGGTAGCCAAACGCGGCTGTTATCGATTTTTCTAACATCAGAAAAGGAAGTCATTCTGTTGGAATTATAGCAGTGTTAGCTTATACTTTTTTAAGTATGCCGGAATTTAAAGAAACTTTAATTAAACCTGAAAGCCTAAACACTAAAGTCGAAACTGATGTGAGGAACACCGGATTGGTCGATGTGGAGGCGAGAACTAAGGTACCGGAAAATATTAAAACCTGGCTGCAAAAAATCGAAGAAGCCCCAGCGACGACTACTGTAAATGACCAAAATGGAGTGCCGGTACTACAACCATCGAGCCCTCAACAGCCAATTGTCCGACTACCAACTACAAAACCAAAATTTTTGGCAGGATTCAAGAAAACAGTTAATGAGGCCGGTAAATGGTTGTCGGTTTTTGTGTTAAGATTAATCAAAATTAAAAAAGGAAAAGTCAACTTTTTAGACGATTAAATGGATAGTCTGACACAAATAATTAATTTGGTAATTAGCATCGGGATTGGTTTGTCGATTGTACTGGCTTTGGGTGGTTTGCTTTTTTGGGCCGTGACCTTGTATTTGCGTTTTAAAGATAGAGAAACAAAATCATTGGATATGGTGACATTGTTGGTAGCAGTTCCGGAGGAAAATGAGGTCAAAATTGACACTATGGAACAAGTACTGAGTTCATTTGCCAATACGTATAAAGGAGCAAAATTTAAGTGGCTGCAACGATTTACCGGTCAACCGTTTATGAGCTTGGAAATTGTGGGAACGCCAAAAGACATTAGATTTTACATATCAACTCCTAATAAATATCGGGATTTGGTGGAAAAACAGATATTTTCAGTGTATGCGGGGGCTGATATTTCTGAAGTGGATGAGCCAAACATATACACCGAGGATGGAAAAGTTGAGTACTCGTGGCTGGCACTGAAAAAAACGCCGTTTTATCCGCTAAAAACTTATAAAGAAATACCGACTGATCCCCTAGCGGCGATAACTTCGGCCTTTTCAAAACTATCGGAGGGCGAAAGTGTGGCAATACAACTGGTGATTTCGCCAACTGATGGTAAATGGGCAAAGGGAGGGAAGGGTTTTATATCGAGTACCAAAAAATCGGAATCAAACCCGGAGAAAGCTTCGTACAAAGTCGACGCCCGACAACTGGAGGCAATTGAAAACAAGTGTAATAAGTCGGGGTTTGAAACGGCGATAAGAATTGTGTCGGTGGCGCCTAGTAGCGAAATTGCTAAAACGAATTTGGCTAATATTAAGGCGTGTTTTTCCCAATATGAAAGTCCTTGGAATAAATTATCGAGCAAAAAAATTAGATTTAAAAACTTATTTTTGGAAGATTATATATATAAGTACCCGGTGATTTTCTGGGGAAAGGTATCAACAATTATGTCGGTCGACGAAATTTCGTCGATTTTTCATTTTCCATCCAGAGCTATCCAAACTCCAAATATTTATTGGCTAAAGGCGAAGAAAGCGCCAGCACCGGTGGATGGGGCGACCGAAGGACTGTACATTGGTGATAATGTGTACCGAGGAATTACTAAAAAAATATTTGCTTCACCGACTGACCGACAAAGACATTTTTATATTGTGGGACAAACGGGCGTGGGTAAATCGTGGTTGTTGGCAGACATGGCTTTGCAAGATATTAAGGCCGGTAAGGGAGTATGTTTTATTGACCCACATGATACTTATGAAAGTATATTGGAAAGAATTCCACCAGAAAGAGTGGAGGATGTGATTTATTTTGATCCGGGAATGACTGATAGACCAATGGGCTTTAACGTCATGGAATGTGACCGAGAAGATCAAAAAGATTTTGTGACTTCGTCGATTATTAACTTGATGTATAAACTGTACGATCCGTATAAAACGGGTATCGTCGGTCCACGGTTTGAACATGCTATCCGCAACATTATGTTGACGGTTATGACCGAGCCGGGAGCGACTTTTATTGAAATTGTGAGATGTTTGACTGACCCGTCGTATGTCCAATATTTGCTACCAAAAGTTAACGATCCAATGGTCAAAAGGTACTGGACTGATCAAATTGCTAATACAAATGAATTCCACAAGTCGGAGGTGTTGGATTACATCGTGTCGAAGTTTGGCCGATTCATTACCAACACGATGATGAGAAACATTATTGGACAAGGAACTTCGTCGTTTAACTTCCGAAAGGCGATGGATGAGGGGAAAATTTTGATCATTAATTTGGCAAAAGGATCGATTGGAGAAGAAAACTCGGCCTTTTTAGGACTGGTGTTGATTCCAAAAATCCTAATTGCCGCCATGAGCCGCCAAGATCAGCCAGAAGCAATGCGACGTGATTTTTACTTATACGTGGACGAATTTCAAAATTTTGCGACTCAAGATTTTGCAGTTATACTGTCGGAAGCCCGGAAATACCATCTTAATTTAACAGTGGCGAACCAGTTTATCTCCCAAATGGATGATGAGGTTAAAAACGCCGTGTTTGGAAACGTAGGTTCGATTGCCTCGTTTAGAGTGGGTATTTCGGATGCAGGATTTTTAGTCAAACAATTTTCGCCGGAATTTGGCGAACATGATTTGCTAAACCTGGGAACGGGAGAAATTTACTTAAAAACAATGGTTAATGGAGTGCCAAAATCGCCTTTTTCGGTGGGAGTGGCAGCAGTAGAAAAGAAAAAGCCGGGTAATCCTGAATTGGCTGAGATGATCAAGAAATTGTCGTCGCTAAAATATGGAAGACCAAAAGAGATTGTGGAAGCGGAGATTGCCAAGAGAGCGAGACTATAGACAAAACACTAAAGTCTAAAATCTAAATTCTAAAAAAATTATTCTGTTCGTGCGTTGGCTTTTAATCGATTATTCCTAAATCTTCCCTCGAACCGGGATAAATTTCATTTTTGGAATTTCTTTGTATTAACCGGAGAAGAGCATCAGTTGTGGAAGAAGCAGGTTGACGACATATTAAACTTTGAGCTACAACCCAGATTGCAAGAGCAGAATCTCGAACAGGTAAAGTTTTTCGAAATTCTATCAACAATTCGTCCTCAAAAGCATCCCAAAGTTGATCGGACCGTAGCGGACCAACAAAATCACAAAAAGAGTCTTCGATAGAAAGTAAAGTTTCACGTCTGGTGGGAGATTTAAAATCAATAAGTCGTTCTAGTTTTTTGGTCATTGACTATCTCCTTGTAGGTAACGTACATAATTGTTCAAGTGATTCGGTAAGTTTGGACTCGATTTTTAGTAAATCGCTGTATATCCCTTTATGCTGATAAACGGCTCTGATTAAACCAGTTGTAATTGGATGTTTCCACCTTCGCGCTTGTTCAATTAGCTGTCTGGCTACCTCTTGGAGAGTGCTTGGATTTTCAGATGAACCAAAATCAAGCAAAATCTTTACTGATGGATTAAGACTGAAGCCACTATCCTCGAGGGCGGTCATGGTGGCTCTTTCAACTATCTCTGGACTACCTGAAATTCTGAACAGAGAAGTATTGAAGACATCTACTATACTCTGACGTACGGCTTTTCCTGTTTCTCCTGTATAAGTAAAAATTCTGTCTATGACTCTAGCCGAAGCTAAAAGGTCAGATTCGACTCCGTAGTCAACTTTGGCGACTTTTCCGACCATTAGTTTGACTCGTTCGTAATTTACCATTTTTTTATAGCTCTTTAAGTTTGATACCTTTGGACTCTTCTTTGGAATCGATGAGCTCGAGATACTTTTCAGTGGTCGAGATGCGTTTGTGGCCAACAACTTGGGAAACAACATCAATCGGAACACCGGATTTGAGCTGGTAGACAATGAAAGTGTTGCGTAAATCGTTGACTTTGACACCTTTGATGTCGGAGCGATTGAAATAGCGATTCAAAAGTGAGCGAATGTTACGAGCTAAAAGACGTCGGCCGGTTTTGGTAACAAAAACATTTTTGGATTTGCTTTGGTATCGTCCTTCATCAAGATAACGCTTGAGAGCTGATTTGGCGGAATTATTGAGTGGAACAGATCGAGAGGGGTGGCTTTCGTAACTTTCGATAAAAATATCGCCGTCGGAGACATTCTCGACTTTTAGATTTTCGATTTCTTTGATGCGAAGACCAGCCTGAAGCATTAGTTCAACGATGGCGGTAGCCCGAACATCATTGCGACAAGCATCACGAAGAGAACGGTACTCGATTGGTTTTAATATCTTAGGAAGATCATTTTCGTATTTGGGGTGTTTGACCTCGGTTGAAGGATCAAGAGCGGAAAGATTTTCGCCCAAAAGATAGGAGAAAAAGTTTTTTATCGAATTGAGTTTACGAGAGACTGATTTGGCGGTATAGCTATTCTTGACCAAATCTTTTTTGAAATTCTCAATGTGAGCACCTTGAACAGCGGCCACAGTAACAACACTTTGGGCCTTAAGAAAGTTGATAAGCTGGTTGATGTCGCCTTTGTAAGCTACAATAGTATTGGTAGACTTGCCTTTGGAGCTAAGCGCGGAGACGAAAGAATCGAGAGCTGATTCTAGGGTAAGTTCGTTCATAATTAAAAAGAGTTTTGAAAACTAATGGCTTATAGTAACACAAATAAGGACAATGTGCAAGCTAAATCAAAAAGACCGTTTTTGAGTGTTTTGGCGGTGATTATGGCCATTATTTTTATTCTATCGTCGATAAACAGCGTTTGGAAACAAATAACACTTCTAAACAAGGCAGAGGTGGATTTGGCTGAGATTGAGGATAAAATCGATAAAACAAAACTTGAGAATTTGAGACTGGTGGAGGAAATCAAGGAAGCAACCACCAGTATGGGAATGAAAAGGAATATGGCCAAATATTTTGGCCTGGGGACAGAGAACGAATACTGGTTAAAAATACCAAAAAATGATCAAACCGGAGGGGCAAATGTAAAAATAAACGACGAAATTGGAATGGAAAATGAAAATTGGGCCAAGTGGTGGAAACTGTTCTTTAAATAATGAAGTGTGGTACAATAACCACAGTCTTTTTAGCTCTTAAAGCTTCAAAACTGCATGCGGGGTAGTGTACGGCTGCACGTGAGGCTCATAATCTCACAGATAAGGTTCAACTCCTTACCCCGCAACTCACAAAAAGGTCGTCATTGATTTGACGGCTTTTTTGTATAAAAAAACAATGGAAGTAGGCATGCATGGACTCGAACCATGGACCCCCGACTTATAAGATCGGTGCTCTAACCAGCTGAGCTACATGCCCTAAAAAAATACAATTTCCAAAACACAAATTTACAATTTCCAAACTTATTATTGTTTGTTTCTTGATATTTGGTTATTGGTTATTGTCTCAGTAGCAGGGGTGGGATTCGAACCCGCAACCTGTCGCTTATGAAACGACTGCTCTAACCGTTGAGCTACCCTGCCGAGATGTAAGGATTATACCAAAGCAGAGTAATTTCCACATTACTTTTATTTGGCAATGGCCAATAAAGTGGCGCCGATGGTGGCGATGACGGCGGCAATGATTTTTTTGAGTAAATTTTGGCGTTCTTGGAGTAAGAAAACCTCAAGAATTATGACGATAAAGATAGTGGTGTTGTTCAAGACATCGATTCGTCCGACCTCACCACCAATAGAAATGGCTTTGAACAAAAATTTTTGATAAAGGAAAAAGAAAAATACAGCAGAAAAGATTGAGGGAATAAGTTTGGTTTGAAAAAGCTTTAATTCGGCGATAATTTGCTTGGGGCGAAAGACTAAGCTGGCCATACCAACAGAAAAACAAAGGGCAATTTGATAGAAATCGGGTGAAGTAGTGATGACGAAATATTTATCGGCAGTGTAGGCTAGCCCAAAAAATATTCCACCGGTTAGAGCGTATAAATTATACTTTTCAAAATGCAATTTCTTTTGATAATTTACAAATATGATGGCACTTAAGACTATTAATGAACCAACAAATTTGAGCCAATGGCTACTTTCGGAAAAGATAATGATGCCCAAAACAGTGGTAATAACTGAAGATATGGTGGCCAAAACGGCCGATAAAGAAACAGAATTACCCTTGAAACTTTGATAGTAGAACGCACCACCCAAAAAATAGGCAATGGCCAGAGGAATCAGCTGGAGAATAAAATTCCAAGTTACCGGGGGAAATGAAGCCCCAGTGATTAAAAAATAGACAAGCGAGATAACCCCGATTGAATTCCAAACTAGAAAATTGTTGGTAACACTACTCAAAGGTGAGGAACCCTTGAGGGAAATTTTCTGGGAAACATCAGCCAGAGCAACACAAACAAGCCCGACTAAGGTTAGGGTAATCCAGGTCATGGGGCAATTCCCATGGTAACGAGCACTTCATCGAGTGTTTTTTGGGCTTCGAGACGGGCTTTGGCTGAACCCTGCTTGATTATTTGGTCAATTAAATCGGGTTTGGCTTCAAAAAGTGCACGTTTGGCGCGGATTGGAGTGAGAAATTTGTTGATAGCTAAGGCAAGTTTTTGCTTGACTTCAACATCGCCGACAGTCCCCTTTTGATACCTGTCCTTAAGATTGGACACTTCAGCTTTATCCTCATTAAAAGCGTCGTGGTAAATAAAGACAGGATTGCCTTCAACATGACCCGGATCGGTTGGTTTTAAGCGAGTGGGATCGGTGTACATGCTCATGACTTTTTTGTTGACTGTGGCTTCCGAATCCGATAAATAAATACAATTGCCGATAGATTTGCTCATTTTGGCTTGGCCGTCGGTACCGACTAGTGAGGCAACATCACCAATTAGTGCCTTGGGAATGGGAAAAATTTCACCAAAGATTTTATTAAAATCACGGGCGACTTCACGGGTGACTTCTACGTGAGATTCCTGATCACGACCAACAGGAACGAGGTTGGCTTTGACCATAAGAATATCGGCGGCTTGAAGAACCGGATAGTTGAGAAGACCAAGAGATGGCTGCTCGATATGCAAATCGTGCATGACGTCCTTGAGAGTGGGAACACGTTGGGCGCGAGGAACAGTGACTATGTTGGAAAAAATTAAGTTTAGATAGGCAACTTGCGGAACCTGAGACTGCTGATAGATAACTGAGGCAGTAGGGTCAATTCCGACAGATAAATAGTCGAGAACTAAACCTCGGACCCGATCGTTGAGGGTAGATGTTTTGTCCTTGGTAGAAGCGGTAGTTAAGGTGTGCAAATCGGCTATGATAAAAAAGCAATCATAGTCATGTTGAAGCTTGACTCGGTTTTTGAGAGTGCCAACATAATGACCTAAGTGAAGAGGGCCGGTGGGCCTGTCGCCAGTGAGAATGCGGGGTTTTGAAGATGGTGTGTACATAGATGAGTTTAACAAATCCCCCCGTCCTTCGTTAAACTCAGGACACCCCCCTTTGACGAAAGGGGGTTTTAACGCAATTTTTGTATTTTTTGTGTTCATAATTTTTTTACAATTTATAATTTGTGGCTATATGCCAAAATAAATTGGACCTCGAGCTAAGGGACGATATTTGTATGGTTCAGAACCGGAACATTTTTCGAAGCCTTCTTCTGTTTGGGCTAAACAGACACGAATTGGTTTACCCAATAAGGACGTGTCAGAAGTGGCAGAACTGGGAAGCTGGCCTTGTTGCTCACAAGTATCAACGAAATTTAACCGCCGGTTGATTGCTCCGAATGGGCAACGTTTTTGGCAATCGGTAATTAGTTTTTCTGTCATTTTGTTTTTTTGTAGATAAATAATTTAATAAAGTTATTGAATAAAGTCGCCAGGACGACCGCCACCGAGTTGATGCGAATAAACTAATTTTTATAATTTTTGAAGTCATAATTTGATTGATTTAATTTTTAATATGTTCAACGACGGCGTCGGCTAAAATGTCGAGACTGTCGAGGATTTTGATATTAGTAAACTTGCTTGCAGGAAAAGCCAAAGGTAATTCGGTGCAACCTAAAATTAGACCGTCGAGACCGTGGAGAGCGATAAAGACGTCAGCTTTAAGCTTTAAGTTTTTAAGATCCTTGGCGTCGACAGAATTGCTAATGACAGCCCGAATAATTTTTTCTAATAATTTTTGAAAATTATTATCAGGGATAAAAGGTTTTAGGCCCGATTGAAAAAGAGCATTTTCGTATAACTTGGTTTTGATGGTCATGGGCGAAGCAAGAATTCCAACTTTTTTAAGCCCAAGAGCAACAGCTTTTTGGACAACCAAATCAATAATTGAAGGAAACTCGCACAGCGATATTTGCCTAAGACTGGGGTGAATTAGGTGGGCAGTATTGCAGGCCATGACCACCAAACTGGTTTTTTGACGATTTAATTGGCGAACCCGAGAAGACAGTATCCTTTGGGCTAGTTTTAACTTGGAAGGATCGGAGATAAAATCGTCGACCGCGACTGCGTTTAGGATAATTTCGGGGATAGGGAGACCCCCTTGAGTTATTTTTTCCAGAGTCATTTGGAAAAATCTAGCTCCGGCAAAAGCCCCCATGCCATCGAGGATGCCGATTTTTTTGACTAATTTTGAATTCATAATTTGAAATATAAAATTTAATAAAAGTTGGATCTTACGGGTCCAAAGAAAACCCCCGCCGAAGCGGGGGTTTTAAAAGGTTTTGTGGAAAAATTTACCTGTTAAGACCTCCCGCTTCGGGCACCAAATACTGCCAGGAAAAGCTAAAAAGGTTATTTAACATTGGAATATTGTAGCATATTGCCTTAATGTATGAAACATGCTATTATTCATACATGATTAGTACAATAAACATATCCTTACCGAAACAACTGAAGCTATTGGCAGAAAAAGAGATTAAGAAGGGTTATTATGCTTCTTTTAGTGACTTGGTAAGATCGTCTTTGAGAAAAACACTGATGGAATCGGAGCTTGATCAAATCCTGGAAGTGACTAAAAATAATTACAAAAAGGGAAAGGCAATTGTGCTAAAAACGGATAAAGATGTTGATAATTATTTTGAAAGTCTATAATGTTAGATAGTGTACAAAATTGTATTTAGCGAAGGGTTTGACCAGCAGTTTCGAAAACTTGTAAAAAACGACAGGAGATATCAAATAAAGGTCAGGAAAATTGTCGAAATCATTAAGCAAGATATTGACTACCCGAGCTTAAGACTACATAAGCTTTCGGGGACAAAATTTCATTCAATATCGGTGGGGATGTCGATTCGGATTATCGCGTTAATTGAAAAAGATATTATTTTTTTCTTAAAAATTGGAAAACATGAAGATGTGTACTAAATAAGGTATAATTGTGCATGGCAGAAAAAAAATTTGTACCTGATTTTGTTACAGGAGGATATAAAAACCTAAACCAGGTTTTACCAGATCCGACTAGTAACGTGGCCCATGTGGCAGATGTACCAGAAAGGACTGGCGTTGGACGAAGCTCTGTTTTGAGAGGGCTGGACGATGCGGCGAAAAGAGGTAACGAAATTAAAAACGGGGTAAATAGATAATAATCTGATATAATCGGACTGTTATAAGAACCGAGGACTGTAGTCGGAAGACGATGGTCACTAGGTAAGAAGGTATATATGGCAAAAAGTAATCCAAAATTAAACGCCCAAAAAAGGGAATTATTAGGTCGAAAAGTCCGACAATTACGTCGTGATGGCTGGTTACCAGCTACAATGTACGGTAAAGGTTTTGAGGCTGTGTCGTTGCAAGTAAACTTGAAAGAATTTAACAAAATTTACCAGCACGTGGGAGAATCGGGATTGGTCGATATTGAAATGAACGAAACTACTTATCCGGTACTTTTCCGAAATCCACAATTTCACCCAGTGTGGGGCGAATTGGTGCATGTTGACTGCTACAAAGTTAACTTGAAAGAAAAGATTGTGACTACAGTTCCATTGGAATTTGTGGGCGAATCACCTATCGTTAAGCTTGGTAACATCATGGTTCCAGTAACCGAGGAAATTGAAATTGAAGCTTTGCCAACAGATTTACCTGAAAAAATTGAAGTTGATATTTCCGGATTGGATTCACTTGAATCAATGATCACTGTGGCCGACTTGATAGTTGACCGAGATAAAATTGAAATTAAAACTGATGCTGAACAGGTAATCGTTAAAGTCGAAGAACCAAAAGAAGAAGTAATTGAAGAAGTAGCTACTGAGGTGACAGAAGTTCCAGCTATGGAGCAGAAGACACCGGAAGAATTAGCGGCTAAAGAAGCGGCTCTGAAAGAAGAGAAAAACGATAAATAGCTTCATCAATATCCTGGCGAATAGGGTCGAGCTGTTTGGCTGATTCAAGAGATTTTAAGGCTTCGGCTTGCATGCCGAGTACAAATTGGATTCGAGCTAGTTCGACGTAATCATCGGAGGTTTTATTTTCCTTGACTACCAACTGGTTAACGGTTTTTTTGAGGGAGGTGGGGTGATAAAGAGAATAAAAATAAGATATATCGGCAGGATCCAGAGTATTTTCGATTGTTTTGGCCTGATCCCACTGTTGGTTTTGAACCAAATAATACCAATAATTTAGCCGACCGACATATTGATCACCGTGGGATAAAGAGTTCATTTGGCGGCGGATAGAGTTTATTTCGCTGGGGCGAAAAACCGTAAATAAGTTGTAAGCAACAAGCGCAAAGAGAATGATGGTAACAACGAGTTTGAATCGGAACATATATGGAGTGTAGCATGATAGAATATTGGCGTGAAAATAGTAGATTCGGGCAATAATTACGCCAAAGCATTACAGGAAGCAACGAAGACAATAAAAGCAGGAGGATTGGTGGTGTGCCAAACAGATACGGTGTATATTTTGGCGGTTGATCCGACAAATCAGAGGGCGGTGGATAAACTAATTGCTTTTAAAGATAGGTGGCCAGGAAAAGCAATTTCGGTGGCAGTGACGGATATCGATATGGCCATTAAATACGTAGATATCGATGATAAAGAAAAGGCGATATTCCAGAAACTATTGCCTGGGCCTTTTACTTTGGTGATGGACGGAAAACATAAAGTGGCCAAGGGAGTAGAAGCAGAAAATGGGACTTTGGGAATTAGGATTCCAAATAATAAATGGATTGCTGATTTGGTAAAAAATGCGGGTGGACCAGTAACAGCGACATCGGCAAATTTGTCGGGGAGAACTCCACATTACTCGGTGGAAAGTTTGATAAACACTTTGTCGGAAAAGAAAAAAGAAATGATTGATATGGTGGTAGATGCGGGTAAACTGCCAAGAAACAAACCGTCGACGGTTATTGATATTAGTAAGCCGGAAATTGAAATATTGAGAAGGGGTGAGCTTATGGTAGGGAATAATCAAACATTGATTTCAAAATCGGTGGAAGAGACGGAGAAAATAGCTACTTATATATATGGCAAATTTACAATTTCCAAAAAAACAATTTCCAAACCTTTGGTGTTTTTGTTGAGTGGAGATTTGGGGTGTGGGAAAACGGTTTTTTCGAGAGCGATTGGAAAAATGTTGGGGGTAAAAGAGAAGATAACTAGTCCGACGTTTAATATTTACAACTTATATTTAATCTCCCCTAACCCCTCTTTGACCCGACTTCGCCCTTTGGGCTACGACGGGCAAGCAGGGAGGGCAAAAACCCAAATCTTTTTGCATTTTGATTTGTACAGATTGGAAGATGAGGTGGAATTTGAGGAAATAAAATTTTTAGAACAATTTTCTGAAGGGGTGGTAGCTTGTGTAGAATGGCCGGAAAATATGGGAAAAGATAATTTGGAAAAATTAAAACATATTGCCAATGTGGTGTCGGTGGGGTTTGAGTATGTGGATGAGGAAACGAGGGAAATAAAGTATTAAACCCCCTTTAAATCACCCCCGTCCCCTCTTTGAGGAAAGAGGGGGGATAGCCCCTAAAGCAATTCAAATGAAGAGATGAGTTTGTCGCACTCGGAAATGATATCGGCAGAACCGTTGTGAACACATTGGATGGTGATTTTTTGACTGCCATTTTCCAGGTCGACAATGGTTTGGCTATCGATTTTATAGACAAAAGTGTTCTTGCCAGCGACTTGCAGGTCGGCAGTAAATTCGCGATTGGGATAAATCCAGGACCACTGGGAACCGACATGAACGGCAATATTGCCTTGACCGGAATAGAAAGTATAGCGGTTGCCGGAATATTCTTTGTCTTGATACAAGGTTCGAGAAGAATGGTAAGTTAGGCTAAATTTGTCGGTTGATGAGGAAAATTTTTGATATTCGGGAGTGGGGGTAGGGAGAGCTGTTGGTTTTGAATTGGTTGGAGCTAGAGTAACAATAATACTTGGAACTGCGGTCGGCTCGTCAGTTTCGATTAGACGAGGGGTGGGAGTATTTTCTTCTTCGAAAACTGGAGTTGGAGAAGGAGTGAGAGCCATATTGGCAGGTTTGGAGCGAATTTGAAAAAAGAGAAATATGCCAACTAATGATAGAATAACGAGAATTACCGTAAGAATTATGTAGGACGAATTGTGGTTCTCGTAAGTGATATCGGTACGATTTTGACTCATTAATTTATAATACATAATTTATGAACATTTTGGCGATTGAAACTAGTTGTGACGACACTTGCGCGGCGGTGCTAAACGATGACCGAATACTGAGCAATGTGGTGTCGTCACAAACGAATTTGCATAAAAAATGGGGCGGAGTGGTTCCGGATATTGCAAAAAGAGCACATCAAAAAAGGATAGAACCAGTAATTATGGAAGCGTTATCAAAAGGATTCAATCTCCCTAAATCCCTCTTTGACAAGAGGGACTTAAAGACAATGATGGCGAAAATTGATGTGATTGCGGTAACGAAGGGGCCGGGGTTGGCGATTGCTTTGTCAGTGGGGGTAAACAAGGCCAAGGAGTTGGCAATAAAATACAACAAAAAACTGGTAGCGGTGAATCATGTGGAAGGACATATCATGGCTAATTGGGCAAAAAATAGCAAAGGGTTACCGGAGAGAAATATCGAGTTGCCGGCTTTGGCAATGACAGTAAGTGGAGGACATACGAAACTTATTGTAATTAAATCGCCCCCTAACCCCCTCTTTGATGAAAGAGGGGGAATGGCTTCTTTTGAATACCAAGTTGTAGGGGAGACGTTGGATGATGCGGCGGGGGAAGCATTGGATAAAGCCGCCAAATTGATGGGGTTTGGATATCCGGGTGGTCCAATTATTGAAAAATTAGCGGAAAGTGGGGATATAAACTTTTTGGAACTCCCCCGTCCGATGGCTGATAAAAAGATATTGGATTATAGCTTTTCGGGGTTAAAGACTTCGTTTTATTACAAAATTAAAGATTGGCCAAAAGAAATGGTGATTGAAAAAGCGAATGATTTGGCGGCGTCGTATCAAAACGCGGTGTTTGATATGTTGTTGCGAAAATTTAAATTGGCGGCAGAAAAATATGAACCAAAGACTTTGTTGGCCAGTGGTGGGGTGATGGCAAACAAAGAACTTAGAAAAAGAATAAGAAAATTAGCCAAAGAATTAAAATTGCCGGTATATATGCCAAATAAAAAGATATTGGATACTGATAACGCTGGGATGATCGGGGTGGCGGGGTATTTTATGGCTTTGAAAGAAGAGTGGGCGGACCCGGAGACGCTGGATAGAGACCCGAGAATGAATTTCAATCTTCCCCCAGCCCCTTCTTTGACAAGACGGGGAGTATAATTTGCATATGAAAAAGATATTTGAATTGGCGCAGAATTTGCAAAATTTAAACAGAATTAAGAGAACAGGCGGGAATTTGGCTTTGGGACTGCCAGCAGGAATGAATATTTCGATTGCCGAACATTCGTATATGGTGACATATCTGTCGATGATGTTTGCCGATAAAATAGGAAAAGAGGTTGACGTTGAAAAAATACTAAGGTGGGCAGTTATTCATGATTGGGAAGAAATGGTAATTGGCGATATTCCGTCAGGAAGTCCTAGTTTTGGTAGTTATTGGGACACTGATATTAGAGCTGAAACTGGGAAAGCGGGCAAGAAAGCTTTGGACGAGGTTTTGAGATTTGTAGAAGAAGAACTTGATATAAGCCTTTACAAATCAGAGCTTAACGAAAAGGAAAAACTGATTGTTAAAACAGCCGATATTACGGGATATTTGATTGAAATGCAGGAATGGAAATACTTGGGTTTTAGACATGATGGCTGGGAAATGATTTGGTTTAACACGGTGGGGATGTTGGAAAAAATTGATTTACCTTTTGTACCTGAGTTGGTGGCAGAGATTAAAGAGGCTTATAAGGCTAATTCAAAAAGATATAGCCCATTTTTGGCGAAAAAAAGTAAACAAGTTAATCCCGAACATAAACTATAACTAGGAACGTAGTATCCCAGTACTTTTCTTTACACAATGACTTGTTCCGTTTTTACCGCGAAATGTTGGGTCGGAAGTATTGGCCATCTCAACTCTTTGGTCATGGGTGAACATGGCACTATAAAAATTTTCTTCGGGAATTAATGTCTGCATTAAATTCGGGTCATAACCACCTGTATCTGAATTGAAAAAACGGCGTAAATAAAGAGAATAGAGTGATACCGTAACGGCTGGACCTCGCCGTTCTTTTTTGGACATATGGCGATTGTACCATAGGTTAGGGGTTATTGGACAATCGGTCCACGGCGGTAGACGGCAGCCCAAGGGGCGTAGGAGCTTTGAAAAGTTTTTTGATGCAAAACTTCGCCGTTGCGGGTGACTTTCCACTCAAATGAGGTTTTTAAACCGGGAACACGACTTTCGTCCTTAACAACTTTGCCTGCAGGTAAGGTGGGATCATCGATATAAACATCGGGGGGGGCGGGGGTGGCATCCCACTGACGATAGTTGCTGATTTCAACTTGGCGACCATCGGAGGTGCCATAAATTTCATAAGTTAATTTTTTATTGACTCCGTCGTAAATACTTTGAATTAGTAGATGATGACCAGTATCGTTTTTGAATTTTAAATCGGGATTGGGAATAAAAACGGTGGCATCGTAACCTGGGGGCATGTCCTCTTCGTAATAACCGACACGATAGGCATGATTTTTGCGCTCGGTGATATAAAGACCGGAGTTGAGAATTGCTCGGAAAAGAGTAGTGGAAACTTGGCAGATTCCCCCACCAACATCAAGCTCGGTTTTACCGGCACGGATAACATAGGCTTGCTTGTAGCCATTGTCGAGAGTTACTTCACCTAGGTTTTTGATAAAAGAGAAAACTTCATCGGGGGCGACAAGGACACGATTGACAATGGAGGCACCTTTTTCGACATTGTGATTACGAATGGCGGTGCTGTGGGAAAAAGTGGAGCTACCACGACCGAGAAGTTCCTTGATACCGAGATTGTTGACTTCGGAATTGGTGATTTTGGGATCGGTGTAAATTAGAGGAAGCTGGTAAGTTAGAGTTTTTTCAGTCGAGGATATTAAGCTTGAAATTTGGGGACAAATTTCGGCTTCAAATCGAGCTGAGTCGAGAGTTTGACCTTTGCGCTGGGGTTGAAATTCTAGGACTTTACCATCCTCAAATTTGAAAACAGCATCAAGTGGATCTTTGGCGACATTTTTGGCCAGAACTTCGGAATAATTTTGGATACGATCGACACGACAGGTATCGGTAAAGGAGAGCCAAGTTATCAAATCCTTGTCGGCGAGAGTGGTATTGTTGCCTTGATCGGACAGAATTAGCGATTTGCCAACGAGTTTTTGGGCAGAAGAGAGAAGTTGAGATTTTTGATCATCGGTGGGGAGAGAGCCAACTGGAATGACGGGGATATCGAGAGGAGCAAAAGAATAGTTGGTTAGTGAAGCGATGATTTGGTTGGCCAGTTTTGGCTGGTCAAGACTTTGGCCGATCTGACCGTCTTTGATGGATAATGCCGGACCAACGACTACTTCGGAGGGGACAAAAGGCTGATCGATTTGAGAGGCAATGTCCTGGAGATAAGAATTTAACTTGGCAAGGTCGTAGCTGACGAGGAGGGGGAATTCTTTGGGCTGGAAAAAAGCTTCAAAATATTTGCCAACACCCTGATTCAGACGACGAAAAAGCAACGAATTGGCGGTAGCGTTGGAATCGACTTGGGCGGAAATGGAGGCGGGGTCGAGGGAAAAACTGCGATCATTAATTTTCAATTCAATGTTCTGAGAGATAGGAAAATCGGTGGATAATTTGGCAATTATTTCTTTTTTGGATAAAAGGGAATAATCGTGGCCTAAAACAGTGGTGTTCTTGCCGGTTTTGCCAAAACCGAAAAGAAGAGGGAGGGAGATGGAGATGAGTAGAAAAAATAATGTCAAACCCACCCAAACGCTACTGGAGAGACTTTTTTTGGTTTCAATCTCCCCTGGCCCCTCTTTAACAAGAGGGGAAATAATATTATTGTTTAAAATAATTTTTTTCATGAGCGGTGGTCCATGGCCTGATTGGCAAGTTCGTCGGCATGGGAATTAAGTTCGCGCGGAACGCTTTGGAACTCAATTGGTAAATCAATTTTGGCAATTAGAGAATGAACGGTGGTGAGTAAAGGTTTGAGGTGGGGGGCTTTCATTTTGTAAATCCCCTGCACTTGTCGGACGACTAACTGAGAATCGGAATAAATATTTATTTTTTCAATATTTTTTTTATTTTCGGAAATCCAAGTTAATGCACCAATTAAGCCTAAATACTCGGCTTCATTATTGGTTTTAACACCTAAAAATTTGGCTTCCTCAAAAATAATATCGTTTCCTGATTTTATAACCAAACCATAACCAGAAATGCCGGGATTACCGCGAGAACCACCATCAGTGAAAACAGAAATAACCATGTGTATATGATAACAAATCCCCTCCCCATGTGGGGGACCCCCTTTGAGGAAAGAGGGCTTAAATTTAAATGTGGAATATTTTGTATTCGTCGAATTGTTCTGGCTTGAGTGATCGATAACAATCCCGTAAATGCGGAGCTCGTCGCATCATAGTCTTATGAGTCTCTCGGTAAGCAGTAAAAAGATTGTCTTCCTCAAGTTTTGCGGTTCCCAGCAATCTTTTTAAAACTGGAAGCGGGTCGCACTGAACTCTAGCTAATGATTCGGCAAAATGGACGACTAAATCGATTTCAGTTTTGGATTTTCGGGCGGCTTTCTCAAACATACCAATTCCTTTATCTATCTGGCCGATCTTATCCTCTGGATTAGCATTAATATAATCAACCAGGAGTCGAGGTAGAACATAGCCAGCGTGAGCTCGAAAAACATGAGTGGTCATTTCGGGGGGAAGCCAGTTTTTGGAATGAATTCCAAGAGGTTCACCGGGTAATCGTCGCCTTGGAGTGGTTAGAGTCTCTGCGATTTCTGGTTTGTTGACGCGAAGCGCTTCGGTCAGATACCTAAACCAAAAAATTACTTCCCCATATCTTTTTCTCATAACCTCAGGACCACGACCACCTTGAGAATCTGGCTTGATTAAATCTCGACCAAGGGGACAACCCTCTGACCAGGCAAGATCATCAGGGTCTTGTGATAATTGCCCATCACCTATTAAGGTTGAATCGGCATACTTTCGACCACGACGTTCTATAGACATAGTTCATTATACCATATTATAGGGTTGTTTTGAATATTGCGTTGTGGGTTTGGGCGAGCCAAACCACTACTTTGAATTCAATCTACCCCTAGCCCCTCCTTTAACAAGGAGGGGGAGAAAAATTTATTTTTTTATATTATTGAGACGGCATTAATGCCGTCTCTACAGAAAAAGACAATAGGCGAAAGTTATTCAACCAAGAGCAACAGAGCCATGAGGGAAAAGCCAAAGAGGACAGAAATGATTTGGATAATTGAATGGAGATTGTTGGACTGGTGACGATGGAGCTCGGGAATGAGATCGGAGGCGGCAAGATAAATAAAACCACCGGCGGTGGCGGGGAGAATGTAGGAGGAGAAATTCGAAACCCCCGCCACGGCGGGCAGGCTAAACGCTAAAACCAAAAGAGAGCCAACAACGGCAGAAAGAGAGGAAAGAAAATTATAAAAAATAATCTTTTTGACTGGAAGCTGGTGATGAAGATAAATACCGACATCACCAAGTTCTTGAGGTATTTCGTGGAGAATTACGGCGATAGTGGTAACGATGCCAAGTTTGATATCAGTTAAGAATGCTCCTGCGATAACCATGCCATCGAGAAAATTGTGAACCGAATCGCCGATTAAAGACAAAGAAACCACATGGCTTGAATCGTCATGATCGCAACACTCGGGTTCATGGCAATGGCGCCAACGGATGATTTTTTCCAAAGTAAAAAAGATTAAAATGCCCAAAATTAGAAGCCAGGCAACGGTGGTTGAAGATAAACTTTCGTAACTTTCGGGTAATATGTGAATAAAGGCATCACCAAGCAAAGCGCCGACAGCAAAACTGACCAAAACGAAGCTAAAGGCACGAAAACGGTAAAGGACTAGACCTAGAACGGACAAAGAACTGACAATAATGGTGGCAAGCAAGGATAAAATAACGGGGTTCATCGGCATTTAGTTTAACAAATTACTATAAATTTTGGGTATGATAATAGTAATGGACGCAGATAATTTGGGCTCACCCTTACCCGCTCGAAAAATATATACCGATGAAGTTGTAAAAGATGAACCTGTGGTTGGTGCTGAACAAAAACCTGAAACAGTAATTCCGCCGACCGAAATTTCCGAAACAATGGCCAGAAGTAATGTGGCTATGGCGCCAAAAAAAAGTTTCCCAGTAAAAATTCTGCTGGCGGCATTGCTACTGGTTGCCATCGCGGCAGGAGTGTTGGTTTTCCTTAATAAGGGTGGTGGGGTGGGGAAAGAAACGACTTTGACTTATTGGGGGTTATGGGAAGATAGTAGCCTAATATCGGGAGTAATTGAGGATTATGAGAAAAATAATCCGGGGATAAAAATAAAGTATGTGGCCTCACAAAAAAATGATTACCGAACTCGGTTATCGGGGAGACTGGAAAAAGATCCGGATACTGGAGAGGTGCCAGATATTTTCCGAATACATTCGTCATGGTTGCCAATGTTTAAAAACAAACTGGCTCCTGTACCGGTGGCGACTAAAAATACTGTTGGTTTGGAAGAAGATTTTTATTCAACAGTAAGAGATGATTTGAAAGATGGGGCAAATTATTACGCTATTCCGCTGATGCACGACCAATTGGCGATGTTTTACAACAAAAAATTGGTAACTTCGGCTCAAGTAGCAATTCCCAAGTCATGGTTTGAATTACAAACGGCGGCTAAAAAAATGACTGTTCGCGATGAGACTACTAATCGAATTTCGGTGGCAGGAGTGGCAATGGGATTGACTGATAATGTGGATCATTGGAGCGATATTGTGGGACTGATGTTGAAGCAGGCGGGAGCTGATCCGATGAAAAACGACGAAGCCAATGCTAAAAAAATTCAAGACACTTTGACTTTTTATTCATTGTTTAAGACTGAATACAAAGTATGGGATGAGGGTTTGCCCTCATCAACCACTCAGTTTGCATCAGGAAAATTGGGATTTTATTTTGCTCCATCGTGGAGGGTGTTTAACCTGGAGGAAATGAAAGTGCCTGATTTGGAATATGAGATAACGGGGGTCCCCCAGCTGACAACTGAGGCGAATGTGCCGCTTGATTCAACCATAGAATCGGCAAATTTGACTAATATTCATTGGTCGACTTACTGGGCGGAGGCGGTGAATAGTAAGAGTAAAAAACAAAAAGAAGCTTGGAAATTCTTGGAATATCTGTCGAGCAAAGAAGTGTTGGAAAAAATGTATACAACTCAATCACAAGTGCGTAGTTTTGGTGAAATTTACCCAAGAAAATCGATGGCGAGTAAATTGATGGAAAATCCAAGAGTGGCGCCATTTATTACTAATGCCGACCAGTCGATGGGGTGGTATTTGTCGAGCCGGACTTTTGACGATGGGTTAAATGATAATATGACTAAATATTTTAATGATGCTTTAAACGCGATGGTGTATAAAAATCAGACGGCCGATAAGGTTTGGCCGGATTTGCAAAATGGGATAAGTCAGTTAATACAGAGGTATCAATTAAAATAAACCCCACTTTTTCAATCTCCCCTAGCCCCTCTTTAACAAGAGGGGGATTATAATAAAAATATGATATTAATAAACTTTAAAATATACAAAGAAACGTTTGGTGATGGGGCGGTAAAATTGGCAAAAATTTGTAAAAAAGTGGCAACGGAAACCGGAGTTCCGGTTATCCCGGTGGTTTCGGCCTTAGATGCGGTGAGGATTATGAAAGAAGTGGGGATAGAAGTAATGCTACAAAGTGTGGATGAATATAGTGATGGCGCTCACAGTGGACATGTGTCGGCCCAACAGGCTAAAGAACTAGGAATTAAAGGGTCACTGTTAAACCATTCTGAAAATAAAATCGCTTCGGGAAAAATAAAGAAAATTCTTAAAATGTGGCCGGACAAATTCACTTCAATGGTGTGTGTTCACAGTATGGGACAGGCGGAGACTTGGGCTAAGAGAGTTAAGTCGGATTATGTCGCGTATGAACCAAGCTATCTAATCGGTGACAGAAACAAATCGGTGGCGACAGAAAAACCGGAAATTATACGAAAAATGGCCGAGCTGTTCCCAGGTAGGCTGATTGTTGGTGCGGGGGTTCATTCAAAAGAAGATGTAAGAATTGCTTTGAGCTTGGGTGCATCAGGCGTACTTCTAGCCACTGATGTGGTAAAATCGAAAGATCCTGAAAAGGACTTAAGAGAGTTAGCAGAAGGATTTAGTGTATAATCAAACCAGCTTATGGCATCAATAGATAACCTATTAGTTTCATTGTTCGTTGACGAAGTTGTCGGCGGATTCATTGTAACGGTACCTCCCGGTCATGTGGGTTGTATTTATAGTATTTTTCGTGGAGTTTTGCGCAATGTATGGTATCCGGGGATGCATTTTAAACTGCCAATTATCCACCGGGTAAAACTGTTTAATGCTCAATTGATTGAATACACCATTGCCAAAGACGTTACTCTTAAGGACAACAAAGAAATAATGGGTGATGAACTAATTAACGCGGTAACTGCCGACAATAAATTTGTAGCAGTGGAAGCAACAGTATTAATTAAACTTGACACCGAAAGGTTGCCAGAAATTTGGCAGACAATTGGGGAAAATTTTGTATCAAAAGTGGTAAGACCAGTGACCCGAAGCAGAATTCGTAAAGTGCTGACTAATCATACTTTGAGCAATTCGCTATCGACTGACAGAAATATGATTGAAGAAGAAATAAAACAAGAATTAAAAGATTCACTAACGACTCATGGTTTGCAGGTGGAAAACTTGTACCTAAGTTCGTTGACTCCAATTGAAGGTTCGCCAGTAGAACAAGCTCCGGTTCAAGCCGAAATGCCAAAAACTGCGGAAGAAATAATGAGTAATAGGGTGATAAGTGGAAATATTAACCAGCAAGGGTAAGAGCCCAGAAGATAGACGAATCCGGAGGAAAAACAGATCGTAGGGCATTGAGAGTGGCACCAGTAGTATAAACATCATCAAATATAATAATGTTGCGGGGTGGTGGAGAGTTTAAAGAGAAGGAATGGTTTATTGATTGGCGGGAAGAGCGAGATTTGCCAGATTGGGGTGACGAATAGCGAGAACGAGTAACAAGAGAGTAATCAGCTTTAAGATTTAAGCGGGAAGAAAGATCAGAAACTATTAATTCGGATTGGTTGAAACCGCGGAAGTTTTGGCGATATTTGTGAATGGGGACAGGAACTAAAACATAACCATTTTCCTGCCAATAGGAAAGCACGTTGGGGTAATTTTGCTTAAGCTCATTGGTCATAAGGTCGGCCAGAACAGGGACGATATCGGTAACAAAGTTGAATTTTAGATCGTGAATAAGATCGCGGACGGCACCAGTATAGGAATAAAGAGGTAAAATACCGTCAAAACCGGGTGACTGAATTATTGATTTGGTGGGAAGAACGGGCGGAAGAGTGGCATAGGGGCGGGGAAAGAGAAAATCTAGGATAAGGGACATTGATATTTCAAGTATAATCCTTACATGGTGGATGTTGTTAAAATTATTTGGATAATAATCTTGGCTGGGTCGGCCAATATTATGGCGGCACTATCTGTAAAATTATGGCCTAAATGGAATTTTCCAATGGATTTTAGGGTGAGCTGGGGAGGGGTTAGGATTTTTGGAGACCACAAGACTTGGAGAGGGTTAATCTCGGGTGTGGTAGTAGCACAAATAATTTACATGATAATTCCCCAGTATGCATCTGGGTTACCTTGGTATTTTGGCGGAGTGCTGGGTTTTGGGGCACTTTTGGGAGATATGATAAAGAGTTTTTTTAAGAGGAGGAGTGGGGTGAAGCCAGGAGAGACTTGGTTTCCCTGGGATCAAATTGATTGGGTAATTGGGGTGATCGTGGTTAGCAATGGTATTATTACTATAATTGAAGCAGGGGCAATGATATTGATTGGGCTGACTGCTCATTTGCTAGTCAAATTGTCGGGTTATTATTTAAAAATTGAGAACAAAAGGATTTAATGAGACTTAATACAATACCAAACTGGATTAGCATTGGCAGATTTCTACTAGGTATCGGAATTATAGTGGCAATGGAAATGAATTTAGAGATTGGCGCATTTTGGTTGGTGGCAACTTATGGATTGGTACTGGGGCTTGATAAAGTGGATGGATTAGTGGCTAGGAAGTTTAACCAGGTGACCAGAACTGGCGTTTACCTTGATTGGGCTTTGGATAGAGCATTGGTATTGATAATGATAATGTTTTATTGGTATCAAGGAGGTGGAAGTGGGATGCTGTGGTGGTTAATTGTTATTGGGATTATTCGTGACTCTCTGTTGTCAGGAATGCGACAGTTGGCCCTGGAGAAAAACGTAAAGCTGAAAACACAACTAATCGGAAAATTTAAGTATATTTTGGAAAATGTGGGAATTATGCTGATGATATTGGAACTTAAAACAAATAATACGTATGGTGATTGGCTGATAATAATATGGATGGGGGCGACAGTATTGGGGTTAATTTCGTTGCTTAACTACGCCAAACAATGGAAAAGCGAAAAATAATAATCACTGGGACAACTGGTTTTGTGGGGTTATATGTCGACGAATGTTTGAAAGGGCGAAAAGATGTGGTGGCTTGGGTTAGAAAAAAAAATCCAAGAATTGATACTCCTTACGAAACGATTGATTTAATAAATAAAGAAGAAGTTTTAACTTGTGGCAAACAACATTCTAACTTAGAAATGATTGTCCACATAGCCTCGGTGACGGAAAATAATGGTGGACAGTGGGACCTTAATTTAAAGATGATGGAAAGTTTAATTGCACTGGCACGAAGTAAGGGGAAATGCCCAATTGTATTTGTCAGTTCCAACTCTGTTAACTATAGCGATCGACCATACGCTTTATCAAAAAAAGAGTGTGAGGATGTGCTAGTCCGAAGCGGAGTGCCATACTTGATAATCAGGCCAACGCTGATCGTGGGTAAGGGATCAAAGGACATAGAGAAAATCGTAAGTGTTATCAAAAAAGTACCGATTATTCCCCTGCCTGGAGCAAAAGAAAGTAAGCAATCGCCGATATGGGTAGGAGACGTGGCGAATTTGATCCGACTGATAATTGATAACCCTGAAGTGGCTGCAAGTAACCGAATAATATCAATTGGAGGACCTGAAAAAATTGGGCTTGAGACACTAATGATGGTAATTATGGAAAGAATAGAGATGAATAAAAAAATATTTCCGATCCCAAGCAAGTTTATATCATGGATAAATCCAAAAATGACGCAAATGCTGACTAGGGATATTTCGGTGACAAATGATAAACTGTTGATGAAGAAATTAAACTGGAAAATCCACAATATAAGACCGGATAATGTGTATTAGTTGTCCTTAAGAGAAAAGTGAAATGACCAGTTGGGATTTAGACGTCCGTGGACAAGTAGATCTTCTAGAATGTCAAACACAAAGTGAAAGGAAGTAGATAGACAAAAAGTAAAAAATAGTGGCTGAAATGAATGATAAAAATAATTGGCAAGAATTATTAGTAGTATTGGAGTGAGAAGATTGTGGGAAATAATGCTGTAGTTTTCTTTGTGGTGGATGCGACAATATTCAAGGGCTTGATGGTACTGTCTTTTGGAGACAAAACTGCGAACGGTGGTGGCATACTTTTGACGTCGTCCGTAAATATAAAAGTAAAAAATATGATCAATGTCGGGAAGGATACTGGCAACGATTGCTACTAACAATAAATATATAACTGGGTAATCAGGAAAGAGGGCGGCGGAGATAGTAAAAGCAAATAAACCAAAAAGTTGGTGAACATATTCGTGATAGTTTTGACAGATGGAGATTAGTTTGGAGCGAAACACTGTTAGAATTATAAGATGAGTAATAATATAATTGTAACAGTTGATTTTGATGGAGTGGTGCTTGAAAAAATGGGGGGGCGAGACTGGGTAAAACAAAAAAAGTCTAAGCCCGAAAAGCTGTCGCCCATCCGAATTTGGATTGAAAGTACATGGGCGGAAATTAACCACTTGTGGAGAAAACCGGTTGAAGGTAGTGTAGAAGGGTTAAAAAATTTAAAGCAAAAAGGCTTTAAGATTCTGATGTTAACCAGCCGAAAAAGCCATTATAAAAAAGCAACTTTTGAGTGGTTAAAAAGGTGGGGAGCGTATGAGCTTTATGATGAATTTTACTTTAACGATCAATACCAAAGCGCGATTGAAAGTAAGATCGAGAATATGGCAAAAATCAAGGCAAATTGGCATATTGACGACAATCGCGAGACTGTTTTCGAGCTTAGGGAGAAATACCCACAGCTAAAGGTGGTGTGGCTAGACAAGGCAGGAGAGACCAAAAGCTGGAGTGAAATTGGTGAAATTGTGGTATAATAGGCAGCTACTGACAATTTGGAGATGTAGCGATTTGACAGAAGTTGTACCTTAAAAAACTGCAAGCCGACTTTGATCCATTGAGTCGTTAAACAGGGTTAAAAACAAACATGCCAAAAACACTTTTGGTGTCAAATTGGATGAAGTTGCAACTAATATTGCAAACAAATTCAATTTTGCTTTTGGAACTCCAGCGCAAGCTAATTTCAACTGCTAAGACCATTGGTTGATTTCCGATTCTGTAGGGAATTAATCAGTGTAAATTAAATCAGAATGCTACTGCTAAAATCTCGATTTTTTAGTGGGTTAAGCGAGGGGTAATTCCCTCAAAAATCGACATCCAATCGCATTTTGTAAATTTCTGCAGATTGGAGTGTAGGTAAAAATTTAAAAAGCTTGTAGACGTTTTTTATTCTCACTTTTGGACCTCGGTTCGTTGCCGAGCATCTCCTCTAAATCCCCCGTCCTGCGGACACCCCCTTTAAAGAAAGGGGGATTTTAACGTAACTCATTTTTCATTTCCTCTTTCTTGATCTTCTCGCGTTTTTCGAACTTGCGGAGCTTGCGGCCGACACCGATTTCCATCTTAAACCAACGTTTTTGCAAGAATATGGCGATGGGAATGATCATGTATTTTTGATGACGGAAAGAGGTGATTTTGGCGATTTCTTTTTCGGTTAAAAGAAGAGAGCGGGTGGCGGTTTTGTCGATTTCCTGATTTTGGGAAAATTTGTAGGGAGTGATGGTTAAATTGATGACAACGGGACGGCCGTTGATGAGATCGATTTTGGATCCGTTGAATTGGACACCTTGGGTGCGCAGGGATTTGGCATCGGAACCGGAGAGGACGAGACCGGCGGTGAATTTGTCGACAAATTCATAATCGCGGGAATCGAGGTTGAAATAACGCATTTACGTAGTTTATCAAGTTTATAAAGTTTATAAAGTCGAAAGTTGCGGAATTTACAAAGATATTTTATATATCTTTTGATCGGAGCAGAGAACAAAAACGGTGTTAGAGGGAGGATCAAGAGCAATGTCGAGAATTTTGAGGTCGCCATAATTGAATTTGGAGACTGACTCGCCTGCTTTGTTGTAAATATAGACAATGTTGTCGCCGTCGGTGAAGGCTAATTTGTCGTAATCGGGGGCCGCTTGGAGACGAGAGGCGGAGGTGATTTCGGGATTAAGTGAGGGAATATTTTTATCCTTTACCCCTTGGGTAAATGAGGTAATCGAACCACTGGCGGTGATAGTCCAAATACTACCGTTGATGGAAATCGAAGTAGTGTTGGCAGGTAAATTATTGCCGGTTTTAAGCCAATTTTGAGGAGCGGAAAAGGCAGTGCTGTTGGGGGCGGATTTGTAGATACTGTCGGAAGTTAGAAAATAAGCGGCGCTGTTCCACATATGGAAATGGGTGGGGACAAGGTCCTTGAATTCTAGAGAACCAGAAGGTTTGCCATCTTTGAGAACTGAAATGGTCTTGGGGCTTAGAAGAGTAGTTATGTTTTTATCAACTGCAAAATCGATAGTGGTCGATAGGGCGGAATCGTCGGAAATAAGACGATGATTTTTCTCGGAAATTGAAAGTTCAAAAAGTTTGCTGTCGGCGGGGTCGAGTAAATATAATTTACTAGAATAGGAGCGCAAAAAAGTAAAGTTTTTCTGGCCGGCAATAAGAGAGGTATCGAAGTAAAACTCGGGTGAATATTCGCTGGAACCCGAGGTGGTGAGTAATTCAGAGATAGATTTCTCGAGTGATTCAACTTTGTCGGAATGGACTTTGAGAAGTTTGATACTGGTTAACAAATCTTGAGCTTTTTGAGCTTCCTGACGACTACTTTCCAAATTGAGTGGTTTTAGTTTGATTGATTGATCGATTGATTGCTGGATTTGAGTTTCCAGGGCAAGATATTGAGTTTCAAGCTTTTTGGCTTGATTTTGACGAGAGGTAAAAATGACACTACCAACAAAAAGAAAAAGGATAATTATGCCAATAACAAGGCGGATTTTGCGACGTGAAGCAAAAGAAGCAATTGGTAAATGGGAAACTTTAGCTTCGTGGGTTGGAGGTGTGGGGAGCGGGGCGGGGGTAGTCTCAACTTCAACTGGTTGGGGTTGATCCTGCTCAAATTCGATGAGAGCGGCAGAGGTGAGATTTTGATCATCGAGATTGACTAAATCGCCAAGAACGGCCTCCTCAATGGCAGAAACTGTGGTCAAAGAAAGAGTCGAACGAAGATAGTCGAGGGGAAATTGGGTAAAAAATTTGTCGGAGACAAATAAGAGACGGTCACCATCGGCAATTTGGCCGGAGGCTAGACTAATTTTGCCCGGCTGACCTTCGATTAAGTTGGCAAGGTTGGAGCCGCGATGAAGGAAAATTTGGCCAGAATTGAGCTGGGCGACGGTTAGGCTATCACCTTGGACAAGGGCTAAACTTAAAGAAATTTCGAGTGAAGAATATTTGGGATTGGCGATGATTAACTCAAGAGTTGATTGAAGAGTGGTGGCATCAAAGATTTTAGGTAAAGTTTCCAAAATTTCCCGGCCGATTTGAGGAAGGTCGACTGAAAAAGAACTAATGTTGATAAGACAGCTGAGAGAATTATCGGCTCCCCCTTCCCAATATTGGCTCCAAGAATGGTCGGGGTTGTGACCGATGAAAGAACGACAGGAATAACGCATTAAAATAGTCTACAGAATCAGGACGAATAAGACCAGCAGGATAGCAAAAATTAGGTGAATGTAGGAAAAAATTATTAAAACGGAGTTAAATTTATCGACAATGTTGCGGGACATGGTGGCAACTTGTTTGACAACAACGAAAGCGAAGA
>Ga0209467_1000332_pt1 | contig 74723 bp, 58 predicted proteins | sample Higcelwee11metaG_FD_187175 | JGI IMG/M metagenome (GOLD analysis project Ga0209467, IMG submission 187175) | Freshwater pond sediment microbial communities from the University of Edinburgh, under environmental carbon perturbations - High... | ecosystem: Environmental > Aquatic > Freshwater >...
CCAGAACTCGCTCCGGAATATGCCTTCCGATATACCATCCGTTGCTATGTGCGGCATGTCAAGCATCAGTATATATTCTTCCTCCGCAGTCTCTATTATTCCGCCATGTACCACCGGTACCACTGACAAATCAAAAGGACGTATGAATTCCTCTATCATACGGCTCACTTCATCCGGCAACCTTGCTTCTTTACCTGTTACCTTCCGGTACTCCAGGCGGAATTCAAAGGTATCCCTGACTATCTGCACAACCTCGTCTTTCCTGATATCATAGGCAGTCCTTAAAATTTCATGCCTTTCTATAAGCTTCCTTATGCAGTCTTCCACCCTCTCTATATCCAGCTTGCCATCAACCTTATTAATTACAGGAACATTATAATTAATACTGCCTTTCCCGGATTTGCTCAATACATACATCCTCTTTTGTTCGGAGGAAGCCGGATACCATTCTTTTCTGCCTGCCTTACCGATTTTCTCATATGTTGTAAGCTCCATACCCTCTAATTCTTTCACCAGTGCCCGGATGCTCGGATTTTTAAATACCTGTTCAATGCTCAGTTCCTTTCCGAATTCCCTGCTTACCAAAGACATCAGCGCAATCGCTTTTAACGATTGTCCTCCCAGCGTAAAGAAGTTATCATTGGTGCTGATTTTATTTCTTCGGAGAATCTCCTGCCAAATAGCCAGCATCTTTTCCTCTGCTTCGTTTTCCGGTTCGGCAAATTTACTTCCGCTTTCTATTTCCCCATTCATTGACAGCAATTTTTTCCGGTCCAGCTTCCCATTTGGCGTAACCGGTATTTCCCCGATTTGTACGAAACGTTCCGGTATCATATATTCCGGTAATGTCTTTGCCAGATGCACCTTGAGCTCCTCTATGGTTACAGCCCTCCCTGCTGCAATATACCCGCACAGGTAACCGTTATCGTTTTCATCCTTATTGACAAGTACGGCTGCACCTTTGATATCCTTATGCGCACATAACCTGTTTTCTATTTCCCCCGGTTCTATCCGGAATCCACGTATTTTCACCTGGCTGTCTATCCTGCCCAAGTACTCTATATTTCCGTCCGGAAGCCATCTTGCAAGATCTCCCGTCCGGTACATTTTTCCCTCGCCAAACGGATTATCAATAAATTTATCCTGTGTAAGCTGCTCAAGATTCAGATACCCTTTTGCCACTCCGATTCCTGTTATGCATAACTCTCCCGGCACACCGATTCCGCATAGGCTTTCGCCATTCATGATATACAGCTTGGTGTTTGTAATCGGCTTTCCTATTGGAATTTTGTCATAATCGTATCCACATTCAAAATAGGTGACATCGATACTGGCTTCCGTCGGCCCATAGCAGTTAATCAGCCTTGCAGCCTGATTCCGGCTTCTTACCAGTTCGTTGAAATGCCTGAGGCTTTCCGCTCTCAATGCCTCACCACCGGAAAAGACATATTTCAGACTCCTGATGTTTTCTGCTTCACCCCGTTTTGTAAACAAACAGCTTAAAAACATATCCAGCATGGATGGCACAAAATGAATGGTTGTAACCTTGTACCTGCCGATTGCCGATACGATTTTGGAAGGTACCTTTTCTGCTCCCGGCTCCAATATCGCCAACCTGGCACCCGTAAGACTCCAGCATATAATTTCCCATACTGATAAATCGAACGTATACGTAGTCTTTTGCAGGATTACATCGCCTTCACCTATTGGGTACCGGCTGTTCCAACACTGAATCCGGTTAAATAAGCCTTCATGTTTGTTCATTACACCCTTTGGTCTTCCTGTCGTTCCCGATGTATAGACAACATAAACCAAATCTTGCGGCGTATTGACATGTTCTAAATTTCCCGATTCTCCTTTTTTATATCTTTCGTCAGATAATACAAGAGCCGGTAACTGTTGGGGTACTCTTCCCACAAACTTTCCATTTCCAAGAAGAATCACTTTTGCCTTGCAATCAGACACAATATAACCGATACGCTCTTCCGGATAATTAGGATCGATTGGCACATATGCCCCGCCTGCTTTTATTATCCCGTAAATACCTGCAATCATCTCAATACTACGTTCCGCCACAACAGGTACAAAATCATCCGGTTTCACCCCAAGCTGCCTCAATTCCTTTGCAAGGAAGTTTACCCTATTGTTCAGTTCCCTGTAACTGATCTCTTCTGTGCCGAATATTACCGCACAGTTGCCCGGTGTCTTTTCTACCTGTTCTTCAAACAAATCTATAATAGTCTTTCCATTTGCATACTCATTCCCGGTGTCATTGAAATGATACAGCACTTTTTCTCTTTCGTCTTCCGTCATTATATCTATCTGCGACAGCTTCTTTTTACTGTCTTCTGCAACTTCCTCAAGAATCCTTGCAAAGTGCCGTCCCATGAATTTAATGCTTTGCCTTTTGTATAGCCTCGTACAGTATGTAAACTCAAAATGCAGCTTGTCTTCTTCTTCCCACGCAGTAAACGATATGTCAAATTTTGTAGTCTTTTTCTCCGCAGTATATCCTGTTATCGTTATCCCTTCCGCGCCCTTCCTGCTGCTGTCTATATCCTGGTATGCAAACATCACATCGAACAGCGGATTCCTGCTCATATCCCCCCGGATATTCAAGGCTTCCACCAGTTCTTCAAACTGGTACTCCTGATTGCTAAATGCGGCAAGCGTCGTTTCTTTTACTTCCCTTAAAAACTCCTCAAATGTCTCTCCGGCCTTCGGGCGGTTTCTCATCGGAAGCGTGTTTACAAACATACCCAATACATTTTCTAAATCCGCATGGTTCCTTCCTGCGACAGGCGTTCCTATAACTATGTCCTCCTGCCCTGCATATCTTCCCAGCAATACATTAAATGCCGACAACAGCAGCATATACATTGTTACTCCGTTATCCGCCGCAAGCTTCTTTAATTTTTCCGTCTGTTCCTCACTAAGCCCGGTGTCGACCGTATCCCCCCCGTAACTTTGTACCGCCGACCTGTGATAATCCGTAACAAGTCCCAATACCGGTATCTCATCACTGAATATGTTTTTCCAGTACTCCTTCTGCTCCTCCAGCATACCCGATTTATTTCTTGAAGCCTGCCATTCCGAATAATCCTTGTATTGCAGCTCCTGTTCCGGTAACGTCTCTCCATTGTACAGCTTCCAGAACTCGCTCCGGAATATACCTTCCGATATACCATCCGTTGCTATGTGCGGCATGTCAAGCATCAGTATATATTCTTCCTCCGCAGTCTCTATTATTCCGCCATGTACCGCCGGCACCCCGGACAAATCAAACGTACGTATGAAATCCTCTATCATCCGGCTGATTTTACCTTCTGACAAACCATCTTCTTTATATGATACTTTATGGTATTCCAAATGAAATTCAAAGGCGTCCCGGACTATTTGCACAACCTCGTCTTCTCTGATATCATAGGCAGTCCTTAAAATTTCATGCCTTACTATAAGTTTTCTTACGCAGTCTTCCGCTCTTGCTGTATCTAGCTTGCCATTAAGCTTATAAATTACAGGGACGTTATAATTAATGCTGCCTTTCCCGAATTTGCTCAAAGCATACATTCTCTTTTGTTCGGAGGAAGCCGGATACCATTCTTTTTTGCCTGCTTTTCCGATCTTCTCATATGTTGTAAGTTCCATACCCTCTAATTCTTTCACCAGTACACGAATGCTCGGATTCTTGAATATCTGTTCAATGCTCAGTTCCTTTCCGAATTCCCTGCTTACTAAAGATATCAGAGCAATCGCTTTTAACGATTGTCCTCCCAGCGTAAAGAAGTTATCATTGGTGCTGATTTTATTACTTCGGAGAATCTCCTGCCAAATAGCCAGCATCCTTTCCTCTGCTTCGTTTTCCGGTTCGGCAAATTTACTTCCGCTTTCTATTTCCCCATTCATTGACAGCAGTTTCCTCCGGTCTAGCTTCCCATTTGGCGTAACCGGTATTTCATCGATCTGTACAAAGCGTTCCGGTATCATATACTCCGGTAATGCCTGTCCAAGGTAATTTTTCAATTCCTCTGCAGTCATATCCTTGCTTAATACCACATAGCCTGAGAGGTACGCTTCTCCAGTTTCCCTCTCATTTTTCAGTACCACTGCTTCCCGGATGCTTTCATGCCGGCGCAACCGATTTTCTATTTCCTCAGGTTCAATACGATATCCTCTCACCTTTACTTGATTATCGATCCTGCCTAAATACTCTATATTTCCATCTGGAAGCCATCTTGCAAGATCTCCCGTCCGGTACATTTTCCCCTCACCAAACGGATTATGTACAAATTTCAGTTCGGTAAGTTCCGGCTGATTCAGATAGCCTCGTGCAACTCCATCTCCGGCTACGCATAGTTCTCCCGGTATACCTATCCCGCATAACCGGCTGTCATTCAGTATATATGCTTTTGTATTTGCTATTGGCCTTCCGATTGGAATTACTTCCCGGCTCTTAAATTCTTTCACTTCATATGTCGTTGTAACCGTACCATTCTCAGTTGGCCCGTACGCATTCAAAACTCTAATGGTTTTGTTTATTTTAAGCAACCGTTCAACATGTCTTTCTGATATTTTTTCACCACCTACAACAACACATGGAATCGTGTCAAAAATAGAAGCATCGTGAATAATAAGCTGATTGAATAACACTGTAGTCAAAAGCATCCTGTCGATTCCGTTTTTCCTAACGACGCTCCGGAATTTCTCCGGATTCAAAATTTCTTCTTTCCTTGCAATACATAATGTACCGTTATTCAGTAGTGCACCCCATATTTCAAACGCAGACGCATCAAATGAAATAGAACCTGTTTGCAGCATTCTGCATTGCTCAAACTCAAGATAGTTTGTGTTCCTTACCAGTCTCACAGCGTTTCTATGTTCTATAAGCACGCCTTTCGGCAAGCCCGTGCTTCCTGAAGTATAGATAACATAAGCTGCACACTGTGAGTTCCTGCAAATCCCCGGGTTCTCTGCTCCACCTGTAAATACCTCCTGGTCGGACAGGTCGATCTGGCAGCAATCTGTTCCTTCCGGCAATACAGTTTCTTTGGTTAATATGACTTTCGGACAGCAGTCTTCCAGCATATAGCGGATACGTTCCTCCGGGTATGTGGTATCGATTGGGACGTATGCTCCCCCCGCCTTTAATATGCCAAGAATTCCTATAATCATTTCTATGCTTTTCTCGCACAGCACTCCAACAAAGTCCCCTGCCTGTACCCCTCTATCTGTCAAGTGACGGGCTAACTGGTTTGCCTTGCGGTTCAACTCTTCATAGGTAAGCTCTTTCTCTCCGAATATAACTGCTCTTTGCGCCGGGTTCTGCATTGCCTGCGCTTCAAATATCTCAACCAGGGTTAAATCCTTCTCATATTCTGATTCCGTATCATTGAATCCATTCAGCACTTTTTCTCGTTCAGCTTCTGTCATCATATCTATTTGCGACAGCTTCTTTTCGCTATCCTCAGCAACTTCCTCAAGAATTCTCTTATAATGGTCCGCAATTGTAACTATGGTTTCCTTTTTAAAGAGCTTTCTGCAGTATTCTAATCCAAACTCAAGCCTTTCCTCATTTTCCCATGCCTCTAACGTCAGGTCAAACTTAGAGGTTTTACTTTTTTGATAATAACTGCTTATCTTTAATTCCGGTATATCCTCATTTGAGCTTTCCATATTCTGATACACAAACATCACGTCAAAAAGCGGATTTCTGCTCATATCCCTCCGGATATTCAAAGCTTCCGCCAATTCTTCAAACTGGTATTCCTGATTATCAAAAGCTGAAAGCGTCGTTTCTCTGACTTCTCTTAAGAAATCTTCAAATGTTTCCTCTGCCTTCGGGCGGTTTCTCAGTGCAATAGTATTGACAAACATACCTGCTACATTTTCCAGATCTGCATGGTTCCTGCCTGCAACAGGAGTTCCTATAACTATGTCCTCCTGCCTTGAGTGTTTGCCGAGTAATACAAAAAAAGCAGATAACAATAGCATATACATCGTTACACCATTATGTTCTGCAAGTATCTTTAGCTTTTTTGTCAGTTCTTCACTAATATTGAAATTAACCGTATCCCCCTCAAAACTCTGAACAGCCGGTCTGTAATAATCCGTAACAAGCCCCAATACCGGTATCTCATCACTGAATATGCTTTTCCAGTACTCCTTCTGCTCCCCGATACTATCTGATATTTTCCGGGAATCCTGCCATTTTGAATAATCCTTATATTGTATTTTCTGCTCCGGAAGCTCTTTGCCCCGGTATAGTCTCCAGAAATCCCTCCAGAATATTTCATCTGAAGTACCATCCGTACCGATATGATGTACATCCATTATTATTATGTGCTTACCTTTATCTGCTTTCATTACTCCTGCACGCATAACAGGCGCACACGCCAGATTAAACGGCCTGATAAATTTATTTATAGAACTCTCTATGTTATTTTCCATTGTGATATTTTCCAGCTTAAATTCAAAAGCTGTATGTACCTTCTGTACTACATTTTCCCCCTGCATATGGTAAGAGGTTCTCAGAATTTCATGTCTCTCAATCAGTTTCTTAAAACACTTTTCAACTTTGTCCAAATCCAGAGTTCCTTCTACCACCTGTATACTAGGTACATTGTAGTTTACTCCGCTGAAATTAATTCTATATAATGCATACATTCTTTTCTGGGCAGAGGAAGTATTATACCACTCTTTATCCTCTGCCTCGGGAATACTTACATATGTTGCTGCCATGTCACTCTGGAATAAATTAATAACATCTCCTACTGCCATATCAAGATATTTGTTTTCTAATGATAAATCGATACCGAATTTTTCACTTAGTTTCCACTCTAATTTAATAACTTTTATAGAGTTAAATCCCAGTTCAACCAATTTATCATTAATATCTACACTTTCTATATCCAGAATGTCACTTATAATATCATTTATTTCTTTCTGTACATTGTTTATCATCGTATACCCCCTTATGCAAGAATCACCGACTCCAATAACCATTCCTTAAATTTTTCACTGCATTATGCTTTTAAGGACTTCTCTTTCCAACCGTACAATATCATTTAATGCAGCTTGCACAATTTGTATAACATTTTTATTAACGCAGCCTGCGAAGCTGCACTTTAATATTTTATTTCTTATTAATGACCAGCAATCTATTATATGATCTATGTTTTTTGACATCTCCGTATTTTGTATCAGCTGATTTGCAATATACTTTTCAACACGTTTATGATTTACTATATCATTTAAATTATCAACGATATGTTCAACTAAGTTATCATTAAACTGCTGTATCAATGTCGGGCCAATATTTTCCTTTACTTTTTCCAGAACACCGATTCTTTTTTCCCATACGGCGGCAGTAGCTATCTTGTTTTTATAAACTTCTGCATAATCAATACTTTTGTCTGATACAGGCTCATAACTGTTATTTTTACATATCTGCCACCCTCCGGGCTCTGTATGGTTTGCGAATAATTGTGTATATGCATCATTTGCTTTTTTCAGATCCTCATATGCTATTTCACACAATTCATATGACAGTGTATCCGCATGTCTCTCATCAAATATTAAATAATTCCTTTTTACATCATCATATCCAATAACGAGCACTGTGTGAAATCGATGTACTTTTTCAAACAGTTCAACCTGATTCCTCATATAATACCAATCAATCGTAACTATCACAGGGGTGTTGCTATCTATGGAGCTTTTCACAAATTTCTCAAGGTCATCGTTTTTTTCTAAATATATGTATTTTAATCCATTTCTGTTCAACACATCTTCCTCTTTATCTATTGCATCATATTTAACAAAAAAGTCAGCTGGATTTTCAACGTAATAATTAGGTACGTAATTTGTCAAAATGCTCATTATATCAACATAGTAAAATTTTAATGCCGGAAACAATGAATTATAAAAACACGAAATGAAAAAAAAGTTGTTAAACGGCTCTATGCCAGGTATAATCCTTTTCATACTTATTTTACATCCTATACAATCATTTATATTTTCACTCTTTTGAGTTATCCAATACGGGCATCTTACTCATAATCCACTCCTGTGCAAACTTACAGAACTCTCGCAATGAAGCAAATTTCACGTAATCCAGTGCTTCATCCTCAAACTCAACATCAAATCTGCCTTCAAGCGATATGATAATTTGAACAAATTTCAAAGAATTGATGCCTGCAAACTCCATTTCTTCATCAAGCGACAAGTCATCGACATCTGTATTTAATTCCTTGGACAATGTCTCTAAAATGCCATTATATAAAACATCCTGTTCCATATATGTTCATGCTCCCTTAAAGCTTAATATCTCCAAGTCCCGAAAACATCAAACGAATGATTAATCTGTTGTTATGTTCACATAACTATTATGTATTTTACCTAATTTGTGATTTAACGGTCTTGAAAATTTATCAGCATCTATTACCAATGTATGAAATTCTCCATATTCTCCAAAAGCATCTATAGGTAATTTGCTTAACTGTTCAAAGGTCTCCCTGTTAAATTTTTTTCCAATCCAGCTTACAGGTAGTTTATATGGCTTAACTACAGTTATAACCGATGAAATCCTATAACGTTCAAGTTCATCCATCAGATAGCTGTATGGCTGCTTCCACAAAGGCATACATGGGATAAATCCCAACTTCTCACATAACGTTAGTTGAAGGTTGAGGTTTGACTCAAGAAATAAATCACCAAAAACTACATATTTGACAGCTCCTACAAATTTTTTAGCTGTTCTCGGCCACCTGTACCAAGGCCCGTTATGATACTCCACCGGCAGGTTCAGTTGCTCTGCCTGATGTTTTACATTTTCTACTGACTGCCAATGGAATACATATTCATTCATAATATCTTCTTCACTCTCGCAATAAACCAAAGAAACAGGAATCCCTCCCCTATCGCATGCCATTGATAACGCCAGCATACTGTCTTTTCCGCTGCTGAATAAACATATAAACGGCTCCCCTTCCGGAACATATCTCAATACCTTGTCTTTAATAATCCAATCTAAATAATTTGTACTCATTTCATTACCACCTCACAATTAAAATTAATACCAGTCTGCCTGTGCGTGATACATCTTACTGTATATCTCACACCGATTCATCAATTCCTGATGAGTTCCGCTGTCTACATACTCTCCGTTGTCAATTACCACAATCCTGTCCGCAATTTTTGCCGCACCGATACGATGGGTTACCAGAATTGCCGCCTTATCCTGTATAATGTCAATAAATTTACGATAAATATTACTTTCTTCAATCGGATCGATAGAAGCAGTAGGTTCATCAAGAACAATGAAGTTATGATTTCTGTATAAGCCTCGGGCAATTGCGATTCTCTGCCACTGGCCGCCAGAAAGATCGATTCCGCCAAACTCTACCGACAGATTGACATCGAGATCCTCTTTTTCTGAAATATCAGCCTTCCTCACTGCATCAAGAATATGGTCATCTGTTACTTGGCTGCCAGTATCGCTAATAGAGATGTTTTCTCTTAGAGTCATCTTATATCGTTTATAATCCTGAAAAACAGCAGATGCATCTAACCTTATATCCCGGCTGCTTTCTCCATTTTCTCCTACTGTAATCCTGCCCTTTGTCGGCTGGTAAAAACCAAGAAGCAGCTTTGTCAGCGTAGTCTTACCCGAACCATTCGCACCCACAATTGCAATTTTTTCTCCGGGATGAATATCTAAGCTAATATTTTTTAGTACATCAAACTCTGAATTTGGATAACGAAATGAAACATCTCTTACATGAATAGTGTTCTGCTGCAATAATGCTGAAGCTGTCGCTTCCGGTTCCTCCGGCAGTTGATAGAATGCAATCAAGCTGCGAATAGAACTAAGATTTGCAACGTTCTCACCAATATCATCACTTACCAGCTCCTTCATTTCGTTAAACAGAATATCTATTCCGCTTAATACTGCTGCAAATGCACCAACGGTAATATTACCTTTAAGAACACTGGTAAACAGCATATATAAAACACATCCGTATCCCAAAAGGGTAATGGACTTAGCTATAAAATCAATTTTCGCATTTTTCGTTTTATATTTTAGCTCAAGAGAATTATACAGATCCAATGCCTGTTGATATAAATCGTAGAAGAAGCCTACTGCCCCAAGAAGTCTCGTTTCCTTAAAATACTGGCGGTCCACAATACAACTCCTATAGTATTCCATCTCACGCTTGGGCTCAGCAGAAGCATCTACCAAAACTGCCTTCGCCTTCATTTTATTAATATAGCTAACGCATATAGGAACAAAAATTAAAAATATCATTAAAACAAAGGAAGGCTTAAGCGTATAGAAGTAGTACATAATAAAAATATAAAGCGGCAAATGGCAGGTAAACGGCGTAAAGCATACGAATAAAAGCCCAATCGACTCATTTTTACCTTGAATTGCCTTCGTAACCTGATCATATATATTGCTGTTTTCAAAAGATATCGGCTCCAACCGGGCCGCCTTTTTGTGCATATCGTAACTAATTTGCTTAATAATAATATCAAACATGACTCTCATGACAAAAACACTCAAACCATTGACTATATGACTTCCGATTGTGACACCGCCAAATACCAAAGCGATGCTAATAACCTCACCCCGAGTTGCACTTCCGGCTAAGGCGTTTATAATTACATCATATAATTCCTGGGACAGCCAGATTAATACACCCATGGAAATTCCGGTTACTATATTAGTAAACGAGCTCAACACAAAAAGGCCTGGACACGTTTTAAACATTTTAGGAAACATTACACTGATAATATTCCATAAAGAAATCTCATTACGCTTCTTCCGTTTCAATATACCAACTCCCTTGCATCTCATACATTTCTGAAAACAATCCTTTAGCGTTCATCAGTTCGCTGAAGCTGCCTTGTTCTCTAATCTTTCCGCCATCCAGAACATATATGCAATCCGTATTTTGTGAGGCTGCCAGACGGTGTGAAATCATTACAATTGTTTTTTCCAATCCAATCCATTGAATGGACCGGTAAAACTTACTCTCTGAAATAGGATCCAGCGATGCAGTTGGTTCATCAAAGAAAGTTACTTGAGATTTACCAATCAGGTTACGGGCAATCGCCAGCCGCTGCCACTGGCCCCCGGATAAATCTATACCATTCTTAAAATTACTTCCTAAACGTGTAGAGGCTCCATTTATTAACTTCTTAATATCCTCTGCCAACCCAACATGCTGTAATACACTGCCAAGTTTGCCCTTTTTAACTTTTTCATCCAAATTCAACGCTCCAACCATAATATTATCTTCAATAGTCAGCGAATATTTTGCGAAATCCTGAAAAACAACCGTGAACATTTCCCGTACCTGCCTGATAGGATACTGCCGAAGTTCTTTGCCATTTAACAAAATTTCACCTTCATACTCATCATACAAACGTAAAAGCAGCTTAATAAGCGTTGTTTTTCCTGCACCGTTTACTCCCACTATGCTGTATTTCTTATGTGCATCGATTCGCAGGCTTAAATCATTAATAGTATAGTCTTCAGCATTTGGATACTTAAATGACACATGTCTAAACTCAAGTGACTGGAATGTTAATTTCTCAGTAAGCTTCCCCTCTTCACCCCCATGCTTTTCATTCTCCAATTCGAAATAAGCATTTAAGTCTTTCAAATACTCATGAGTATTCGCAAGTGAGTCAACACAGTGCGTAAATTCCCATGACATGACTTTCACCAATGAATATATTGAGCTTACCAATGATATATAAAGCCCCACACTCATTGATTGTGTAAGAACCGGATTAATCAAAGCAATTGTGGCGATTATTGCAATAATAGCTGCAAAAATACTGCCCATTTTATTTTTAATATACCACTTAATGCTAGTCTTAAGTTTGATCACACGGGCAAGTTCAAACTTTTCCTCCCACTCCTTATTCAGCTTATCATTATATCCAAACAATGACCTTTCATAAACATAATCACGAGCCAATAGAACTTCAGAAAGATAATTGGCTCTCCGTTTGTAATTGGTAACCTCTCTTACTGCTGCATATGTTGCACGGCCACTCTTGACTGCCAGGTAGAATAACGGAACGGCACATATCAATATAACCAGAGCCGAAAGCCACGCATGTTTTATAAGAATAACCATAATACCGGTAATTCTAAGAATAAACTTAAGAATATCCAGGTAACTCTGGTAGCATGCAACTACACGTTCCTCAGGCTGCTCTGATACCCTGTTAAGCAGTTCCAATGTTTCTTGGTCTTCAATATACATATATTTGAGCTGAGAATGTTTCTTAATTATAATAGAATTAAAGTAATTACGGACGCGAATAAGCAGCAGTTCCTTAAGCAGTGTGGAAATATTAGGTTCAATCCATACAACTAACTGCAAAACCAGATACAGTAATATCGTTAACAGGATACCCATATTAAATGTCTCATTCGTCCCAAACAAAGCTTGTACACCATCAAGAAAATCAGCTAAAACTAAAATTAAGACAGTTGGAATTATACTTGCCAGCACTTGTATGAATAAAATTCCGACACATACTTTTTTTGATGCATTAAAATTAATTTTAAATATCCGTCCAAACCCAAATTTGTTCATAAACGACCTCCATTGCTATTAATAATATGTTTATACTTGTTTATGTGCTCTGCCGTCAGCCATATGACATCATCACAAATCAATGACTCCAGGCTCTTAACCGGTTGCAGGGCATAGTCTTTTGCTATGAATGGCATATATCCCCTTAATTTTTCTCTTATCATATCTATTGAGTGATGGTGTGCCTCCAATCCTAAAGAAAATATCTCCATAATGACAATAGGTTGATTTTCCTTAATGGATCTTTGAGCTCCATCAAGGAATAGACATTCTGCTCCTTCAATGTCAATTTTAATTGCATCTATTCTTTCCTGGATAAAATCATCCAACCGGTGTACAACACATGCTTGTCTCCTATAATCATCAGAAAAGTTTTCACCCAGCGATGCAAAAAACAGCCTGTCCTCCAATATATTCAGAGTCATTTCACCATTTTCGGAAGATAAAGCAAAAGGATAGAGTTGGACATTATCACACTTATTGATTTTTAAGTTTTTCACAGCTATTTCATATGCTCTTGATTGCGGTTCAAAAGCGCTGATTTTTCCTTCTTTTTTAACTAATTTAGACAGAAGAACCGTATGGTATCCCCAACAGGCTCCGGCCTCAACCACATGAAACCCGGGACGTATCAGTTTTCTTAGCACATACTCATACTCTTTGCTCTGTCCTCCCTTTAGAACCAGCATATCCAGACTGTTACTTTTTTCAAGAAGGTATTTCCTTTTGTCAGACAACATAACCACACAATGTTCTTTTGTGATTCGTATATCTTCAATGTTATCTGAAATATAGTTCCGTAATACATCTATACTTTTTATCACTTTATCGTTTTGGTGCATTGAGTAATTATATATTCTTTCCGAGTCCGAATAATATTGTTCAATAATGTACTTTTTTAAATCCATAATTTATCCTCTCTATTATTTGTGGACCCTGTCATATATTTCATTAAATAACTTTCTATACTTGTCCACTTCCGTTTCATACGGCAATAGGAAAGCCTGAACTTCCTTTAAACCAGCTTGATGGTTAACTGACAGATACCCTACCAAATCCCGGTAAACACTAAGGTCAAACTCCAAATACTCCCTTGAAAGCTTAATTGCCTTAAGAGCAAGGCCGAATTTCTTCAGCCTGTTTGCTGCATAATGCGGGTATGTAAGATGAATGGCTGCTATATCATTGGTTTTATTCTGCCAATAAAGCAACCCCTCACGCAAAATTGCCACTTCAGGGTTTAGGAACTCATAATCTATAGAATATGCATTGTAATGCAAATCAACAATTCCCTCATAATCTTTAACTATTGGCGTTCCAGTGTATAAAAAAAGTCTGGGTGAAAATGTGATTGGGGTTTGAATAGAAGAATAACAATAATTGATGTCATAAAGAAATTGTAAATTCTCCTTTACTTCTTCAAGTGTCGTGGTAGGTTCCAAAATAATCATTTCAATATAGTAGCTTATGTTAAGCTGTTTGAGAACATCCACCGCAGCCTTGTGCATCTCATAATTCGTTCCTGTTTTGAACAGCTTAATCACCCTTGTTACATTATTCTCAATGCCTATGCTTACAGCCCTTAAACCAACCTTACGCAGCTTTCGAAAAAGCTCCAGGTCAACATTATCCGCACGGCTTTGAATTCCCCAGGTAAAGTTCAGGTTTCTTTTTTCAAGTTCACGCACAAAGCAGTCTGCCCATTCTTTATCCGTACAGCAGATTGTTACGAAACTGTCATCAACAAAGTCAAAATAGTATACTCCACGGCTTCGGTATAACATTTCCATCTCATCGACAACATCGACCGGTGATCGCATACGGAACCTTATGTCATGGGCTACCCTGTGAAATTCTGTAACCGAACAATAGGTGCATTGCCCGTAGCAGCCTCTGCTTGCAATTATATTCGCTTTTCCAAGCGGATATTTGTCTGCCCGTTTCGGCCACGGCAGTTCATTAAGGTCTGTTATGCAGTGTTTTGTCCTTGTCCGGAATAAGCCTCCCTCTTCCCTGAAATAAATTCCAGATACTTCATGCCATCTTGATTTATCATTGATTCGCTCTGCCAGTTCAACAATAGATTTTTCTCCCTCTCCGATCATGGCAATGTCTATACAGTTATTATTGCTGAGTATACAGTCCCCCAGTAAGGTTGCACCATATCCACCCACCGCTACAACAGCATCCTCATACTTGTTTTTTATACTGTTTGCAACGAATAATGTTTCCTCAAGAATTCTTTGTGTGCATGTAATACCATATAAATCATACTTAGGTCTTGACTCGATGCGTTCAACGATTTCCTGCAGCGGTATTTCCTCAAAATGTGCATCTATCATATCTGCACTATGTCCTGCCTGCTCCAAGGCAGCCGCTAAATACCGGATACTCAGATTGTCATAGAAATTTCTTGAACGAAGCTTAAGTGTATTTCCCTCACTCTTCCAATATGTATGTGGATTTATCAATAATACATTCATTGTGATTTCCTCATTTCTGTAAGGTTATGCCTAAAATATTCTGATAAAATCATATCAAAATATTTTAAGTCATAGTTTGTACGTAGCTCCTTCAGCCTATCTGATAATGAAGCTTTGCCTTCTAAAGGATTTTCTCCCCATTCGACTGCATACTGTAAAAAATGAAGCAGCAGCTCACCAATATTCTTTCTCCATTTTCTTACATTGGATACACAACTCAAAGAAAGCTCCCGGTCCTGACGAATTCTATCAAAGAAAGAAGGAATCTCCAAATTGACGCAATGTATGATGTCATCTGCTTCTTTTCGTAAGCACTCCCAGATTATCCGCACTTCTTTCGAAGTAATGTCATATTCAACTACTGAAATGTCAAAACAGAACTTCCTAACATCATCGTCTGATTTTAAGTCTTCCAAACAATGCACCGGCACATCAAAAACAGTAATAGTTTTATTGTGTATCAATATTTTTTCTAAATCCGTCCCCGGATAAGCAATCATCTGGTTAAACAAATACCACGGATCATTCATCATATGAAGCTTATTTTTCTCAATAAAATCAACACATTCTTTAAGTTCCTGCACAGTAGTGTATGGATCTACAAGAATAAACGCCGGTGCTGCCTTTATACTGCATTCTTTGAGTAAATCAAGCATTTTCTGGTTATCAGATACCTTGACACCCTTCCTCCAGCGGTTCAGACAGCTTTGTGCTCCTGATTCAATACCAATAAGCGCTTCATCTAAACCAACACTCTTTAGTGCTAATAATTCATCCTTCGTTAACTTTGAGTCTGCGCGAATCTCCGCATGAAAATTAATACGGAGTCCTCTTCTATGCATTTCATCTGCAAAATCGGCTAAATGTTTCTTTCCTGCCTCTCCATAACCGCAGAAATTGTCATCACAAAAATATAAATACTGAATGTTATATTTTTTCTTTAATTGTTCTATTTCATCAGCTAATTCACTCACCGGCCTTTGTACCCATACCTTGCCATGCTGTTTTCTCATTGCCGGTGCTGAACAATATACACAGTTATTGTTACAGCCGCGCCCGGCAACAATCAAAGCCGTAGATACCGGTATGCCGGCACTGTACAAGTAATCCAGGGTCTCTCTTGAAGCTGCTGAAATGGCTTGCTTTCCCGTATAACACTGCGGTATATATTGAATTATTCCGTCCTCTGTCATATAAGCTAAACCTTCTATGCCATCAAAGCCTTTGCCTTCAGTCAATGCCATATATAAGTTGTAAAATACCTGTTCACCGTCACCGATAACAATAGAATCAATAAGCGGAAAGCTTTTGAGAAATCTTTCATATGCGAGACTGATAAATGTCCCGCCTAGTGTAATATGGCCTTTATATCCGCTTTTTCTTAACAAAACCACCAATCTTACGGCATTATATACATGCAGGTCATACAGCAGACTGATTCCAACAACTGTGGGGTTATCTGCGAGGATTTCATTAATAAGCTTCTCCTCAGAACTCTGGCCTATAGACATATTGACGCACCTGGCACTTACATTATTCTTGCTTAAATATGCGGCAATACTTTCTATTCCGACATTCTCCTGTATCCTTCTCATATAAAGCAGGTTCACGCGGTTATTTGATATCTGGACTAAACTGCCGCTTTCCGTTTTATCAAATGCAATTACTGATTCTTTAAGTGACTGCTCACTTGGAGCAATAAGAAAAACATTATACATATTTTTATCCTTGATTTTCTAAAACTCGTATTACATATTCTGCCAAACTATGTATTGTCCGGAGTAAATCTGCATTTAAGTCATCATCTTCAATTTCAATATCAAATTCCTTTTCAATCATAAGAAGCATCTCTAATGCATCAACAGAATTGAGATTATATGCTACTAAGAATTCCTCATCAAAAGCATCGATTTCTACAGTCTCATCAATCTCCAGCTGCTCGCGTATAACTTTCTTGATTCTTTCTTCAACTTCTACCAATAAATCCTCTCTCATATTAAATTCTCCCCCATATTAAAATATTTTTAATTTTGTATTAAAACCATTTTTATTAATACGTACAATAAGTTTCAGGGTTCAGCTTAAGAACCAAAGCTTCAATCCGGTTTTCCAAAGCTTGATCCGCATTACCATGGTAAATGCTTGAGATACATTTACCCAGTTCAATCATTTCCGCTTCCATAAAACCGCAGAAAGTAACTTCCTGTACACCGATCCGCATACCAAAGCGGTTAATATAAGGAATCATCATACCGTTTGCCATTATTTTATGTGCGACCAGAGAATCTATAAAATGATAAACATCCAGCTTATCGCTAGCGACCCACAATTGATGTGTATTGGAGTACCCCTTTTCTGAAAACATAACCGGCACCCCGCCTTCTTCCAACTGCTTTCCCAGACACTTCGAATTAATAACAACTTGTTTTGCATAATCAGATATCCTTTCATGAATACTCTCTAAAAGGATACCGAGTGAATAAACATCCGCCGGGTGGTGGCTTGAAATAAAAGATCCGTTTCTTTGGTCAAATATATGTTTTATAATACGGCTGTTAGTAGCAAATATAGCTTTGTGAGGTCCCGGTATAGTCTTATGTGTACTGCCCACCAGAATATCTGCGCCATCCTCCAGCGGGTTCCCGTACACATTCCCCATAATCAGCGCCATTACATGAGATGCATCATACACCAGATATGTGCGCTTTGCCAAAGAAGACTTAAGTCTTTTGACATCAATATTAAAAAGAATATTCATGAAATCAATATAAACCATAGCAGGAGGACAATTTTCAAAACATTGTCCAAGTTTCTCATAATCAATTTCCATTGTTGCCTCGCAAAACGGCAGATACTTACTTACCAGACCAATACGCTCAACAAGATATTTTGTAACATTATGTCCTCCATATAATGGCGGAATTGAATAAATAACATCACCCGGTTTTAAAAATATACCTAATACACAAAGCATAGCATTTAACCCGGAAACAGGTTTCAGGCTTACATACTTTGCATTAAGCATTCCTGCTGCAAGCTCACAGCATTCCTTCTCAATATCTATAAGCTTCATGCGTCCCGGAAAATATAGTTCAGAGGAACTTTCAAAAACATAACGGTTGATAAGGTCCATCGAAAACGGATATCGTGCTTTAGAATTCAGAACATTTTCACTTGCTACCAGGTTTATTATGCCTTTTTGTTCTGTTTCAAAGCTTTTTAATTGTTCATATATTGACATAGTAACGTTGAGACCTCCTAATCCTGCGCTAGAAAACTATCGAGTCCGGTCGTTCTGAAAATCGAACTGACTATCCGGTTTACTGCTTTAGCGTCCTCGCAAACATCAATCCTATATTTATTCATCAACTCCGGTGAAGTATAGTAAAAATGCAAAATACTTTGACTAAGTCTCATTGGATTTAAGCGTATAGATTCTTCCCGGCTTTCTTCATTCGTAAAAAATTCATGAAACGGCCAAACAGCATATTCTGATTTATTGAATTCCTGGTGATTCATTAGTTCAATCCGTTGACCATTAAAATATACAACCTCTATTTCTTTGCATAATGCAAAGTTAAGCCCCTCCCGCAGGTTATTTATAATCGGCTCCCCTCTATCGTTCAGCGAAGTGTTGCAAAGAAACGGAATACCCGTCCTTTTGTAGAAATTCTGAAGCAGCTGATAGAGGTATTCTGCATCATCTCTTTTTATCGACTGAACTCGTGCTGTGTCATCCAAATGTGTAATTGCAGGAACTAAATCTTTCTTGTCCGATTTAAAGCGGAATATATGAAGCATGAATGGAGATGCAAAATAGTTCTCAAACCAATCACTTCCCAATTCAGAAACAACAATTGGCGCTACCGGCTGCCACATAGGACGCTTTTTTATACTGTTTAATCTCCACTTATTCTCAATTTTTCTGGGATCCGCCAGTATGCTTCTATGTCCAAGTGCCCTCGGTCCAATTTCCGCTCTTCCCTCAATCCAGACGACAGGATTTTTATCTAAATCCACGGTTGCCGTATCTAAGGAAAAAGGAGTAATACTTTTTATATATTTACTGTACTCTTTCAGAGTGCATTCCGTTTCCTCACTGCCTTCCTTATTCCCATAGTAGCTGTGTGATAATGCAAATGAAAAGCCTGGAACATGCTGCGCAAAGAAAAACAATCCCATGCCTAATGATATACCACTGTCATTAACGCATGGAGGAGCTTCAAAGCTCTTAAATCCATACTTTTCAACCATGCGTGTATTATTGGGGCAGTTAAGCGCAAAGCCACCGGACAATGCAAGTAAGGTTTTTGAAGGTTCAATATGATACCTGTTAACCGCTTCTGCCATATTAATGTCCATGATGCGGTACGAAGCATTCTGAATTTCTTTCATGACACAGCTCATGAAACACTCCTGCTCTGTGAAAGCTTCATCAAAACCGGAGAAAAATTCAGATTTGTTGGAATCTATTGCTTTTCTTGCATATTGGATTAACTTTTGAAAATAATCATAACCTTTCTTTAGTTCAGATGACTTTGATATCAGCGGCGGTCCTTCATTAAAAGCGTATACGGCAGATTTGCAGGCCCCTGCCAGGGCCATCAACGTACCTTCCTTCATACCAAATGTGTTTTTAGCTAAAGCCCATAACGGACCGGGTGAATACGCCGGAAACATTTCAAATTTATTGTTTCTTCTTACACAGCCTGCATACTGGTATGTCCGGCTGTTCTTCAGATTAACAAAATCAGGTCCCCCATCTACAGCAAAAGCCAGCATATCCTCGCTATCCAGGTCTGTCTCCATCTTCATACAGGAAGAAAGATGGAAAATCGTGTGAGGGTAGAATTCTTCATTATCAAGCACATGCGCAAGCTTCAACAAAGTATCCTCATCTATTCCCTTCTGAAGCTCTTTTGTGCCCCAAATAACATCGATATCGTCCAAACAGTAACCTTCCTGCTTAAGCAGACAATCCAGAAAGCTTTTGCACTCATCTACAGATGCAAACGATATACTATGCTTTTTAATTCTGGTATACCTCTCCAATTCGATATACCACAGCAATTTTATGTTATTACCGTCTCTTCCGAATAACGCTATATTCTGATCCGTTCTGCGAGTCACTTTTTCAACTTTAGAAATCGGATCAATACATAAATAAGCAAACAGATACAATTTAGAATTCTTCATAACCGCTCCCTTTTTATATTAGAATTTATTACTTTCCCCAGCTGTGACACGGAAAGTTCTTCACGCCATTCAATTTCACCCGGTATTTTGTGTAACGCCAGTTTTTCTCTGCACAACGCAATTAATTCCTCTTTTGTCAGCGTCAAATCCTTTTTAACTACCAACGCCTTGATGGACTGGCCGAAGTTTTTGTCTTCAACTCCATATACATAGACTTGCTTTACTTTGTCATGTTCTAAAATAATCTTTTCAATTTCATACGGATTTACCTTTTTTCCGGATATATTTATGAATCTCTTATCTCTTCCCACGATAAAGATATACCCATTTTCATCCAGATAACCTAAATCCCCTATGATATATTCCGAACGTGAAAAAGGAGGTTCGTTAGCATATCCATAGCTCATTCCCTTACTTTGCACACTAATTTTTCCAACCCCGTTTTCATCACAATCCTTTATCACCACATTAACACCATTAAGCGCTTTACCTACAGAAACCTGGTTCATTTCAAGAGATTCATTCAGATTTAAAGCAATCGTTACAGTTTCAGTACTGCCATACTCCTGGTGTATTACCTTACCGGTAAGCTTGTAGAAAAGGGTACTCTCCCCTTCTGCCAAAGGCCCTGCAGCACTGATGCACAGCCTTAGATGTGACATATTGGGCTTTTCAGCAGCTATGATATGGTTTAAAAGTTTATACATATAAGGAACGCCTTGGAAAACAGCAGCCTCTTCCTGCTCAATCAATCTGATTATTTTTTTAGGTGAAAAGCTATCCTGAAGCAGAAGCATGGCACCGCTTGCCAAACCGGCTAAAAAACAGGAACCAAATGCATATGAATGGAAAAATGGAATAACTGCTATTATTCTGTCCTCATTGGAAAATTTGATTGTAGAAGTATAGTTAATAAGTGCCTGTGAAATTGTATAATATGTATTAATTACACCCTTTGGCCGTCCTTCAGAACCGGAGGTATACAGTATCACCGATATTTCATCCTGACAAACTCCCGCATCAATTACACTGCTGTAATGTTTCTCTTTAATCTGCAGTAATATCTGTGACACATCCTTAAACTTCATATTGCTTAATTTACTGTTTCCAATTAACCTGTTAAAATGCTCCAGCCCTGAACCATCCGTAAAAACATATTTCACTCCGTTTTCATCTATCATATCAACCAATTCATAAGCCAGTTTGATATCAGCCAAAACCATACGTACGCCCAAATAGGCACATGCAAAAAAAGTGACTATGAAATTAACACTGTTTGGGAGAAATAACATAACCGCAGAACCCTTTTCAACACCTGATTCTCTAAAATAATAAGTCATGCTTTTTATTAATTCCCAGAGTTTTTTGTAGGTTATTTTAGCGCCGTCTTCCATGACAGCAAATTTATCTCCATTTATCCGGCTGTTAATTTCTATTATGTGATGATACATAAAAGCTTCATGCTTCATGTGGTCATAGATTGGCTGCAATTCCAGCTCATTATGTGCCGACAGCAAGTGGTCAATAAAATCACTAACCGTCAGGATTTTTTTATTATCCCATATCTCATCTGTGAAAATAATATTATATTGTTTTTCCAATTCAAATATTAACTGCATATATCCGAAAGAATCCAGTCCTATTCCATCTTCATAAAGGCTGTCCTTCTCGGAAAGCTGTGTAAATAACCTTTTGTCCCCTATTATCTTAATTATAATATCTTCAATTATTTTTATAGCCTGTTGTCTGTTCAAAATGCTTCACACCTTTTTTCTCTTCACTTTTGATTTTATCCAAAATTTCGTTTTTGCTCATTTTTCCATCTAGAAAGTCAATAAAACTTCTGATTCCACTATCATCGTACTTTTTTATAAAATACTCTGAGGTTATTCCCGATATTTTACTCGGGTCACGGTAATGAGCAATATGATAGTTCACCGCATAATCACAATATTCAAAATCATACCCTAGTCTGCAAAGCCTATATCCTAACTCGAAATCTTCATAGCCCCACTCTTTACTAAATTGCTCATCAAACCCACCTGCATCCAGCAGCCATTTTCTAGGCGCTGAAACATTTCCTCCCGTAAAACCCGTCCATAACATACTCCTAAGACCTGATTCAAACACCTGTTGAATAAGCCACTCTAATTTAGTTATCTTCCGGTTCACGGCAACCGTAGAAGCAAAATTCTCAGTAATATCCTTTTCAGTGATACACTTTTCTTTAAGCATGCTGTTTGAATGCTCTGCCTTCATATTTGAGTCTGAAAACCTGATACCTTGTGATGGATCCTCGAAAAACTTCAAATAGCTTAACGTAATGATTTTCCCATGTCTGACACAATTATTATCCTTTGTATGTGTATGAACAAAATCTTTTGAAAGTATCACATCATCATCTATAAAGATAACCCGTTCGCCTTTCGCATGCTGCAGTCCATTATTGCGGGCACAGCTCCGTCCTTTATTTGTCTGCTCGATTACGGTAATCAAAGGATTGCTTGATTCCTGCTCATGCAGAAACTCATTTGTCCCATCTTCTGAACCGTCATCAACAAATAATACCTCACAATTATCCATTTGAAGCTGTTCCCTTAACGAACACATCATAAGCCGTAATCTCGGCAGTTTGTTATAGGTTGGAATAATAATGCTTGTAAACATAAAAACCCCCTCTGCATCAGCAGTACATGGATTTTATCTCATTGATCCGATGAAATACCCTTTCACCGGAATATAGGGGGATTGCTCTTAGTTCATCACTATTAATCAATCCGTTGCAATACAGATTTACCACGTCATAAGCCGTAAAACATTCCTTACAATACTTAATCCGCGGCCTTTTCTGCGTTAGAATATCATATATGCTTGAATTTCTTATTTTTGAAGCGATATATCCCGGAGCATCATACAATAAATTGCCAAGTTGTGTAGTCCAGCCGTTCGGGCATGCAGTCACAGCCCCCTTATCAAGGCTCTGAACAGCCAGGTTAGGTACAATACAGCGGGTTGTACGGACACGTGTTATTAAAAATTTTATAAGTTCCTCTATATATGGTTTTGCCGGCAGTATTGATGCATATTTATCATAATCATTCAAAATGTTCGTAAACCCTTCTATATCCTCCTTTGTGGGATAGAACGAATCAAATGCTTCCCCGCGGACCGGTGCAGGAAATACCTTTAATTTACCTGAGTATCTGAGCAAATACTCAAGATAAGTACCAAAAGCAGCCGTATTTGCTCTTGTCAGAACACTGCTTATTTCAAGCGGAATATTAGCTTTCATGCAACGCTCAAGATTATCGAGCAGCCTTTCCTGAACCGCTTCACTTTTCACCCGGTTATTGTTAAGAGCCAAAGTATGACCATCAATTGAAAAATGAATGTGTATGTTTCCTAATCTGCTTAGAAGGTCAACTTTACTATCCTCCAGGTAAAAACCGTTAGTGACTATTTGCACAACCTCATAATCTTTGTGTATTCTTTCAAATAAGCTTTCAATATTAAAAACCGCTAAAATCTCCCCGCCGCTGATTCTAAGAATGGGAACATCTATGTTTCTTTGAAAGCGGCTTAACGTTTCATCGATCTGCCCCTTTAGTTCCCCATCATATTTAAGAGTTATACTCTCCTGTTCCGCATAGCTTAAAATATTATGGGTATTGGTTGCCTTCCATGCATCTGTTTCATCCGGCTTCAATTTATTCAGGCAATAATCACAGTTAAAATTGCATTTGTTATATTGCACGACAAAATCATTAAACAGTAACTTTACCTTTTCATTTTGATTAATCATTTACAATCCTCTTATCTCACAAGAATCCATATTTTTTCAAATGACTCTTCAGCATTTTGTCTTTCTGTATAAAACTTTTCTATCGCCCGTAAATCTCGTTTGGTTAGCTGGCTCTCATACATACTTAAAATTTCAAGCTTCTTATCCAGTTGTCCGTTCGAAGACTTAAGGTACTGCTTATTCATTGAATACCTGATTTGCAGCAGACTCACAGCCTCTTCATACCATGATTGATTTATAGAATAGGGCATATCCTCATAGAAAAATACGACCGCTGATCCTGTATTACCGAATAATACTGTTTCCCTGAGCAGTAAATGATCGATATGCTTTCCGATCCCCATCGGAATTCCAATACAATCCGGGCTTACAGCTTCGAATATTGTTATAAATCTTTGCCGTAATTGTTCAAGTAAAGTCAGCTCCTGCATAAAGCAGGAACTCTCGTCCACAGCAGCTCCCAGTACTTCTCCGGCTCTTCTGTTTCCTCTTAACTGTGCATCCGGATAATTATCATAAATAAGTGTCGTATTTAATACTTTATCTAATGCTTTTAAAACATTTCTTTCTTCTCTTTCAACTGCTTCTATCGTTTTTTCTTTATCAAGTAAAAGCTTATTATACTTTTTATATGTAAATACATCCCATATATATATTTCATATTCAGCCTGTCCGCCTAATAATGCTCCGCCAATTGACAGCATCACATCATCCGGATGTGGGGAAACCAGCAATATGGTTTTCTTTGTTTCAGCTTCACTTCCAGTGTTTCGCATTCTCCAGTAAACCTCTTGAAAAGCTTTCTTCTTTTTCTTCTAATATTTTTAATTTTTCTAAAAATTTTTTCAGAATGCTCATATCTTCATAAATGATTGCCCTCATTATATTCTTAGAGTATAATAACCATTTATTACTTAGTTCCAAGGATTCGGCTGCAAATTGCTTCAAGCCTTCTGCCGCTTCGTCCTCCAGATAATTTGCAAATAGTTTTCTTGTAACTGCAGGGCCCCCAAAGCCTGTCAAAAAGCAATAGTGAAATCTTAACAGTTCTTTGATTCTATCAGTCATTTCTACTGTTGACACATGAGAATATATCTCAGCCAACTTCTCTATTGCCCTGATCCCGCAGCTGTTCCACCCCTGTTCTTCCATTCCGGGCAGCATATATGTAAGATTACCAGCATCCGGGGTAAATGTTTCAGAGCATATATTTCCATTACTATCCTGCTTTTTTATATACCAGATCTTTTTTTCGGTATCTGAACTCAAGGCATATAGAAAGTCACTCCACTCCATAACTCCCGTATAGCAGGGTTTATTGATATTGGAGGTACAGCAGTCTGCTATGCAGACATTGCGGTTTATTTCATCGATTCCATGAACAACGATTATATGATCAAAATGCGTTCTTTTATAATAATTATGGTAAGGCAGATTGTACATATCTACACTCACCATTACAGGCAGCCCCATATCAAGAGCTTCTTTCAGCCTGCTAAAAAGCTCCTGCCCATCATTATAAGCGGCATCCCGAAGCTGATAGCCATATTCTGAAATACATTTCTGCAGCCTGTTATAATCCTCATGGTTAAAATTAATACATTCTACCCACAAACTTTCTATTGGTTCTTTCTCATTGTACTTGAGCCTAAAACGCAACCCATTACTGCACCCGAACAATAAGCTTTCTTTTATATTGCTCCCATAGTAAATCAATATATCTGCAATCGCTCCGAGAAAGCATATGCTTGAAGCATGCACATTATAATCAAGAAAAGCCATATCACTTCTCCTTATTATCTGTAAAGAAGCTGCCGGCGCAAGCGCAGCTTAAAACCCTGTTGTTCCATAATATATATATATGCTGCTCCATTTCCGGATCAATGCAAATATGCGAGCTTTCAAAAAGTTTTCTCCAGGTAACAGTTCCATCAGCCTGTGACAATACTTTATACAGTTCTTCCGGTATCGTGTATTGGGCAGAATGCTCGAGATTGTCAGAAATAAGCCATGATACTCTATTATGATGTTTTTGCTGCGACAGCACAAAACGGCCTGAAAGCTTTGGGCAAAGCTCCCACAAATATTCATTTAAGGACCGTTTTTTTGTAAGCAGATAATTTCCTAATACCATATAAGTAATATCCATACTCAGAAAAGCATTGATTGCATCGAAAACAGTGTTAACAATAGGCTCGGCGTAATTATTAAACGAAGTATTGATTACTGCAGGTACACCGGTTTTTTTGTAGAACTCTTGAATTAAATTCCAAAACAAAGCATTATCTTCCAGAGATACAGTTTGAAATCTTGCAGTACCATCACGATGAACTGCTGCAGCAATAGAATCCTGAGTATCTTTTCTTACCGGCAATGCGAACGACATATATTGGAACTTTCTTTGCTTTGAATTTAAGGCAATGAAGTCTTCCACATGTTCTTCCAATATTGCCGGAGCAAAAGGCCGGTAATCCTCCCTTTGCTTAATGATCCGATTGATAATCTGCCTGTTTTCTGTATTTGATGGATTTGCTATTATGCTTCTGTTGCCAAGTGCTCGAGGGCCGAATTCAGCACGTCCCTGAAACCATGCGATTATGTAATCCTTCTCCAGCAAATCGGCAGTTTTCTTTGTGATATCTTCATATTTCTCATAGGAAAAGAAATATTTCCATTGCTGTAATTCCTTTTGAAGGCTGACCTCCTCCAATATGTCCATTCCGAGATAGGGTTTGTACTTTTCTATTGTCTTAACAGGGCTTGTCCTCTTGTAAGCTAAAATTGCCGCACCCACTGCAGTTCCGCCATCATGTGAAGCCGGATGCACAAATATATTATCAAACATCCCACTCTGATATATTTTTCCGTTTGCGAGACAATTATGTGCAACACCTCCGGAAATACATAGATTTTTCGCTCCGGTCAGAGCCTTGTAATGCTCTAGAATATGTAGCTCAATTCCCTCCAGCATATCTTGAATAGCTGCAGCTATATCAAAATGTTCCTGTAAAAACTTGTCCCCCTTTTTCCGCGGAGGTGCGATTTCATTCATTAATGCAAAATAAGAACTGTTGATTTTATATTTCCCATCAGGTAAAAACGTGACCATTTTACTAAATATATTTTTATATTTTAGAGGATCACCATATGCTGCCATTCCCATGACTTTATATTCATCCTGAAAGTAATAGCCCAGATGCCGGATCATATTTGTATACATTAACCCAAGACTATTTTGAATCGGTATTTTCTCGAGTGTCTTACTTGCACCATTTTCACGAATTTGAATCATGCCGGAGCAATCGTCTCCCGCTGCATCAAGAATCATAACAAGTGCATCCTGAAAGCCTGACAGCTCAAATACACTCTCAGCATGTGCATGATGATGGGGTATAAATACAACCTTCTTGCCTTCTGTCCCCATACCAAATGCTTTCTGGCATATTCTGTCGATATAATATGCAGCATCCTGGTACAAATGCTCCCTATGTGTCCAACACCCGGCTAACAAATTTAAATTAACCGTATCCTTCAAAAAATTAACAGCAATTACATCAATTTCAGAAAAATCAACGTCCAAACTCTCCAAACAGTACCTCATCGCATCTATAGGTGCTTTTTTAGACTGCTTGATTCTGTCAAATCTTTCTTGCTCAGTAGCCGCTGCTATCTTTCCGTCAATTAACAAGCAAGCGGCTGAGTTATGTCCTATTCCAAAATTTTCGTCATCGATAAAATCAATCTCGTCTTCTAAACTGAAGGATGCTGTAATTCCTAATACATTCACACTAATCTATCCCTTCAAAATCGTTTTTGCTATTTCTTTTTCACAGTCAATGATTATCTTCAACTTATCCTGTGCTTTATTGATGATTTCTTTCTTTTTTTCAACACCTTCTGTATACGGAATTCTATAAAGGCTTGACATAAATGTCTTCCACCGCTTAGCCATATCTGCGTACATTACTTCAATCCCTAATCTCCCAAGCTTGGTATTCTGAAAGTGTGAAATTTCATATTCAATCGCTTTAAGAAAATCGTTTCTGCTATCGACTATGGATTTTATCTCAAAATATATACGGCTGGTAGTTATAGGGGCTTCTTCCAGAAGCGAACGTATAAGCTCAGTATCCGTCAAGCTTTCACAAAACTTTACTAAATAGTTGTTGTAGGTGCTTAAGTACTTTTCTGCCGAATATTCAATACTTGGTAATATGGACTCTGTCTGCCCACCAATATGTTGAAACAAGAACAGCTTATCATCGGACCCACATAAATGATATTTACTCAAATTAAGCATTTTCAAGCCCTTTTCAATGTCCTGTCTGGTGAAATAATGAATAATACCGTCAAGGTACGGGTCAATACATATGAACATATCATCTTCTTGGTGACCGATAACCATTATGTAGTGGTCTGCATGTATTTTGTGGTAATATGTCATCCATTCACAATCGTAAGAATCCACATATACAATAATAGGCCTTCCTGCATTAATCTCATCGTATATTATATCCATAGAAGCATCAGAACGCTGTATTGCACTAACCCTGGTGCCATGATATCGCTGTAGGTTCTCTAGAGGTGACATTGAATAAGGCAGCACTGCGGTATTCTTATCATTTTCATTTTGGTAGAAGAACTCTCCAAATGTCCAGTTGCACGTCAGCATAGCCTCATATGGCAGATGCCTTTGCTTTAAATAGCACTTTATACATGATAAAACACAAAAATTGGTCGGTAAAAACTCTGCTTCTATATTCAGTTTCATTTCCTTCATCCCCTGGTTTAATAACTTTTAGCTTCTATATTTTAAAGGCCGAGTAATCAATTTTTCCGTTAGGCATAAGCGGAAATACTTCATAAAAAATATACTTTGAAGGAATCATATATGATGGAAGAAACTTCTTAAGGTCGCCATTAATTCTCTTTGGACTCTGAGGCTGTTCTCCTCTGTAAAACGCACACAGAAGATCACCATTTACCACCTGCACCACAGCCTCTGTAATATAATCCAGCCTTCTCATTTGGGATTCTATTTCACCAAGTTCCAATCTCATACCGCGTAACTTTACTTGAGTATCCATCCGACCTCTGAATTCAATATTGCCATCCGGCAGCTTTCTGGCTAAATCTCCTGTTCTGTACACTTTTTTACTGGAGTTCTCCGTTAAATTTATAAATTTGGATTTAGTCAATTCCGGCCTGTTCAAATATGAACGGGCCACCTGTACTCCGCCTATGTACAATTCCCCAACCTCTCCATCCGGAATACTATGTCCATCTTTATCTATTATGTAAATGTCAGTGTTCATAATAGGCTTTCCAATCGGAATTCTGCCGTACTCCGCATAATTCTCACATTCAAAGAATGTAACATCTATAGTTGTTTCCGTAGGTCCGTACAAATTAATCAGTTTAACAGCTTTACTGCCGAACAACTTATAAAAACTGTCCACGGCCTCCCTGGAAACCTGCTCACCACTCAGAAATATGTATTTGACTGAACTCAGCTTATCCGTACATTGGTGTATGCCAACATAGTTCAGAAACAGTGTAAAAACAGAAGGTACAAAGTGTAAAGCACTTACATTTCCATTATAAATAGAGTCTATAATTGCTTTAGGAGAATGTTCCTTCTTATTTTCCAACAAGTATAAACTTGCTCCTGTCATTGCCCACCAGAATATTTCCCATACCGAAACATCGAAGGTATAGATGGTTTTTTGTAGAACCACATCATTAGAACCAATTGGATATTTTTCCTGCTGCCACATCAATCTGTTTAATAATGAAGCATGTTCAATAAGCACCCCTTTAGGCTCCCCTGTTGAACCGGACGTATACATAACATACGCTAAATCACTGCCTTTAACGGTAGGGTACTTACACTCCCCTTCTACTTGTGACATATTAATATCACTAAATTTAATAACTTTAATACCCGCTAGTTCTATACCATCAATTTCAGTAATTAAAAGCCTTATCTGACTGTCACGGGCAATGAACTCAATCCGTTGAATAGGGATATCTCCAGAAATAGGTAAATATGCCCCTCCTGCCTTCATAATTGCAAAAATTGATGCAACCATTGGTATTGACCTTGGCATTATTACTCCAACAATGGTATTGTTTACTACACCATTGTCAATAAGCATAGCGGCAATAGAGTTTACAATTTCATAAAATTTTCCGTAAGTAAGTTGTTTATCCCCACATTGAATTGCTACGCAGTCCTGTTTCGCTTCAACATTCATCTCGAATTGTTCTAATATATTTTCAATATCTTTGCTCATCTATTCAACATCCCCAAGCATCTTAAATAGCAGCCGGATTTAAATGCGACTCACATGTAAATAATATAAAAACAGGTAATGCAGTTTTATCAATAGGCGCACAACATTAATGATTATTTCATAATCAATTTCTTGCTAAATGACAAAACAGTGCACTAATTACCATAAATGTATACATTTTTTAAATATTCCACACTTTATTATATATATAGTATAAATGTAAGCTAAATTTGTCAATATATATTTACTTCCAGTTCTTAATTTTTGTACTTGGCATAATAAGACATCTGACCCTGTAAATAAATTTCTGTTTGAAAACCAGAAATGACTCTTTTCTGAAAAGAATTAGTGAATTCAGCAGGGACAACTACTGTTTACTATGAATATATTTAGTAGTGAAGAATAGTATATTATATCTACTTATTTAAATAGCACAAATATCTAAATTTTTACATTCTATTCACTCCATTATATGGCAATTTACTACTTTTTTTCTAATTATTCTCTCAATTATTACAAAATCTGCCCTCTTCCATACAGAGCAGTATCTGCTTATACGCTCCGGCATGTACTCCTGCAACTGTTCCCAAGACATCACTCCGTATTTTATAACGCTTGACTCATGTTATCTGTATACAATATTTTTTTCTCGCAACCACTCTGATGACAAGCCTTTACTGGCAATAGCGCTTTTATATTTTCATTCTCTTTAAAAATAATCGTGTAAAAAAAAGATAGTTAATGCAAATATTCAATAAATGGTATATAATTTTACATATACGCTATATATTTACTCAGTTTCTCATATTTTCAATGATATATAGGAGAAAGGTTTATATATAGATGTATGTATAAAATAACCTATAATTTAAAGGGGGAAACGTTAAGTGAAAAAGTATTTATCTCTACTTCTTTGTGTGCTCATGGTTTCTGCAGTTATGTTATCAGGCTGCGGCAACAAAGCTGCCGAGACAGCAAAACCTGCTGGGCAAACAGAAGCACCTGCTGCCAGCGAGCCTACAGGTACATTAATAGCAGGTATTACTGAAGCATCCGGCAACTTTAACCCATTGTACTATTCATCAGCATATGATGCTCACGTAGTTGATCTGGTATTCCAGAAGCTTGCTGAAAGAAACTTTGAAGGCAAATTTGAAGGATCCTTGGCAGAAAGCTGGGAATTTTCAGAAGATGGCAAGTCCATTACCTTCAAATTGAAAAAAGATGCAGTATTCTCTGATGGTACACCTGTAACAGCACAGGACGTTGTATTTACTTTCCAGGTGCTGGCAGATCCGTCATATACAGGACGCTATGGTTCATATGTTAAGGATATGGTCGGTTATGATGATTACTTTGCTAAAAAAATCCAAGAATTCAAGGGCGTTGAAGCTGTTGACGACAATACTGTAAAGTTTAACTTTAATGAAGCTTTAAGGGTAAACCTTGAAAACTGCTGTAGTCCTCATATTTTACCTAAACACTATTACGGCAAGGATTTTGCCTATAATAATACTGCTTCAGTTGAAGCTATAACTTCACAGGCTCTTGGTTCAGGCCCATACATAATGAAAGAATTCAAAGAAAAAGAACTTATACTATTAGAGCGTAATATGAAATTTGCCGGCGAAGGCTACATGATTAAGAATGTTATTATGAAGTTTGTTGATCAGACAACAGATATAGTTGAATTGACAAGCGGAAATGTAGATCTTCTTCCTGGAGTTATAGAACCGGAAAAGATAGCAGAAGCACGTGACAAAGGTTTTTCACAAAACAAATATCAAAGAAGCGGATATGGTTATGTAAAGTTTAACTGCGGAGCCGGCCCAACTGCTGATCCTGTAGTTCGTCAGGCTTTGTACTATTCATTTAATGTTGAAGAGTTCACAAACAGTTACTTTAAAGATGAAAAAACAGGAGAAATATTAGCCTCTACTCAATATCATCCATTCTCTCAGATCTCATGGGCAATAGATGATAATTTACTAAGTCAAATGACAGATTATAAATTTGATTTGGCGAAAGCTAATAAATTATTGGATGATGCTGGTTGGGTTAAGAATGCAGAAGGCTTCCGTGAAAAAGACGGTAAAGTGTTAGAGTTAAAAATTGCTGCTATGCCGGACCATGATATACTGGCAACTTTAATTCCAATGTGGGAAAGAGATTGGGGAAAAGGACTTGGCGTTAAACTAAATGTTGCTTATCTTGAGTTCAACACAATATTAGATTATGTAATTTACAACTCAGATGCTAACGTTAACGAATGGAGCTTATTCTTCCTGGCAACTTCCATTACTACTCCGGATCCGGACACTCACGTTTCAGAATTCCACTCAAGATATATCGGCAGTGGCAAGGATAACACAAGCAGATACAGCAACCCCAAAGTTGATGAGCTGTTTGACAAAGGAAAAGCTATAATGAATGAAGAAGAAGCCAAACCTCTATATCAGGAAATAGCAAAAATATTAAATCAAGAAGCAGTTATGGTACCTGTTTATGCAAATACGTATTTTGACATTTATGCTCCTAAGATAACAGACTTTAAAACAAGCTCACTTTATAACTGGACACGAGCACTAAAAGATGCAAAAATAATCGAAAAATAAGATAGATAATTTTGTTATTTAAATAATTTGATTTATTTTTATCAAGATATTTTGCATTCTGTAAAGGGCAGTCTTTTTAAAGGCTGTCCTTATTACAGGATGCAATATATTTCAAGAAATAACTAAGGGGTGAAAAAATGCTGGCATATCTTTCAAAAAGGCTGTTGAGTTTAATACCTGTTATGCTGCTAATATCAATAATACTCTTCTGGATTGTAGATCTAATGCCCGGAGACCCTGTTAATTCATATTTAGGAGTAGGATCAAAGACATCAGTCGCACAACAGCAGCAGATAAGAGAAAAATTAGGTTTGGATAAACCGGCACCAGTTCAATATTTTAACTGGCTGAAGAGAAGTATATCTGGGGATTTGGGCACATCACTAAAGTATAGAAAGCCTGTAAAAGAAATCATAGGCAAGTACATATGGAATTCCTTTGCTTTGAATATTATTGCAATGAGTCTTGCATTTCTTATTGCTATACCTGTGGGTATCAAGAGTGCAGTAAAAAAGTATGGAATTTATGATAATTTTTGGACTGTATTTTCATTGGCAGGAGTTTCTATGCCTTCGTTTTTCTTTGCATTAATTTTAATTTTCTTTGTTGCAATACCCTCTGGGTGGCTGCCCCTAAACGGTATGAGAACTACTATTCTTGCAGCCACAGGATATTCGAGTAAAATTGCAGAAATTCTCGATATCCTTAAGCATATGATACTACCGGTAATCGTACTGACTATAATAGACCTTGCCAGTCTCATAAGATATGTAAGAAACTCTGTGATAGATGTAATTAACCAGGATTATATCAGAACTGCCCGCTCTAAAGGTCTAAAGGAAAAAGTTGTTATATATAAGCATGCGTTCAGAAATGCATTAATACCCATTGTAACCCTTCTAGGCATGTACATACCAGCCTTATTCGGCGGATCTATCCTATTAGAAACAGTCTTTATCTGGCCAGGAATAGGCAATGTTTTATATACATCAATTCTTGACCGGGACAACTCTATGCTCATGGCAGCTAATGTATTCTATGCATTGCTAACGGTGGCTGGGAACCTGTTAGCTGATGTTAGTTATGCGTTAGTTGACCCGAGAATAAGAGTAAAGTAGGAGGTAGAATATGACTGTTAAAGTAGTACCAGAAAATAAAAATATCAAAATTGTCAATACCAGGGCTGTAGGGCCATGGCAAATAGCCTGGCAGCGCTTTAAAAAGAATAAAGTAGCTATGGTTGGAGCAGTAATGTTTCTTATTATTGTTCTGACTGTTATTATAGTTCCTATTGTATCACCTTTTGACGTAAATACATTTGACTTAACTCAAAAAAAATTACCCCCCTCAGGTAAATACTGGTTAGGAACAGATGAACAGGGAAGAGATGTATTTCTAAGGCTATTCCTTGGAGGAAGAATTTCTATTCTAGTAGGCCTGATGGCAGCAGGAGTTTCAGTCGTATTAGGAACCCTTATAGGTGGAATAGCAGGCTATTATGGAGGTAAGGTAGACAATATCCTTATGCGTTTTGCAGAGATAGTCTATTCCATCCCATTTACTCCTACGGTAATATCTATTTCTGCAGCTCTGATGTGGCGGGTATCCTCTGCGCAGAAAATGTATCTGGTTATGGTTCTTATAGGTATTTTAAGCTGGCCAGGTCTTGCACGTATGGTAAGGGGTCAGATTTTATCCCTAAGAGAGCAAGAGTTTATGCAAGCTGCTGAGGTTTTAGGAATATCCGACTGGTCTAAAATAATAAGACACCTTGTACCTAATACCCTGGCTTATATAATAGTTAGTGCAACCTTGGGAATGGCAGGAGCGATTCTTACAGAAGCAGGTCTTTCCTTCCTTGGGCTAGGCGTTACACCTCCTACACCAACTTGGGGGAACATGGTAGAGCGAGCAAGGAACGCCAATGTATTCAGAACAATGCAATGGCTGTGGCTGCCTCCTGGAATGATGATCATGCTGACTGTTGTAAGTATTAACTTATTAGGTGAAGGCCTGAGAGATGCCTTTGACCCTAAGGAAATAAGGTAGGTGTTGAAGATGAATGAATTATTGGTAGTAAAAGATTTATCGACTCATTTCTTTACAGATAAAGGTGTTGTTAAGGCCGTCGATAACTGCTCATTTGTAATCGAGGAAGGTAAAACCTTAGGCATAGTTGGTGAGTCAGGCTGTGGTAAAAGTGTTACTGCAATGAGTATATTAAACCTTATAGAAAAACCAGGAAAGATTGTAACCGGCTCTATATTATTTGATGGTAAAGAATTAGTAGGCATGGACGATAAGAAGATAAGGATGATCAGGGGAAATTATATATCAATGATATTTCAAGAGCCCATGACATCTTTGAATCCGGTATTTAAAATCGGTGATCAAATCGTTGAAGCATTAAGAATCCATCAGAAATTAAATAACAAAGAAGCCCATAAAAAGGCAGTTGAAATGCTGGCTCTAGTTGGAATTCCCAGAGCAGAAAGAGTTGCGAATGATTACCCGCATCAATTGTCAGGCGGAATGAGGCAAAGAGCTATGATAGCAATGGCTTTGGCTTGTACCCCCAAGCTTCTTATTGCGGATGAGCCGACTACTGCTCTTGATGTTACTATCCAGGCTCAAATATTATCACTTATGAATGATTTAAAAGAAAAGATAAATACCGCAATTATGCTTATTACACATGACTTGGGCGTTATAGCTCAAATGGCCGATCATGTGCTGGTTATGTATTCAGGTAAAGTAGTTGAATCTGCACCGGTTAATGAAATATTTGAAAAACCTGCACATCCATATACCATTGGATTGTTAAACTCTATTCCAAGCTTAGAGGAAGACAAGTCCAGACTTCATAGCATAGATGGTGTAGTACCTAACCCATTTGAGCTGCCTGAGGGTTGTTATTTTGCACCAAGATGTGATAAAGCAATGGAAATATGTAAAAAGAAACAGCCGGAAAATTTCTGCATAAGTGAAAACCATACTGTAAGCTGTTTGTTATACGGCCATAAGGAGTGATAATATGAAAGAGAAAATTCTAGAGGTAAAAGGCCTAAAAAAATATTTCTCTATAAAAGGTGGCCTTCTCAAAGGGCCTGGAGGAAATGTAAAGGCTGTTGATGTAGTATCCTTCGATTTGTATAAGGGAGAAACCATAGGTCTCGTTGGTGAATCAGGCTGTGGAAAATCCACTTTGGGAAGAACAATAGTAAGATTATATGAGCCTACTGAGGGGGAAGTAATTTTCAAGGGGAAAAATATTTCTCATATAAAAAAGAACCAGTTAAAGCCATTAAGAAGGCAAATGCAGCTAATTTTTCAGGATCCATACAGTTCCCTTAATCCAAGAATAAATGTAAGTACAATTGTTGGAGAAGCCTTACTTGCACATGGTTTAGTAAAAAGGGGACAAGAATATACGGACAGAGTAAGTGAAATTATAGAGACCTGCGGGTTGTCATCCTACCATATAAATAGATATCCTCACCAGTTTTCAGGAGGGCAGCGCCAGCGTATAGGAATTGCAAGGGCTTTAGCCCTAAATCCGGAATTCGTAGTGTGCGATGAGCCTGTTTCGGCCCTGGATGTGTCTATACAGTCTCAAATTTTAAATCTTATGATGGATCTCCAAGAAAAAATGGGTTTGTCATATTTGTTTATATCTCACGACTTAAGCGTTGTTAAGCATATAAGCAATAGAATTGGAGTTATGTATTTAGGATCTTTAGTTGAAATGGCAAATAAGAAAGAATTATATGACAATCCAATGCATCCGTATACAAGAGCATTACTTGCAGCTATCCCGGTAGCAAATCCTTCAAAAAAGAAGAAAATGGTGGCTATTTCAGGGGAAATACCAAGCAATGTAAATACTCCCCCAGGCTGTAAATTTAACACAAGATGTCCATATGCAAAAGAAATCTGCAGCAAAGAATTCCCAGTAAGCAAAGAGATACGTCCGGAACATTATGTAGCATGTCATTTTGCAGGTGAAATATAGACTTCTTTCAAATTCCATTGTGAAAAATCCGACACTAATGTCTATTGTGCCGGATTTTTCACAATTTATATATTTCCCAAAATAACATTACGAAAGGTTGATAATATGTTTGGCAGACTTAAAGATATGTTAACTAGAAAAGAAGTAATTGCTGATGAAAAAAATGCAGAATTTGAAAAAGGCGATTTTCTTGCATTGTTAATTGCTGCAGCATCCTTTATGTTCCCTGTTCTCATATTTGTTTTTTTATTTTTCGCGTTAATTGTTTGGATTATCTTTTAAGATTACTGGTGAAACCTGATTTTCTCAGGTACGAAAAAGCTGCAATGATTCCAATATGCAATCATTGCAGCTTTTTCGTATTATGCCATATTTCTATTTCTTACTGTTTTACGTAGCCAGCGAATGTATTAATTCCTATTGTATTGGTTGTTCCATCCCATGTAATACCTATGTCAAAAGCTTGTGCAATGTCACGCAGCTTAAAGTAATTGCTTCCGTTTATTGTATATGCTTTAAGCGGCATCTCCGCCCCATCCTTCAATATTATTGAAGTATTCAAAACAGGCGTCTTTGCCTTTCCATCACCAGATGTAACTACCCCGCCTGGTACTGAATATGACTTGTTTGAAATGAGGTTTATAATCTTCTTTTCACCATCCCAAGTCACATCAAACTGCTTCTTCGTTCCACTTAATGCTTTTGCAAGGTCGCGGATTTTAAAATAATTATTACCGTTTATCGTATATGAATCAAAAGAAACTTTTTTGCCATTTACCAATACCTTTGAAGTTGTTGGTGTTGCTTTAAGAACCTCAACAGGCTCTGCCGGGGCCGACGATAAATCTTCCAGCATACTAACGAAATCAATTGAATTTTCAGGAGTTACAACGGGTATATCAATTGTGATATCCTTATTTATGTTATACGACAGTATACTGAAATCAATGCCTATATTGTAAACCCCTTCATCCGCAGGTGTGATATCATTTTCTCCTCCTATGCTTTCAAGCTTCGCCATATCAATAATAAAGTCCATACTGCCTGACTGGCTTACTAAATAACCATTTTCATCGACAGCATATTCAAGAATAATGCCGTTATCGCCTATCAATTTTGTATCCTCAATCTGATCCATAAAGCTGTTGAATTGTGCAATCAACTCAGGTTTTGCAGTTTCAAAATCAGCCATCATTTCTTCAAGCCCTGCTGTTTTGCCTGCTGAACCGACTGTTGATCCCGTAAATTCCTGTATGAACTTTATGTATTCAGTTGCAAAATCCATAGCAGCCTTATTGTCTGCAAAATTATTCACAGTATATCGAACCAGCTTTTTTGCAGTCTTGTCATCAAGCTTAACCTGATAGATATGAGCTTTCACAGTACGCTCAGGTGTTACTATATTTTTTGTGCCTGCATCAGTTATAAACTTGAATCCCGGATCATACTGAAGCAGATAATTGGATAAGAATGTATTAGCTTTTTCCTGGAGCTCATTAATTGATTTCACTGCATCCGCATAATCTGCACCAGATGCCTGACCATTAACACCGGAAGCATTCATCATCTTGTTGATATCCATTATCATATACTTCTTGCCTGCCATTGAAGGGTCCATAGCTGTCAACATTAAAGGGAGCTCAATAATCTCTTTGAATCTGGGTTCAGTACTATTTAAGTCCATATCTATCCAGACACCCATATCCACTGACATCCCGCCTAAGAACATATTCATATCAGCTTCTGCCTTTGTGACTGTGTTATCAGCATTTGCAGTTTGTTTCATGTTCATTGACATCTTTGCTCCATTGAGCATTGCTTTCATCTGTTCAAAGTTAACTTCAGCCTGCTCATTTAAGCCTGATGCATCTAATCTTAGTGTAAATTGCATATCATTCTGGCATGACTTTATTTCCTGAGCCTTAACCATTGCATCATAAAGTGCTTTACCCTCAACTGTAGCAGTACAGCCGGAAAGCAAACCCATTACCATACATATCGCTAATATCAACGCCGTTACTTTTTTTGTATTTTTCATAAAAACACCTCCGTACTTATAACATTATAGCACCTGTAAGCATCTTTCACAACTCCCTGATAATTACAAATAATAATTATCAGCCAATAGTTTAAAGGAAGGACGGGTTACTGCGCTTGTTAAATAAGCCGATTGAGTTGCCCCACTTTTCCTTTGCCTGTTCAAGGCTTCTATAATCCCTTCTTCATCTCTGATGCCTACTCCATGACCATAATATGTCCCGTTTCCAAGATCTATAACATTCTCACCCTGCCACTCTGGTGTAATAGGGTTTACATCCGGATTCTTAAAATACAGACAGTCCCCCGGCAGCACATCAGAAGTACTTTGATAATGTCTGATTCCAAGGTCACTGTCCAGATGCTTCCAATCTATCAGATATATATTCGCAAAAAGGTAATTGAACTGTTCTTCAGGGAATATGTCAACAAGGGCTTTATAATAAATAATGACTATTGCCGTTGCACATTCAGTTCCGTACATATGACTATTTATATAAATATCTCTGACCGCATCAGAGGGCTTTATCCCATCCTTTACCAAGAAACCTCCCTCATTGGTACGCAGCCAGTAATCTTTGTTGCAGAAGGATTTTGGGAAGGTTCTGAAGGCAAACTTGCTCTTGCTAAGTTCTATTGCAGCATTTACTATCCCTGCACGCAAATCCAGCTCAAACCTTAGCTGATCCTGTGAAGTATATTTATAAGCAAAACTACTTGTGAATAGTATATTAAGCACTTTTCTTGGGATACTGCCTGACATATATTGATATGCCATACTATCAGGAGTTATCTTGGTTCCTGAGATTGTAATCATTCCGCTCCCTCCATCTGCCAATCTGCAATTTTCACCTGTTTTGCAGCTTTTTGATGCATCTATATTGCTACTATAAATGCTTCTATTATGCAATATATGAAATTCAACTCATAATGTTCCTCTGAGTTTATATGAATTAGCAGAACGCTAGGCCGGAATGTAAAAAAACTAATTAACCCTTCCCATTTTTCTGAGAAGGGTTAATTAGTTTTGAGAATCACCGGATCTTATTGAGGGTTGTACAAGCCATTGCTCTCCATATATTTGGAAATACTTTCCCCATGCTGTTGCTCTTCTTTTTGTATATGGTTCAAAGCCTGCCGTATGTTTGTATCCCTGAATTCAAATATTGCTGTATCATATGCACCAGAAACGTATTTTTCAGTCATAAGCATATCATTGCACAAATCTGCATCGCCTTTGCTCCCGCTTCCTGTCCTCATGGGCTGTTGACCTTGGGTGCCCTGCTGCCCTTGCTGGTTCTGATTCATATTGGGCACTTGACCGCTAATTATCTGATTTATAGTGTCAAGGTGCTGCTGCTCATACTTGGCATGGGAGCTGAATACCTGCTTCAACTGTGGGTCTTGGGCTCTACCTGCATACTCATTGTATTTCTTTATGCATACTTCCTCATGAGTCCTCTGGTCCTGCAATAATAACTTTTCTTTCTGTGTTAAATTGTTCATAAAATCACCTCCGGCTTTAGTATTTTTCAATTTAAGCAAAATATACTAAAAGCCTGCAAACTCAATTTCCAGGTCGTCAATTCTATAATTGGCTATATTTTCTGCTGATTCCTCATCCAGTATATCGTCGAAATTAAGCTCTATAGCTTTGCTGTCACACCATCACCGTTTTTGATAATGTACGAAATGTATTCCTTGATTCATATATTGGGAAAAGTTTAGATTTAATTTTTCCGGTTATAATATGAAGCAAGCGTAAAATGTTTTATATAAAACATCATAGGAGGTGGGAAAGTTGCGTCTAATTGCACGATTTCCGGATCAAAGACAGGTTGGTGCATTAGTAGATTCTTTACGTAATGCGGGTTTTGACAGAAAAGACATGATAATAAGCGACCTTGCAGATTCACAGGTTTTTGATACTGTTGAGGAAGCATCCCAAGAAATTTCATTCATTAAAACAGAAAGCAACGGTCTGGGTGAAATAGAAAGCTTTGCAAGCGGAATCAAGGGTCTTCATGGCAAGGAAGGCATAGTAGTGGCAGTAAAAACGCCAAAACATGAAGGTACAATAGTAAGATCCATTATGGAGCAATCCGGTGCCGTTGAAATTGTACAGGACTAAAAATGTTTCGCAAAACACATTTTTATGATTAATGCTGTCAGTGAATTTTTCTTTGATATGTGAATATATTATATTACTGAGAAAAATGTATCAAAGAGGTGGTTGCAATGTTTAATGCAGATTATATAAAGTTCCATCCCACCACAGAGGAGGGAGTGCCCCCGTACTGTGAAGACAACTACTATGTAGTGCAGGCAGGAGATACACTATATGAAATATCAAGATTCTACAATATTCCATTGGACGATTTGATAGATGCCAATCCTGATATAGAGCCTGACCTTATTCACCCGGGTCAGGCAATCTGCATACCGCAGACGGCACCACTGGCAAATTGCCCCATAGGAGCTTCAATCTATATTGTACAAAAAGGTGATACCTTTTATTCCATTGCCAAAAGGTACAAAATGCGCCTATCCTCATTGCTTAATGCAAACCCCAATCTTAATCCTGATGCGCTCCTCATAGGTCAAAGCATCTGTATTCCTATGATATCGAGCACCTTTATCAGTGAAACTTATAAAGTTAAACTCACATATCCATACCTTTGGAGTAAAATTGACAATGATAGATATGCCGGTATAGATGGCTTCCTCCGGGTGTTTGCCATTTCAAGTGATGCTGAACTTATGGATGTCTGCAGCAGGGAAGCTTATCATAAGCTCAAACCGTATGGCACCAGCCCGACTATAAACAAAACGGCAGTGGATGGACATGAAGCCTGTTTAATAATACCGTCTTCGGATCAGCCAATGGAAATGCGCAGCCAATCGGCCTTGGTTGTCAAATATGACAGGCTGGTAGAGCACGAAGGAGCAAATTTAAAATACCTGATTATCCAAACTGATAAAGATCATTTGAAAGATATAGCCGATACACTGGAATTGCTGGATAAAAAGTGACGGGCAAGCTGCATTCTTTGCTTAAGCAGACTATTATGTATGATAATAGTCTGCTCAGTCACACAAAGTACCTACCCGACTGAACGGTATTTCACAGCTCCACACAGTCTAAGGTCTAAGACCCTCGGTATTTCACATGATTTTGACAGATATGCCGCTCGCCCGATTATTATTTTAACCCATTTCCTAGTAGTTTATTCATATATTGCTATTGATCGTCTTTGCAATTACATCCCATATTGTCGACTTTTCAAGCCCATACTTCCAGGATGCTATACCTGCAAGCCTGTACTTACCTACCAGATCAGCCTTGAGTTTTATCGATCTTTCATCCTCCAGCCATATCTTGTAGGTTGCATTATTCTTCTTATAGGTGGCATAGTATTGCCCGCTTTCAGCATCCCATGTCTTAGAAGCTTTATTTTCTGCAATTGTACGCTCTGCTTCTTCCATAGAAATAGCTTTTGAGGTAACAACAGGCTTACTGCTGCCATTCGCATACTCTTCCTTCCAGAGTCGTGTATAGAAGGGCACTCCCAGAAGCAATTTTTCTTTTGGAACTTCTTTGAGCACTTGCTTCAAGCTCTGTTCCACCCAGGTGAGCTGTGCAACAGATCCGCTTACCGGACTTCCGCCCCAATGCTGATCATAGGTCATAAGTGCCACATAATCGGAAACCTTGGAAAGTGCAGCCCTGTCATAGCTTTCAGACCAGTTGGAGTTTACAGCAATTATTGTCACATCCACAGATAGTATCAATCCATTTGCTTTTGTCTGCTTGTAAAATTCTCTTACAAACTGAGTATAAGCGTCCTTATCTTTAATATACAAATTTTCAAAATCTATATTTATTCCATCCAGCTTATATTTCTTTGCAAAGCTTATAACAGAGCTTATAAGCTTTGCTCTTGAATTTGCATTATTGAGCAGCTTGTTTGACTTAACAGCATCAAATTTGTTGTCTAAAAGCGCCCAAACCATATACCCGTTCTTATGCGCCCAACTGCTGTAGCTAATGCTTCCCCTGTCTTCCAGATCCCCGTTTTCACTTGCAAGGCTAAACCATGTGGGAGAGACTACATTTAATCCGGCTACTTTCTTCACAGCTGACATGTCAGGTGTATTATTCCAAATTTGATGCCAGGTAAGGTTTACCTTATCCGCCGCAGTAAAATCATCACTGAACTCCGGCACACTGTTGTAAACCACCCAGTTGTCTCCTATATTTTTGAGATAAATTGTTTTCTTGATTGTATATCTGCTATAAGCATAACTGCCGGTATCCATCACCAGCTCATAGGCTGCATAGATTTCAGCAAGATACCTTGATTTACAAAGAACCTCAAAGCTGGCATTCTCCATATGAGTTCTGCTTATCAGTCCTTTTGAATACTGAGTATTAAGCTGCTCTGACCTTTCTGTATTAAGTCTGCCTTCTTTTCCTATCGAAAGAGAAATTGGAACATTAAAATCCAAGTCGCCTTCACTTAAGGAGCTAAGCACGCTTTTTTCGTAATCAACGGTAAAAGCAGTCAATGCAGCAGCCTCTGTTTCCTTTGAAGCCTCTCTGGTTCCCAGTACTCTTTTTATTACCGCAGCAGCCTGCGCCCTTGTGGCCTTGCCCTTAGGGTTAAAACTTCCATCTGGCAGTCCGGTTATTATCCCCAGTGCTGTAACTTTATCAATGCTTTCTTTATATCTGTAGTACTGGGATATATCCTTAAAACTGAGCTTTTCCCCGGTGGAATCAGCATTCTGCACCGCTTTTGCCGTGATAACAGCCATTTCCTCCCTGGTTATCTCCCTATAAGGATAAAAATAATATCCTGCAAAAACAGACAGCAATCCATTCTCTTTGGCTGCGGTAATATACTTATGGCTCCAATTTTTTGCCATAACATCACTATAATTTTGTTTGAACTCGTTATCTGTAGAAAGACCTATTGCCCTTACTAACATAGCCACGAACTCTTCTCTTGATATAGTCCTGTCCGGCTTCATTGTCCCATCATCATAACCTTTTATTATATCCATATAGCTCAGTTCCAGAATTTCATTCTCAGCCCAATAGTTTGTTATATCCTTGAAGTTATATGAGTTGTCTTCAATATATAACAGTTCATTTTCCGCAGACTGCTTGTCCAAAGAAGGCGCAGCTTCAGTATATATATCTTCTTCTGCGACAGTGGACATTGGCAGGAAGGTATTAACTATAAATAACAACGCCAAAAATAATATAAAATACCTTTCGACCCTTTTCTTCATTGCCTCACACTCCCCATAACCATTATATCAATTATGTAAACTTCAATGGTTACAGGAATATTTCAAAAAAAATACAAAAAGTGCCAGGCACTTGCTAATTTACCTGGCACTTACTAATTTATTACTAGTGCCTCGTATAGTATATCACTTCTAGGGTCAGCGAGGCACCAAACAGCTGAAGCGTATTTTTAACACTTTAATACAAGAATTCAGTTATGTTAAAAAACACTAGTTATTGAAATAACTGGTTTTTTTTATCGCAGCTATAATAACAAATGCTATCGCTGCACCGGCTCCAAATTGTATAACGTTTCCCAATATGCCAAACACAGGCTGTGTAATATTCCAAGTAATAATTGCCTCTGCAACATAGTATCCGAATATCATCCAAATACCTGCCAAAAGCATTCCTACTGCGTTCTTTATAGTACTGCTGCCCTTTGAACCTCCCATATTTGCCAGGCTGCCTGCAATCAGACCCATCACTGCTTTAATCACAAGTGTGTATGGTGCCCAAACCGAAAAACCGGAAAGTATATCAAACATAGTCATACCTACTGCACCGGATACAGCCGCATATTTTCTTCCGAAAACCACAGCAGTAAGGAATATCATACTATCGCCCAAGTGAATAACTCCGCCGCTTCCATAAGGTATGTGAATAGCCCAGGCTGCTACAAAGGTTAGTGCAGATAGAAGGCCCATTTGTACTATAGCTCTAATATGTGAACTAGTACTGCTATTTAAATTTCTTGTTTCCATTTGCCAACACTCCCCATAAATTATGTATTTTTACTATATCTTTATTATACAGGAGCTGCAAGCAGGAACAATATCTTATCTGCTTTTTTACACACCTCTTAATCAATTTCTATTCAATTGTATCGGTACAATATTTTATCATCCACTGCTATCTATACTATTTCCGCTTCACTTTTTTTATCATCTTTTTCCGGGACTTTTATATAATCAATATAATCAAGACCTGCAATGCCTAAATGTGTGGCTACCTGTTCTATGCAATATAAGGATATTATATCTGTCATCTGAAGCTTCAATACCTGGTCTTCTATAGGTGTAAGCGCACATGCAAGATGTCGTTTTATCGAAAGCTCAAAACTAAAGGGTTTGCCATAGGACAAAGAAAGCCTGAAAAATAGCAGAGGATCCATTTCTACATCACAGAGCCAATCTGTAAAGAACTTGCTTAACTCTTCATAAACTTCATTAAAAAGCTCTTGTTTGGATTGACTGTCGATTTTAACAATCTTGAGGTTTTTTGTACATCTTTTTAAAGGATTTATAAATAATGCACAAATAATGACCGGATAAAAATCTTTTGACTCGTACAGAAGTCTTCTGTATTCCTCTGCGCTTATTATCCTTTTTTCATTAATGTACCGCATTAGTGCCTCAATATTCTCTGAAACATAATAGTTCAAGAAAATAGTTTTCAATGTGCAAATTACGCCACGCAGTATTATACTGTAAATCTCTGAAGGAGTCTTGCTGTCGTCTGCAATTTTCAGCTTGTTTTTAGTGTTCCAACTTTTTCTCATATGCACACCCCCAAAGGATTTTACAGGGAATAAAATGTATACTTTACCCGTTTTCCCTATATATCTAATTATTTACAATTTTATTTTATATATTCAACTTCACAACACATAAATTGATTAATTTACTATATATAAGTAAAATATGATTATAAGGAATAACCAAACTTTGCACGAGACACAAGGCACACATCACTAAGCAAAAATATGGAGGTACTGCATGAAAAATAAAATACATACAGGTTCAGATATAAGTGAGAATATCCGCATAAACAAGTACATAAGCGAGAAGGGGCTATGCTCCAGGAGGGAAGCTGATGAACTCATCAGTCAAGGGAAAGTCACTATAAACGGTGAAAAGGCATCCATTGGCAGCAAGGTATACCTAGGAGATATTGTAAAACTGGGAGGCAAATCCTTAAAGCCCAAAGATCCGCCTGTCTATCTGGCTTTCAACAAACCAGTTGGCATTGTGTGCACCACTGACAGAAAAGAAAAAAACAATATTGTCGACTTTATAAGCTATTCCAAGAGAATATTCCCTATAGGAAGACTGGACAAGGACTCTCAGGGCTTAATTTTTCTCACCAGTGACGGAGATATTGTGAACAAAATTCTCCGGGCGGGCAACAACCATGAGAAGGAATATATAGTCACCGTTGACAAACCTGTAACAGAGAGCTTCCTTGAAGCTATGTCAAATGGCGTAAGAATATTGGGAACTGTCACAAAAAAGTGTAAAACATCGCAAGTGTCAAAATATGTATTCAGAATAATTCTCACAGAAGGTATGAACCGGCAAATAAGAAGGATGTGTGAGGTATTGGGCTATGAGGTAGTAAAGCTCAGACGTATAAGAATCATGAACGTAACGCTTGGTTCGCTGCCGGAAGGCAGGTGGAGACATCTGACCCACGATGAACTTAATACCATAAACAAGCTTGTAGCAAATTCACTAAAAACAGAAGAAGCTTCACTGCAAAAATGATTTTTCTAGGAGTGCTACATTGTTGGAACTTTTATTAATTCATGGCAGTCAAAGGAGTAAATGAGAAAATTAATACCTAAGGAGAGGAAGATTAAAATGAAAAGGATCATATCCATTATTACACTGACTGCGGTACTTCTAAGCATTCTCTGCATAGGCCCGATATCTGCTGCAGAGGACAACAATCTAGAGCTTAAAAAAGCAATAGAGATTGCTAAGACAGCCTTTAACTTTGATACCACAAACCTTGACTTTGGAAGCAGTTATTCAGAAACCAAGTACGGCAGAAAGCTCTGGTATCTGAACTGGTACTCTGCTACCGGCAGCGGTTCAAGCATCAGCGTTACTGTAGATGCGGCAACCGGCGAAATAGTGAACATGAACCAATGGGAAAACAATTCCACACCATCAAAGAAAATACCAAAATACACTAGGGAGGATGCCATAAAGACAGCAGAAGAGCTTGCTAAAAGGCTTAATCCTGACAAATTCAAAGAGACAGAACTTATGGATGAATACCAGAACAATCTTTACCGTCCTTATTACAGCAATGATATTTACAGTTTCTATTTCATTAGGAAGGTTGATGGAATTGACTTCCAGGACAATGGTATACAGATTCAAGTAGATAAAAACACTCTTAAAGTAAGAGCTTTCAGCTTGGAATGGGATACAGTAGTCCCTATACCTGATGCAAAAAAGGCAATTAAAGTGGATGAAGCCAAGAAAATATACGCAGAAAAGCTCGGTCTGGAGCTGGCATATCAAATGATATATCCAAATTCTTCAGAAGATCCAAAGCTTATACTTGTATACAAAGAAAAAAATTCAAGCAACCCAATTGACGCTCTTACCGGTGAAATAATAACCCAGTCCTATTATGGCCCTATGAATGGAATGCAGGAAAAATCAGCTCTCGGCGGTAGAGATACTACAGGAAGCTATATACCCACCCCGGAGGAACAGAAAGTAATTGATGACTCCAGTAAATATATCAGTAAGGAAAGTGCCATAGAAATACTCAAAAAGTATCTGGCTATTGACAGCAAGTTTAACATGGAAAATTCAAGTCTCTACGGCGGTCAAAGAAGTGAAAGTGCAACATGGAGCTTCAGTTGGAACTATAATGATAACAAAAACAATACCTATTGCTATTTATATGGTACAGTAGATGCCATTACCGGTGAAATCAAGAACTTCAGCATAAGCAGCAGTGATGATGAATATAAGACTGGCACAACTCCAAAGTATACAAAGCAGCAATGCAGAGAAGCAGCTGAAAAATTCCTCAAGGAAATTCAGCCTATTAAATTCAAAACTTCAGAATATAGAGAACAGTATTATGAAGCCTACATGGATCTTCAAAACGTGCGCAGCTACAATATGAACTTCATCAGGAGGGAAAATGGAATTTCTGTTCCGTTCAACAGCCTGAACGTAACTGTAAGCGCTTATACAGGTAAAGTAACAGGCTTTAATATGAACTGGCAAAACCTGGAGTTTCCGGATGCAAAGGATGTTATAAGTCTTGAAGCTGCTTACAAAACACTCTACGCGAAGCATGACCTTACGCTTAAGTATATAAGGATATATAATTATAATAAAAACGCTGAAAGCATGATAATAAAACTCGCTTACATGCTGGATAATTTCTACGGCATGATCGATGCAAAGAGCGGTCAGTTCATAGACTATAACGGAAAACCTATTATTGAAGCTAATGAAGTAACCTTCTCTGATATTGCAGGACATAAATTTGAAAAGGACATCAAGCTGCTTGCAGAGCTGGGAATCATAGATTCCACTGAAAGCAAGTTCAATCCGGATTTAAAAATATCCCAGAAGGATTTTGTAAAGCTTTTGATGAAAGCCACCCAGCCGGAGTATTATACTGCAACTTATACAGTAAGTGACGGCAGTGAATATGACAGGTACTATGAGAATGCTATAACCCAGAACATACTGGATAAAAATGATAAAAAACCGGAAGCTTATGTTACAAGAATGGAAGCCTCAAAAATGATAGTAAAAGCACTGGGCGTAGGCTTTGTTGCAGACTTGGGCAGTATATTCAAGCTTGAGTTCAAAGATGCAGCAAACATTACCCCTAATAACAACGGTTATGCCGCAATTGCTGCTGCATTAGATCTTGTTGATACTTCAGCCGGCAGCTTTGTGCCAGACTCAGAGCTTACAAAAGCTGAAACAGCCGGTATGCTTATAAAATATCTTATGGTAGATAAGATTCCCACGCCATCAGAAACAACAGAAGAAGCACCGGCAGCAATGCCAATTATGAAAGATAACATTTAATATTTTGTGTATGTAATGCCTCCAGAATGGAAAATAATCCATTCTGGAGGCATTTATATTCGATGAATCCGCCTTTTTCCACGGCTATTCCCCCTTGCATGTAATTTTGTACTTAAAACTAAAACTGACCTATTAAAACATACCGATATGCTTTATAATATACTTAGTTTAAGGAAATATATAGGTGAAAATCAATGAATAATATTAATCATTTATGGGTACTTATTTGCGCTTGTTTTGTTTTTTTTATGCAGGCCGGTTTTATCTGCTACGAAGTAGGTTTCGTTCAGTCCAAGAATGTTATAAGCGTAGCAATTGAGAATATAATTGCTTTTGTAATTGCCACCTTATCCTACTACCTTATAGGGTTTACTCTTATGTTCGGTTTTAGCTATGCAGGTTTTATCGGAACCAACAATTGGCTGCTTTTTAACGTAAAAAACAATTACGATTATATTTTCGTCTTCTATCAGCTGATGTTTGCCGGAACAGCCGTCACTATTTTTTCAGGGAGCATGTCAGAGCGAACAAGGCTAAAAGCGCTGGTAGCGGCGGCAATTGTTGTCGGTGTTATAATTTACCCGGTATTCGGGCATTGGGTATGGGGCGGGATGTACATAAACCAACCGACATTTCTGTCAAGGCTCGGATATATCGATTATGCCGGAGCTACAGTAGTTCATGCTACAGCCGGATGGATAGCCCTGGCGGGAATAATTGTCGTAGGTCCCAGGAGCGGCAGATGGGATAAGAATGAAAAACCCAAAAGGTTAGGGCGTTCAAATATACCTTTTGCTGTCCTCGGTACCTTCATACTTTGGTTTAGCTGGTTTGGATTCAATGGGGGCAATCTTTTAAGATTTGAGGATAGAATTGGATTAACATTGCTTAATACAAATATTGCTGCATCAGCAGGCGTGGTTGGTGCAGTGATCACTACTCTTCTTATCGCGAAAAATCAGAGCTTCATGGAGGCAATTTTCAATGGTGCCTTAGGAGGTCTGGTAGCAATTACCGCTGGTTCCGACATACTGACTCCCGACCAAGCCATACTTGTGGGATTAATTACAGGTTCTGCAGTAGTGCTGGGCAGTCTGCTGCTCTTAAAGCTCAAAATCGACGATGCGGTTAACGCCGTACCCATCCATGCCTTCGGAGGAGTATGCGGGGCACTCCTCTGCAGTCTGTTTGCCTCACCACAGTACCTGAACCATACATCCAGAGTACATCAGCTCCTGATACAGCTTTTAGGAGTTTCGATCAATTTTCTCTGGTCTTTCGGGATAGGTCTCTTTATGTTCTATGTAATAAATAAAACTATAGGTTTGAGAGTTTCTCCGGAAGAGGAGGAGAAAGGCCTCAACATTGTAGAGTTTTCGGATGTTTATACATGGCTTCAAAATCTTAAGGATGAGCACTATGAGAACCTGACACAGGATTTATATGATAAGATCCGCCAGCAAAACACCACATTAAAGCGTCAGGCAGATATGCTGGTTGTCACTCAGGAAAGGGAAAGGGAAAAAATCGCCCGCGATTTGCATGATGGGGTAGGACAATCCCTAGTAGCGTTAAAAATCAATCTTGGTTTAATCCATAATAAAACAGACAGCAAGGAGCTTAAAAATCATTCCGGTAAAACAATGATGCTGATAGAAAATACCATTGAGGAAATTAGGAATGTCATCTACAACTTAAAGCCAGTCGAATTAGAAAAGGATGGCCTGCCAAAAAGTATCAGGAGCCTCTGTGAAAAGCTGGGGAAATTAAGCAGAATAAAATTTAACTGCAATGTCACAAATGATTTACCGAAATGGAACGAGACCGAAGAGTTGAATATATACAGAATTATTCAGGAGTGTCTCACAAATATTATTAAACATTCCTATGCTACTGAGGCTGATTTGCTTATTATCAAGCTGAATGGCAGGTTGTTTTTAATAACTATAATTGATAACGGCAGAGGGTTTGACATGAATAATGTAAAGCCAGGTCTTGGATTAACTGCAATCAGGGAAAGGGCAGCCATGTTAAACGCAAAAATCACGATTGACAGTGAAGAAGGCTGGGGAACAAAAATTATGCTGGAGGTTCCATATGAGAAAAATCAAAGTGTTTATAGTTGATGACCACAAAATCTTAAGAGAGTCGCTTATAATTCTGCTTTCACAGGAAGAGAATATTGAAGTTATAGGCGAAGCGGCTGACGGTCAGGAGGCTTACGGTAAAATTATCAGGCTTAGGCCTGATATTATAATTCTTGATATATCCATTCCACAGCTTAACGGACTTGATCTGGCAGCTAAGCTTAAGCAGGAAATACCGGATATAAAAATTATTATTCTGACCATGCACAAATCTGAGGATTTTATTACAAGAGCACTCTATCTTGGCGTCAAAGGTTATGTTCTTAAGGAAAATGCCCTGGAAGAGCTTTTGCAATGCATTAATACCGTTGATAACGGTAAAATGTATCTGTCCCATAACATTACAGAATTAGTAGTCAGCGGCTTTATAAAGGAAAGCCAGAAAAGCAGCAGCTCCGGAGTCGAAGTGATGTCCACAAGGGAACGGGAGATACTGCAGCTTTTGGCTGAAGGTACAACAAATAAGGATATATCCAGCAAGCTTAATCTCAGTGTAAAAACAGTAGAAACCCATAGAGCAAATATTATGCGTAAAATGGGCTTCAGAAATATTGCAGACCTTGTATTATACGCAGTGAGGAATCATATAATAGAGCCTTAAGATACAGCAAAACCGACTAAAAAATGCAGTATTCCCTGTATATATTCCTATTCTCCCATAATCTATCATGGAATTAACGCAATAAATTTACGGAGGATGATATTCAATGATTAATTCGGGAGATACTGCATTTGTCCTGATCAGTGCTGCTTTAGTATGTCTTATGACGCCTGGGCTTGCATTCTTCTACGGTGGTCTTGTCAGAAAGAAAAACGTACTGACAATTATGATGCAAAGCTTTATTTCTATGGGCATAGTAACTGCCATATGGTTTTTCGGAGGATTCAGCCTGGCATTCGGGCCGGACGTGCATGGCATTATCGGGAATCTACAACACGCCTTTTTAAACGGTGTAGGTATGCAGCCAAGCAGTGTATATGGACCTACGATTCCGTTCATAACATTTTTTACTTACCAGCAGATGTTTGCAATTATTACACCTGCTCTTATTACAGGTGCCTTTGCCGATAGAGTTAATTTCAAGAGTTATCTGATTTTCCTTGTAGCGTGGAGCTTCTTGGTATACATTCCCTTTGTGCATTGGATATGGGGCGGAGGATTTTTACAGAAGTTAGGCGTAATTGATTTTGCAGGAGGTATTGTAGTACACGTTAGCGCAGGTATAGCAGCATTAGCGTCTGTATTTTTTATTGGAAAAAGAATTATACCTCCCAAGGAAGACAACACGCCTCACAACATTACCTATGTTGCTCTCGGGACAGGGCTTCTATGGTTTGGATGGTTCGGTTTCAACGGTGGAAGTGCTCTGGCTGCCAACGGTATAGCAGCATCAGCTTTTGTAAATACAGATATCGCCGGTTCAATAGCGATGGTAACCTGGTTGTGTATTTCATGGATAAGAGAGAAACGCCCAAGCTTTGTTGGTGCATTGACAGGCGCTGTTGCAGGTCTTGCCACAATAACGCCGGCAGCGGGTTATGTTGAGCCCTGGGCTGCAGTAGTCATCGGTTTCATAGCAGGAGTAGTCTGCTATATGGCAGTACAGATAAGAGTGAAGCTTGACTGGGATGATGCACTGGATGTTTGGGGAGTACATGGCGTAGGAGGTATACTTGGATCAATATTGGTAGGAGTGTTTGCAGTAAAAAGGATTGGCGGAGTTGACGGTTTAATCGCAGGAAACTTTAATCAGTTAAAGATACAGGTTTTTGCAGTCATTCTTACTGCTGCATATGCTTTTGCAGTAACCTATGGATTACTTAAAATAATAAACTATTTTGAACCTGTAAGGGTTTCAAAGGAAGAAGAAATTAAAGGGTTGGACAATTCTATTCATGGAGAAAGTGCATATAATAACATATAGTTTAGCTGCATAAAAGAGCAGCCATAACTTTATCATTAGATTGGGGCGGCCATTGGCCGCCCCATTATTTTTAGTTATCTATTAGATTACAAGCCCTCCATCTACTGAAAGCACTGTTCCTGTTACAAAGCTTGCTTCGTCTGACGCAAGGAACAGATATGCATTTGCTATATCCTCAGGCTTTCCAAGCCTCTGGAGAGGAGTCTTTTCTTTAAGTCCATCCAATACCTTTTCCGGAACAGTTTCAAGCATAGGAGTCATTATAAAACCGGGGGCAACTGCATTTACCCTGATGCCTTTTCTTCCAAGCTCTTTAGCCCAGGTCTTTGTCATTCCTATAACTCCCCACTTAGTAGCCGCATAATTGGTCTGACCTAGGTTTCCATATATCCCCACCACAGATGAGGCATTAAGTATTACGCCTTTTCCCTGCTCTGTCATTATTTCGAGAACAGCCTGCGCACAGTTATATACACCCTTTAAATTAATATTTATTACTTTGTCGAACTGTTCTTCAGTCATTTTTTTAAGCATTGCATCAGCCGTTATGCCTGCATTGTTTACAAGTATGTCTATTCTGCCCCATGCTTTCTTAACCTCTGCAACCATTTCATCCACCTGCGCTCTTTTGCTTACGTCCACCTTGAAGCCAAGAGCCTCAGCACCCGCTGCTTTTATTTCTTCAACAACTTCTTTTATTGCACTTTCACGCGTACCGCAAATTACTACTTTTGCGCCTTCTCTGGCAAAGGTCTTTGCAGTTTCCATTCCTATTCCCTTAGTAGAACCGGTAATTATAGCTACTTTATCCTTTAATCTCAAGTAAATTTCCTCCTTTTATCAATCTTACATTTCAACTATTAGTGCGGTTCCCATGCCTCCGCCTATACACAAGGTTGCAAGTCCGCGTTTTAAGTTTCTTCTCTTCATCTCATAAAGCAATGTTATTAGTATTCTTGCTCCGCTTGCTCCTACCGGATGACCCAGGGCAATAGCACCACCATTTACATTCACCTTGCTCATATCAAAGCCCAATTCCTTTGCAACTGAAAGGGCTTGAGCAGCAAATGCCTCATTGGCCTCAATAAGATCTATATTTTCAAGTGTAAGTTTAGCCCTTCCTAAAGCCTTCTTTACTGCTGGAACCGGTCCTATACCCATTATGCTGGGATCTACACCGGCAGATGCATAACCTACTATCTTTGCAAGAGGCTGCAAACCGAGTTCCTTTGCTTTGTCTGCCCCCATTACAACTAAAGCCGCTGCACCATCATTTATGCCCGATGCATTACCCGCAGTTACTGTACCATCCTTTTTGAAGGCTGGTCTAAGCTTTGAAAGTGCTTCTACAGTTACCCCTGCTCTTGGAAATTCGTCAGTGTCGAAAATAATATCTCCCTTTTTGGAGGGAATTACTACAGGGACAATTTCTTCCTTAAATTTACCTTCCTTGATAGCTGCTTCAGCTTTGTTCTGGCTGGCAACAGATAATGCGTCCTGCTCTTCTCTGGAAATATTATATTTTTCTGCCAAATTTTCGGCAGTCATACCCATATGATAATTATTAAATACATCGGTAAGAGCGTCATATACCATTGAGTCTATAATTTCTCCGTTGCCCATTCTGTAGCCTGTTCTTGCATTTCTAAGCAAATATGGAGCTGCGCTCATGTTCTCTGTACCGCCGGCAACTACAACATCGCACTCTCCGGATATTATCTGCTGTGCAGCAATCTGTACAGCTCTCAAGCCTGAACCACATATCATATTTATTGTATAAGCCGGTTTTTCAACAGGTATTCCAGCTTTTACGGCTGCCTGCCTTGCTACCCCTTGCCCCAAACCTGCCTGAAGAATACAGCCCATAACAGTCTCATCCACCAGCTCAGGATTTATACCAGCCCTTTTAATGGCTTCCTTAACCACAACTGCACCAAGATCCACTGCAGAAACTCCTGCAAGACCGCCATTGAAACTGCCTATCGCTGTTCTTGCTGCACTTACTATAACAACTTCCCTCATAGTCTTTAAACCTCCTAAATGATTTTATTATTATCACTTAGGTGACATTGCAACTATTATGCCAAGTTGCTATTTAGAGGTAGCTTTGGCTGGCTCTTGCAGTAAGGCCACGCTTTTGCTCAGGATCCATATGCCCCGTATCTCGTACCAAATGTACCTTTTCGCCTAAAATTGGGCATATATTATCTTACTTTTTAAGAGTAAACCAGAACCTGGTACCGCAATTAAGCTTACTTTCTACTCCATAGCTGCTATTATGAGCTTCCAATATTCTTTTTACTATAGAAAGCCCTAGCCCTGTACCTTTAGTTTCCTTAGAAGCCCTGTAAAATCTATCCCATATATATGGCAATTCATTTTCCGGTATGCCTTTGCCATTATCTGATATCTCAATTTCAACATTATCTTTAGACTCTGTAACTTTTATTTGTATGCAACCTCCGTGAGCAGTATGATTACAAGCGTTATTTACAAAATTGTACAGCACCTGCTCTATCTGCGGCTCATCCCCCTTCACAATAATACTGTCATTACACGCCAATATCTCTAAGCTTAATCCTTTTTCCTCCAATATATATAAGAACCTGCTTCTAATATTTTTAACAGCATAAACAATGTCAAAAGGTTCAATATTCAGTTTAAAATGTTCCGATTGCATTTGCGACAGATTCAGGGTGTCGTCAACCATGTTTTTTAGCCTATCAGTCTCTTCCAGTATAATTTCCAATTGTCTGTTCCTTTTTTCCGAAATATCCCCGGTAACATCCCTTATTGTCTCTGCATATCCTTTTATCAAACTAAGAGGAGTCCTGAATTCGTGAGATACGTTTGCTATAAGGTCTTTCCTCAACTGCTCAATTTTTTGCAGCTGTACCGAAAGATTGTTAATTGTATCCGAGAGCATTCCAAGCTCGTCCGAGCTTTCTACATCAACCTTGATGGAGAGATTACCTCTGGCCATTTCTGCCGCAGCTTTGTTAATTTTAAGTATTGGCTTCGTAAAAGCTTTTGAAAAGTAATATGTCAACAGTAAGGATATAAGCACAAGTATCGCTGTTACTACCATTAATTGTTCTTTTATTATTACTTTTGTCTCTTTGATAGCTGCAAGAGGTGCACTGATAATAAGCACTCCGCTTATTTCTGAACTTTCCCCAATTGGAATTCCGACAAGCAGAATGTTGCTGTTAAGCCTGTTGTGCTTTGTCTGTCTGACTATTATTTTGCCCTTGGCCGCTTCTATAAATACCTCCTGCTTGTCCATTGCCCTGCCCATCATCATCGGCATAGGAGCATACCCAAATACACTCTCCCCCTCTATAGTATATATCTCCACCCCTGCATTATATTTCAGGTTAAATTCTTCCGCCTTACTCTCAAGCTGCTGTATTCCAGCTCCTTCCTCATAAATTTTTGCTAATGCTGCCCCTTCCTTTTCGATATTTCTGGTCTGGCTGTACAAATAGTACCGCTCCAGCATTACAACCTGAAAGATCCATAGAAGCCCCAAAGTAATTCCGATAAGAAGAAGCATCTGCATCCATAACCTGACAGAAATTTTCTTCATTTTTTACCCCTCCATCTCAAACTTGTAGCCCACACCCCAAACTGTCACAACGAGGCTTCTATATTCCCCCAGGCTCTCTCTGAGCATTTTAACGTGTGTGTCTATCGTCCTATAGTCCCCGCCAAACTCATAGCCCCATACTTTATCAAGAAGCTGCTCCCGTGTAAATACCCTGTCTCTGTTTTTTACAAAAAAACTCAGCAAATCAAACTCTTTTGGTGTCATTTCAATATTTCTTCCGTCAATTGTGACCTTTCTGGAGCTGATATTCACAAAAAGACCTCTATACTCAAACAAATCAGCAGAAGAAGCATTATTGAAAGCATTACTGCGTCTTAAAACAGCCTTCATTCTTGCAACAAGCTCCTTTGGGCTGAAGGGCTTCACCATATAATCATCCACCCCGAGCTCAAATCCAAACAGTCTGTCATACTCTTCCCCTCTGGCTGTCAACATTAATACAGGTATTGCAGAAGTCCTTCTGACTTCTCTGCATACGCTCCAGCCGTCCACCTTGGGAAGCATTACATCAAGTATAAGCATATCAAAATCAACACTCTTGAACTTATCTAAGCCATCTTCCCCATCGAAAGCTTCTGTTATTAAAAAACCTTCATTTTCAAGGTATTCCTTTACCATTTCCCTTATTCTGCTTTCGTCCTCTATTAAAAGAATCCTTTCACCAGCCATAAAATCACTTCCTTATCCTTTTGGTCAGTGTTTTTTATTTATTATCACATATATTTGCCATTCGTGTCACTAGTATACTCACCTCCTTTTCAATTTTCATAAATCTATCACAATTTCATCATTATATAATCAAATCTTTTCTGTAAAATCAAATTAAGGCTTAAGCTTTAAATCTTAAATAAATCATTAAGAAGAGGTGCTTTAAATGAAAAAACTTACATTAGTTGTTATTTTAGCCTTTGCACTGATAATCTCTGCATTTTCGGTTTTTGCCGATGGTGATCAGAGCATACTTTCAAAGGTTACCGGACTCTCTGATACTAAAATATCAGAGCTGCGGACCCAGAGAATTGGCTACGGCCAGCTTATTCCTGCATCAGTTCTTGCCAATATGCTTGATATGAATATTGAAGATATCGTAGCACAGAGGCAAGCAGGAAAAACATATTACCAGATAGCTGTTGATAAAGGCGTAAAGATTGAAGATTATAAAAATGCCCTGCTGGAAAAGAAAAATGCATATGTAGATGAGCAAGTAAAAGCCGGCAATATTACAGAAGATCAGGGCAAGCTCGTAAAAGAAAGAATGAACAGCAATGTTGAGAACTGTAACGGCGAGGCATCAGGGTCAGGCAAAATGAATGGAGGATGCGGCATTGGCAGAGGCGCAGGCTCCGCTGGAATGGGCCGCTCTGGCAGAGGGCTTGGTCTTGGTAGAAACATTCAATAATATCAAACTAGGAAATATAGGTATAGAGAGCCTAAGCTCTCTATACCTATTTATCTTATGAATTTAGCACTGTTTAGGTCCATGATTTTTTTCTTCTTCGCACACTGCATTGATGTTGATTATCACCACGTTGTTCAATACAAATATGAATTTAATCTTTTTCGGGCAGCAGCAATCCTCATCACCATGACAACCACCATCAGCATCTCTTGAGCTCATCATTTCCCTAAAAGCTTCCATGTTTTCAGCAAGAGCTCTTGCTGCTTCATCTGACAATAATTCAGGCATCTTTACATATTCCATAAGGCACCTCCTTTCTTTTAATGAACAATGATTCAAAACCTGTTTGTCCTCTTCCACTAGCATAATATGACTTGTACATTGTTTTGTTACTGATTTTAATAAATACTCTTGTCACTTTTTCTTACTATTCCCCATACTCTATAAGTCGGGTTGCATATTCAGTTCCTTCTTTTTAGCAGCTAATTGTTCTTCTGCTTCTAAAATCCCCTTTTTGCACCATGCAACCAGCTTCCTATTAAATGCTTGTCTGGGTATCAACTTCAGAATTTTTCCAACTTCATTCACCCTTGCTTCAAGTACTGCAATTTCCAGCTTTAATTGATTCTGCTCATTAAATAGGCTTCCCGAATGCTTATCGCCATGGTTTTGGATTCTTCCGCCTATTTCTATATGACAGCCTCCAGCCTGCTCTTCTATTTTTCTTTCATCGCGGCCTCTACCGCACTCGCCCGTATTGTCATCTATTCCAATAGTTACATTGCAGAAAACAAGCTTGACATTTGTAGGATTGCCGCTGCAATCTAATGTACAATCCTGCCCTACTATTACTTTCTCACCGGGCTTATGGTCTACAATTATTTTAAGCACTTCAGGGTTTTTAGCTATAACTTCTGCAAACTCAGGTGTTATAAGTTCCGGCATAATAATATTATCCATGTTTTCTATCACCTCACTTTCCGGATTCCGTTATGTATCTATGCATTTCAGGCATCTTCACATATCCCAGGAAGTCACCTCCTTCTTTTTTCATTAGCATTATATGACTTGTACATTCTATTGCTACAACCAACTAAAAAAAACCGTATATCTCAATTGAGATATACGGTTTTTTTTAGTTGAATTTTATTTGTTATTGTATTCGCCCATCTTTTCCTTAATATTTGCCTGTGCTGCTGCAAGTCTTGCTATCGGCACCCTGAACGGTGAACAGGATACATAGTTAAGTCCTACCCTATGACAGAATTCTATGGAAGCAGGATCGCCGCCATGTTCTCCGCAGATACCAAGCTTTATTCCCGGTCTTACGCTTCTTCCAAGCTCTGCAGCCATCTTCACAAGTTTTCCAACGCCGTTCTGGTCAAGAGTCTGGAATGGATCCTGTTCGAATATGCCTTTGTTTACATATTCCTTTATAAACTTGCCTGCATCGTCTCTTGAGAAACCATAGGTCATCTGTGTAAGGTCATTTGTGCCGAAGGAGAAGAACTCCGCTGACTTTGCAATCTCATCAGCTGTTACAGCGCCTCTAGGTACTTCAATCATTGTACCGTACATATATTCAAGCTTTATGCCTGATTCAGCTATAATCTTATCAGCTGTTTCTCTAGCTATCTTTTCAATGTATGTAAGCTCTTTGACATCCCCTACGAGAGGTATCATTATTTCCGGATGAACGTCTATCCCCTTATCCTTCTTCACATATACAGCAGCTTCAATTATGGCTCTTGCTTGCATTTCAGCCAGCTCAGGGTATGTTACCGCAAGACGGCAGCCCCTGTGACCGAGCATTGGATTAAATTCATGAAGTCCTTCTACTCTTGCTTTAAGCTTTTCAAATTCAATACCCATTGTCTTTGCAAGTGATTTGATATCTTCATCATCATGAGGCAGGAACTCATGTAGTGGTGGGTCAAGGAGTCTTATTGTAACCGGTCTTTCTCCCATCGCCTCAAATATTCCAATAAAGTCCTCTCTCTGCATTGGGAGAAGCTTTGCTAATGCAACCTTTCTCTCTTCCAGAGTTTCGGATATAATCATTTCCCTTACTGCAGGTATTCTATCCTCGTTGAAGAACATATGCTCTGTACGGCAGAGGCCTATACCTTCTGCTCCAAACTTCACGGCTTGCTGTGCATCCTTTGGAGTATCTGCATTTGTTCTTACCTTGAGCTTTCTTACAGCATCAGCCCATGACATAAGTATTCCAAAATGGCCGGACATTTCCGGAGCTTTTGTAGCAATAACACCCTCATACACATTACCGGTACTGCCGTTTATGGATATAAAGTCGCCTTCCTTATATGTCTTTCCGTCTACTGAAAACTGCTTAGCTTCTTCACTAACCTTTATATTCTCGCAGCCTGCTACGCAGCATTTGCCCATACCTCTTGCAACAACAGCAGCGTGAGAAGTCATGCCTCCTCTTGCCGTCAGTATTCCCTGTGAATTTGCCATACCTTCAATATCTTCAGGTGATGTTTCAAGTCTTACCAGTACTACCTTTTCGCCATTTTTTGCAGCATTTACTGCAGCAGCGGCTGTAAAGTAGACCTTACCGGAAGCAGCTCCCGGTGAAGCCGGAAGTCCTTTTGCAATTGGGCTGGCCTTTTTTAGTGCATCTGCATCAAAGTTAGGGTGCAGCAGTTGGTCAAGCTGTGACGGCTCTACTCTCATTATAGCTTCTTCTTTAGTTATCTTGCCTTCTTCTACAAGCTCAACAGCAACTCTAAGTGCTGCTGCAGCTGTCCTTTTACCGTTTCTTGTCTGAAGCATGAAGAGCTTGCCTTTTTCTATTGTAAATTCTATGTCCTGCATATCTTTGTAGTGATCTTCCAAAAGCTTTGCAACACTTACGAACTGGTCATAAACTTCCTTATTGATTTCGCCAAGCTTATCTATTGTCTGAGGTGTTCTTATGCCGGCAACAACATCTTCGCCCTGTGCATTCATAAGGAACTCTCCGAATAATTTCTTTTCTCCGGTTGCAGGGTTTCTTGTAAAAGCAACACCTGTTCCGCAGTCATTTCCCATATTCCCGAATACCATTGACTGTACGTTAACGGCTGTACCCAAGTTTCCAGGTATGTTGTTCATTGCTCTGTATATTATTGCTCTTTCATTATTCCATGATCTGAACACTGCCGTTACTGCAAGAAGAAGTTGATCCTTGGGGCTCTGTGGGAAGTCTTCGCCTTTTTCCTTCTTGTAGATACCCTTGAAGTTCTCTACTACTTCCTTAAGATCAGCAGCTGTAAGATCGGTATCATATTTTGCATTCTTCTTTTCTTTTATTTCATCAAGTACTCTTTCAAATTTTGATTTTGGAATTTCCATAACAACATCGCTGAACATCTGAATGAATCTTCTATAACTATCCATAGCAAATCTTTCATTGTCAGTATTATTTTTTACTGTTACAACAACTTCGTCATTCAAACCAAGGTTTAGTATTGTATCCATCATACCAGGCATTGAGAACTTAGCACCGGATCTTACCGATACAAGCAGAGGGTTATTTCCGCCGCCAAAAGTTTTGCCTGTTGAAGCTTCCAATTCCTTGAGCTTTCCAAATATCTCATCATTAAGCTCGCTCCATATTTTTTCACCTTTATTGTAATACTCGTTGCAAGCCTCAGTTGTTATAGTAAATCCCATAGGCACCGGCAGTCCTATGTTGCTCATTTCTGCCAAATTTGCGCCTTTGCCTCCTAAAAGACCTTTCATTGAAGCCTTTCCTTCACTAAAATTGTAAACATACTTCTTCATTCGCAATTTGCCTCCTTTAATATTTGAAGTATAGTATTTGCTGTTTCCTCAATAGCTTTATCAGTCACATCAATTACGCTGCAACCAATTTTATCCATGATTTCCTCAGCATATTTAAGCTCATAGGCTATTCTTTCTATGCTTGCATAATTTGCTTCGCTGCTTAGCCCATGAGATTTTAACCTTTCCAGCCTTATTGGGTTCAAGTGGTCTGAACTAATTACCAGACCTATTATCTTCTTCGGAGATATTTCAAAAAGCTCCCTTGGGGGCCTAACTTCCGGCATCAGTTGTATATTTGCGACTTTGATGTTTTTGGTTGCCAAAAACATACCAAGAGGAGTCTTCGAGGTCCTGGAGATGCCAATCAGCACCAAATCCGCCTTCTTGATGCCTCTTGGGTCTTTGCAGTCATCATACTTGACCGCAAACTCCACCGATTCGATTTTTCTAAAATACTCATCATCAAGCTTCCTCACTGCACCCGGTATATCAGTAGGATGCTGTCTGGTTACTTTAGCTATTGCATCTACCGCCGGTCCCATTATATCAACATAAGCTATATTATGCTCTTCAGCTTGCTTTTTCAAGTATTCCCTGAGCTCAGGCACAACAAGAGTAAACATTATTATACTGTCCAGATCCTTGGCTTCACTTATCACTTCCTGAATGCTTTCAATCTCAGTAACATACGGTATCCACCTTATTTTTATCTCACATTCAGGATACTGCGCAGATGCAGCTTTTGCTACCTGCTCCGCAGTTTCTCCTATTGAATCTGATATTACAAATATCACTGCCCGGTTATTATCCATAATATCCCCCTAACCTATCGCTTGCACAAGTCATAAAGCAATTTAGTTATATTGGTTTTGGATACCTTGCCAGTTATTTTGAACAGTTCCTTACCCTCATCGCTTTTGTATGGCTCTACTACCGGTATACTGTCTATTTCATGAGTGATAAGCTTGACTACTGCCTCATATGCGCTATCAGTATCCAATACATAAATTATATTAGGCATTCTCGACATAATCATTCCAACCGGCATATTGTGTATATCATTATTACCGATTGCAATTTTGATAAAGTCCTTCCTTGAAACTACTCCTGTAAGAGCTCCTTTACTCTGTACATATATTGTACCAACATTCATCAAAAAAAGCGTCACAATTGCATCATACACAGTAACTTCTTCATCCACAACCACAGGCCTTGACTTAATTTCTGAAACCTTTATGCTCTTTACGAAATCATAGCCTATATTATTTACACTCTTTCCGGAATAAAAGTACCCAACCTTCGGCCTGGCTTCAAGTATATCAGACATTGTAAGTATTGTAAGATCAGGTCTTAAGGCTGCTCTTGTCATATTGAGCTTTGCTGCAAGCTGCTCGCTTGTAATTGGTTGATGGTTCTTTACCAGCTCTACTATTTGTTTCTGACGACTTGTGAATTCTATGGCTATCACCTGCCTTAAAGCATTTTAAGAGATAATTATGAATACAGATATAATTAAAATATACAAATTTATTTAAATTTCCCTTATTTAAACTACATTCTCTATAAATACTACCATAAAGCATTTGCCATCACAATAAAAAAATCAAATTTTATTCACAACTATTGCGCCTAAGTCAGCCATTCTGTTCATCATGTTCGACATGCTTTTTAGCAAGCCCAGCCTGTTATTTTTTATGTCCTCATCCTCTACCATTACCATTATATTATCAAAGAAATCATCAATTGGCTTTTTAAGTGTTATTAAAAGCTTCAATGCCTTTCCATACTCTCTATTGTCCACATAGCCTTCATATTCTTTATTCACTCTATCAAAGGAATTCATAAGCTCAAGCTCAGCTTTCTCTGTAAAAAGCTCTGCACGTATTTCAGAGTTCTTGGCCTTAGCTGCAAGATTAGATACTCTGTTGAAGGAGCCCAGTATGCTCATAAACTCATCCCTATACTTCCATTTTGAAAGTTCCCCGATCCTTAAGAGTGAATCGCATATATCGTCAAACTCAGTATTTATCACCGCATCAATAACATCATACTCGAAGCCTTTGTCTATCATGACATTCCTGAATCTCTGCTTCAAAAATTCTATTATATCTTTCTTTATTGTCTTCGCATCACCTTTTAGTATACCCTTTGCCGTATAAGCCTTAAGGGTGGTATCAATGAGATGCGCCAACCCCAGATGCAGTTTGCTGTCAAGTATTATAGAAGTAATCCCTATAGCCTGCCTTCTTAAAGCATATGGATCCTGTGAACCTGTAGGCTGTATGCCTATTGCAAAACAGCCGCATATGGTGTCAATTTTATCCGCAATGCTTAGTATTGAACCGTTTACAGTAGCAGGAGTACAGTCTCCTGCAAACCTTGGAAGGTAATGCTCAAGAATGGCATCTGCCACCTCTTCTTTCTCACCCTGAAGCAATGCATATTCTCTCCCCATTATTCCCTGAAGCTCATCAAATTCACTAACCATATTAGTAACCAGATCAGCCTTGCATAAATGTGCTGCTCTTATAAGCTGCATCCTTTTATCATTGCTTAGTCTGAACGTTTCTGCAAGGTATTCACCTATAGCAGTTATCCTCTGTGTCTTATCATAGATGGTGCCTAAGGTTTCCTGGAATACCACATTCTTCAGCTTCTCCACGCAAACTTCCAGTGAATTCTTTTTGTCCTCACTGTAAAAGAAATTTGCATCTGCCAGCCTAGCTCTAAGAACCTTCTCATTCCCTTCCTGCACAGTTTCCAAGAAGCGGTTGTCACCGTTTCTTACGGTAATGAAGTAATTCATAAGCTTTTTATTCTTATCAACAACAGGAAAATATCTCTGATGTTCTTTCATAGGTGTAATGACTACTTCCTTCGGGAGCTTGAGATATTCAGCTTCAAAGCCGCCTATAAGAGCAGTCGGATACTCTACAAGATACACAACTTCCTCCAGTAATTCTTCATCCATGAGCACTTCTCCGCCTTTAGCCCGTGCCAGTTCCTCGCACTGTTTTCGTATCAGGGTGCGCCTTTCCTCCTGATCTACTATAACATAGCCCTCTCTCAGCTTATCAAAATACTCTGTGACATTTTTTATCTCAATGCTGTCTTTTGACAATACCCTGTGCCCCTTAGTATATCTGCTGCACAGTATTCCATCCTTATCAAACTCAACAAGCTCATCTCCCAAAATTGGTACAAGCCACCTTACAGGTCTTGCAAACCTGAAGGACTTATTGCCCCATTTCATTGACTTTGGAAAGGAAATTGATGTTAAAATATTGGGAAGTATTGTTTTTAGCACTTCTTTGGTAGGTTGCCCTTTAACATATTTCTTATAGTATATATATTCCACTCCGGACAGTTCATTCAAGAATACCTCATTAAGTTCAGCCTTCTGCCCTTTTAAAAATCCCAGTAAAGCCTTACTTGGGTTTCCGCTTTCATCATAGGCTGCCTTTTTCGAAGGACCCTTAACCAGTTCCTCCAAATCCTCCTGCTGTTCTGCCACACCTTTTATCATTAGTACAATTCTTCTGGGAGTGCCATATGTCTTTATTTCCTCAAAGGCTATTCTAAAATCCTTAAGCTGTGATTCAGCAATGCTCTTAACCTGTTGTAAGGTAACCGGCATATATTTAGCAGGAATCTCCTCCGTACCTATTTCATATAACAAATCCTTACTCATTTTTTACACCTCCAAATGCAGCCTTTTTGAGCAGTGGATATCCCAAATCCTCTCTCTGTTTCAGATAACCCTGAGCTACAAGCCTGGAAAGATTTCTTATTCTTCCTATGAAACTGGTTCTCTCAGTAACGCTTATAGCTTTCCTTGCATCAAGTATGTTAAATGCATGTGAGCATTTAAGCACATAATCATAGGCCGGCAGAATGATATTCTTATCCAGAAGTCTCTTTGCCTCTCCCTCATATTCGTCAAAAAGCCCGAAAAGCAGTTTTGTATCAGCCTCTTCAAAGCTGTACTTTGAATGCTCGAATTCGGCTACTTTGAATACATCCCCGTAGTTTATGCCTGAAACCCACTCAACGTCAAACACATTATTTGTATTCTGGATATACATTGCTATTCGCTCCAAACCGTAGGTCAGTTCGGCAGACTCCAGCTGGCAGTCTATGCTGCCCACCTGCTGAAAGTATGTGAATTGTGTTATCTCCATGCCATCCAGCCATACCTCCCAGCCAAGTCCCCAGGCACCAAGTGTAGGATTTTCCCAATTATCCTCAACAAATCTGATATCATGCTTTGTCGGGTCAATCCCAAGAACTTCAAGGCTTCCGAGGTAAAGATCCTGCACATCATCCGGTGAGGGTTTTAATAATACCTGAAACTGATGAAACTGGTATAACCTGTTTGGGTTTTCTCCATACCTTCCGTCTGAAGGCCTTCTTGAAGGCTCTACATAAGCCACTCTCCAAGGCTCCGGTCCAAGTGCTTTCAAGAAAGTATAAGGACTTGATGTACCTGCACCCTTCTCGACATCATAAGGCTGTGCGATAATACAATGCTGCTCAGCCCAGTATTTCTGAAGCGTCAGAATAATCTCTTGAAATGTCATTTCATATCCCTCCAAATAAATAAAATAAAACCCTTCATCCCTGAAAGTTAAGGGACGAAAGGTTTACTTCCGCGGTTCCACCCTTTTTGACCTGAAGAAAGTCCCCAAGCCCTCTTTTTGGGTTTCTGCTCCAAAGCGCCCTTCGCCAAACCGCACTGCCAAGCTCCCACCTACCCCGGCTCTCTAAAAGTGCTGTTAATTTGACTACTCCTCTTCTTCAACGCATAGCATACCGTTTAATTACGGTACATTAACACTAATCTAACAAATCATAAATAATTTGTCAATATGTTATTGTTTAAACGTATCATCTACCTTTACATTTGACGCATCCGTATAGTCGTTGCACTTAAAGTTATTATCTCCCATGTTTTCTGCACTAAAAGTATCAATGTCATCAGCTAATCCGGTTTTATTATTTGTCGTACCTGATTTCGTGTTTTTTAAATCTCCTGTTACATTTTTTATCTTATTCGCAATATCATCCGCAGTATTTGTTATTGCTTCTGTAACATTAATAGTCTGCTTATTCGGCCTTTCAACCTCTATCGTGCACTTAGAGAGTAATGCAACCGCTGTACCTATTGCAGTCAGCTGTGGAATTGCTACTGCACTTATAGCACCTGCTGTTACCGGTATATCAAGTATTACATAGTCATCCTTTTTTACTCTGATCCTGTTGACATTGCCGGATCTAACAATTCCTTTCAGCTTATCAACAGCCTCATTGCCTTTGACAGAGATTGTCTCTGTCCACCTTTTTTCTCCTGCCTCTTCAATATTTATCAAAGCATCAACTACATTGCCGGAAGAAGCATCAAGGGCCTCCTTGGCTTCCTTATAGGAAACACCTGTCCTATCTCTTATAATGTCAACTTTTTCAAGACTTATATCCATTGGTTTTACTCCTTTCAAAGCTTTTTAGCATTAGAATTCTGAATCCTTAATACCATCCAAAAAATCTAAAGATTTGAATCTTTTATCCAAATGATTTTGGACGAAGGATCTAGTTATTCTGTCTATTTCATTAAAAATAGTATTATCAATTTTCTTAGTATTTAATCTAGAAATTTCAGTGTTCAATAAAAATTTAAAAGCTTCTATGGTACCCTGGCTAATCTTGAAAATGTCTCCGCTTTTCTTAAAGTCATGATCGGCATTGCAAGCTTCACAAATTACCCCGCCCAGGTCAACGCTGAATCTTTTACATTCATCGCTTGCATTTCTACAGACCCCGCATTTCACCAAATTGGGCCGGTATCCGCTTATATCCATGAGCTTCAATTGATAGCCCAGATGTAATATTCCCATCGGTATCTCTCCCTTGGACAGGTAATAAAGAGTCTTTGCCAGCAGCATGAATAACCTTTCACTTGGTATTTCTTCATCTGAGACTGTTTCTGCAAGCTCTGCAAAGTAAGTTGCATAAGAAAGCCTCAAAAGGTCTTTTCTTATGTTATAAAAGGTTTCCCTTGTCACAGCTTGTGATATGTGGTAGAAATTCGTACCCTTATATAACACAAATTCGCTGAAAACAAATATCTCCGATGATGAAAGAAGGCTGCTTTTTGATTTCCGGCAGCCTTTGGCAATTGCTTTGATTTTTCCATTGTTTCTCGTAAGTATTGTAAGTATTTTATCTGCTTCGCCTAAATTGGTATACTTAAGGACTATTCCCTCAGTCTTTGATATTGACATTTCTTTACTCCCACTTATACCCGAAGTTTTTAAGAGCACTTCGGCTGTCACGCCAATTGCTTCTTACCTTTACCCAAAGCTGTAGATTTACTTTGCAATGCAGCAGGTTTTCAATGTCAAGCCTTGCCCTTGCACCTATCTCTTTTAGCATTCTGCCTTGCTTGCCAATAATTATTCCCTTGTGGGAATCCTTTTCACAATATACTGTTGCTTCTATATCTATAAGATCCTTATTATTCCTTTCCTTCATAGAAATAACCTCCACAGCAGTTCCGTGAGGTACTTCCTCCGAAGTAAGCTCCAGTATCTTTTCTCTGACAATTTCTGAAATAATGAATTTTTCGGGCATATCTGTATATATATCCTCAGTAAAATATTTTGGTCCTTCCGGCATATACTTTACTATCTCATTTAAGAGCTCATCCAGATTCTCTCCTGTACCTGCGGAAACAGGAATTATACAGTCGAAATAGTCCTCATGCATTACTAAGGAAGCTGCTATCTGCTCCAGCTTTGATTTTGGTATCACGTCAATCTTATTCAGCGCAAGTATAACCTTCGATTTAACTTCCCGCGCCACTTCAGCTATATACATGTCCCCCGGGCCTATATCAGTTGAGCAGTCAAACATCAACACCACAACATCAACGCCTTTTAACGATTCTGTAGCCGATTTTACCATATACTCTCCCAGCATATGCTTTGGCTTATGTATCCCCGGTGTATCAATAAATACTATCTGGTACTCCTCTGTTGTATATATGCAGCGAATTGAGTTTCTCGTAGTCTGGGGTTTATTGGATATTATCGATATCCTCTCACCCAGCAATCTGTTTATTAGAGTTGACTTGCCTACATTTGGTCTTCCAATCACTGTCACAAAACCTGATTTATATTTTTTATCCATAATTCCACCGCCTATTACTACATTATATGCCCGCTTAAAATTCTACAAAAGCTTCCGGTAATAGCTCACCTATAGTATGAACTCTTTCTTTGCCTCTGTATCTGGTAATAACCTTTATGTCCAAACCCCATTCGGACATAAACTGCCTGCAAATCCCGCAGGGATATGTAAAGCCTTCCAGATCACTTGCAACTGCAATTGCTTCAAATTCCCTCTCTCCCTCAGATATCGCCTTAGTGAATGCAACTCTTTCCGCGCATATTGTTGCACCGTAAGATGAATTCTCTATATTACAGCCTGTATATATCTTTCCGCTTTTAGTCAGTAAAGCCGCCCCAACCTTGAAGTTTGAATACTTCACATAGGCGTTTTTCATCGCTTCCTGCGCCTTTTCTATTAATATATCATAATTCATGGTTTTCACTCCTTAATTTCAATTCTTACATAATCCGGGACTACCTGTATCCATGTAATTCCTTTATTCATGAGAATTTCATTACCTTTTAGATCCTTATATGATGTCTTTTCACTTCTTCCGTTCTTGCTCCACTCAATTTCCACAAGTTTGCCTCCGGTCAGATAGTATCCTCTGTCCTTGCCGATATTTTTAACCTCCATCCTGCCTACCTTATCCAGAACCTTCGCAGTGGTTTTTTCCACAATTATATTTGTTGTGGAGATGTCTTTGCCTGATTCTTTGTCTTTAAGCCTTGCTCCATTTATTGTCCTATAATATAATTTGTCCTTTTCATTATATTCATACCCAACTATATAGTTTTTGCTGTAATTGAAGCTTATTAAACCAGTCTTCTTGCCGTCCAAATCCAAGAACTCTTCGCTGAACTTAAAATACTCAGGTGCAGTTTTATTATTGAACTTGCTTCTTTCCATTACTTCTCTCATTAGCTTGGTGCTGGTGTACAAATTATGCGGCATTTTCCTGTCCTTTGATCTCCAGAAACATGGAGACCCCTTCAGATCATTGAGGGTATTGACCTTTAGTGTAACGAGGTCAGAAAGTGCCTGAGGGCTGCCGCCGCAGTGCACATATACGGCATTAAACTCCAATGCCTTATCTATAAAATACGGTCTCGCACTTCTTACCGGGCCGATTTTATCCGTTTGGTTATGATGATAGATGGCCATATATCTTGTAATATTCCCTTCGACAGGGATTTCATATACTATCTCAGCATCCAAAAGCCCTGACTGGGGTCTTGCGTTATATTCATTATCAAGCATTACAGCTATGGGTCTCAACTTTAAATTTTCCTCATCGTTAACCGGCATTCCGGTCAATGGACAAAGTGAACCTTCAGACGATTCGGGAGTTGGTTGAACAGTTGGAGTTGGAGTAGGTGTAACTTCCGGTTCAATACCGGATACAGTTTCTGTCTTTTTGCCGCATCCCGAAAATACCACTGCGGCAAGGCATACTATTATCAGCACTAACAGCAATCTCTTACTATTCATTTGAAACCCTCTTTTCTTAATTTTTATTTAATTGTTTTTAAAGAAATAGCAAGGTGCAACCTATCTAATGAGGTTCATTTCTTTCAATATTTCTTCCTGCTTTTCAAACATTTCTCCATCTGCTGCTCCTTCTTCATGATCATAGCCCAGAAGATGAAGCATCCCATGCACCAGCAGAAAAGCCAGCTCCCGGTTAAAGCTGTGCCCATAATCCTTTGACTGCTCCAACGCTTTTTCCATTGATATCACTATATCTCCCAAAGCCATTTCCTCATCAATATATTCGGCATTTTCATCCTCTTCCTCTAGTTCTTCATCAATAAATTCCAACATTGGAAAAGAAAGTACATCCGTTGCTTTGTCTATTCTCCTGTATTCCGCATTCAGGCTTCTTATCTCTTCATTATTCACAAAAGAAATACTTACCTCATATTTTTCCTCGCATTCCTCATAGGCCAAAACCTTCTCGACTACTTGTACAACCAAGGTTTCCACGGCTTCATCAACCGTAATTTTCTCCTGTCTGTTGTCTATCAATACTGACATTTTTTTACCTCCTTGTTCTATATATCCTTAATAGTCTCCGGGTATTCAATTCTATCATGGAATATGCCCGCCAGCACCTTCACAAAGGACTGTCCTATCATTTCCAGATCTTTAAAGGTCAGATCACAGCTGTCAAGCTGTGAATCATTGAGCTTATCCTTGATTATCTTTCTTACACCCTGCTCCACCTGATCCTTCGTAGGTTCAGACAAGGATCTGATATACGCTTCAACAGAGTCCGCAAGCATTACTATTGCTGCTTCATTAGTTTGCGGCTTTATAAAGGGGTATCGGAATTTGCCTTCCTCCACCACTTCAGTTCCTTCCGTATTCAAGGCTTTATGATAGAAATATGCTACAAGAGTGTTTCCATGATGTTCTTCTATAATTCTTACCACAGCAGAAGGAAGTTTATTCTTCCCGGCAATTTCCACTCCATCTTTTACATGGGAGGTTATAACAAGGGCACTAAGATTAGGTGTTATCTTATCATGAGGATTATCCTTCGTAATCTGGTTCTCCTTAAAAAAATACGGTCTCTTAAGCTTACCTATATCGTGGTAATACGCTCCTACTCTGCACAGGAGAGGATTAGCCCCTATATCTTCTGCTGCTGCCTCAGCCAGATTGCCCACTAATATCGAATGGTAATAAGTCCCCGGCGCTTCAATCAGAAGTCTCCTGAGTATTGGCTGGTTGGGGTTTGACAGCTCTAAAAGCCTTACTGGTGTGATGATGTCGAAAGCACTTTCAAAAAACGGCAGTGTGCCTATTGTAAGCACTGCCGAGAGAATACCCCCTATAATGCCATACATTCCATTATAAAGCATTTTGTATATATCTTCCCTGCCGAGTATTCCTACACTGAATATTATAAGCAGGCTGACCAGGCTTACTGCAAGGCCGGCCAGAATAAAAGTACTTCTATGATGAGTCCGTGATACCATTTCGGCCCCAAGTATGCCAGAGAGAAGCATTATTGCCACTATGGACAGGTCAAACCCTGCAAGAAAGCCTGCCAGTATCGCCATTATTATATTTGACAATATTGCAACTCTTGTGTTTACCAGTATGGACAAAAGCATTACTCCTGCCGGAAGTATTACCAGATAAGCAGAAATATTCTTTACTACCATCGTAATAGCGAGTGTCATTACGATTATGAGGCTTATTAGAAATATAATTGAGTTGTTCTCCCAAAGTTTTTTATCCAGTCTATTAAGATATAAGCCCATAATAAACAGGCATATACTAATTATTATTCCATAACCTGCGTATAACTTAATATTAAAACTTGTTCTGCTGCCCTCAGACAGAAGCCCATACTCGTTCAGCAGCTGTATCTGCTCTGCAGTTACCTCTTCTCCCTTATTTACTATTATTGTGCCCCGCCTTATGACTACTTCTTCTACCTTTTCCCTTTCCCGCTGCTTATTAGTCATTGTGGTCTGCTCATCATAATACATATTGGGTCTTAATATCATTACGGCAATATCTGCACCAATTTCATCAAGCTTACTTTTTTTAGGAAGATTCATGAAAAATTCCCTTATGTCACTTCTTTTGCTGTTTAACTCAGGTTCTGCAAACCTCGCACTTAACATCTGACTGATAATATATTTGATATTGTCTCTAAGGGCATTTAGGTCCACCTCAGAAGCATCAAGGAGGGTATTATATGTGCTGTTGCCAAGGCTGATGTCCGACTCCTGCTCCAGCATAACAAGCTTCTGCTCCTTGTCAATGCCTGCATTCTTCTTCACTGAATCCAGAAACGAGAAAAAATTATCAATTTTCTTTTCAATATCTATCTGTACTGTCAGGTCGAGCTTGTAAATCGATTCTACGCTTTCCTCCGCTTGTTTTTTTTTAAGCTCTGTAGCAGACTTGTCCACAATATCCGATGGAGCATAGATGCCCTCAGTGGCTATATCTCCCAGCTTAAGATGATACTTCTGAGGCGTCGTATTCAGAACAAACAACGAAACCAATGCTGTAAAAATACATATGACTATAACTATTCTGATTGTGGTACTGTTTCTTGCCAGCTTTTTTAAGTTTGAAACAGAAAACTTTATCATTTGCATTCTCCTATTTACATATTTTCTTCTTCGTCAATCAGATTTTTTTTAGCTTCATGCTTCTCATATGCCTTTATAATATCCCGTACCAGCTTATGCCTTACAACATCCTTTTCATTAAAATACACAAATTCTATGCCTTTTACGTTTTTTAATACCTCCATGACTTCTTTAAGCCCTGAGTACTTTCCCCTCGGCAGGTCAATCTGTGTGATATCACCCGTTATAATTGCCTTTGATCCAAAGCCCAACCGTGTCAGAAACATTTTCATCTGTTCAGGAGAAGTGTTCTGTGCTTCATCAAGTATTATGTAAGAGTCATCAAGAGTCCTGCCTCTCATGTATGCAAGAGGCGCAACCTCTATTGTCCCTCTCTCTATGTGCTTCTGATAGGTTTCTGCACCCATTATGTCATAAAGTGCATCATAAAGAGGTCTCAGATATGGGTCAACCTTATTCTGCAGGTCTCCGGGCAGGAATCCAAGCTTTTCTCCTGCTTCCACCGCCGGCCTGGTAAGTATTATCCTGTTTACTTCATGGTTTTTAAAGGCTTTAACCGCCATGGTCATAGCAAGATACGTCTTTCCTGTACCTGCGGGACCTATTCCGAACACAATTTCATTTTGCCCTATTGCATCTATATATTTTTTCTGTCCGATTGTTTTACTTTTTATAGCCTTTCCCCTTGCATTTGTAATGATTACACCGCTAAGCTCATTAACCCTGTTTTCTTCCCCTTCCTTTACCAACTCCATGGTATAGCTTACTGAATGACTTGAGATAACCTCACCGGCATCCTGCATATTAAGCAAAATATCCAGTGTTTTTCTCGCCATGCCGACAGCCGGTTCTGAACCTATAACCTTTACTTCGTCTTCTCTTATGATTATATCCACATTGAATTCATCTTCTATAATTCTAAGATTTTGGTCGAAGTTTCCAAAAAGGCTCTTTATTTTTTCCATATCGTCAATTTTTATGCTGGATTCTATAAAGCTTTCTGTCAATTGTTATCCTCCTAGGTATTGTTTTTCACTTAGAAATTCCCTTTTGCGGGTCGCTCGTGGTTATCCACGTGCGATAGATCAAAAGCTATGGAATTTCTTAGTGAAAAACATTATTTCATTATTATAATTTTACACTTAGAAATTCCCTTTTGTGGGTCACTCGTGGGTATCCACGTGCGATAGAACAAAAGCTATGGAATTTCTTAGTGGAAAACATTCTATAATTAGTTTATTTTTTGTTTCACTCCTATATCCTCTAGGACTTCAACATTTATCTTAGCCTTAACGGACTTTTTGCCTACGTAGTAATTGATACTCTTGTTCAATACCACTGCGCCCTCCGGT